>SDBT01003930.1_pt1 | contig 25483 bp, 20 predicted proteins | sample 2277101 | NCBI WGS metagenome assembly SDBT01 (sample SAMN10404973, study PRJNA504765) | marine sediment metagenome | isolation source: marine sediment core GS10_PC15, 103 cmbsf | place: Arctic Ocean: Southern Knipovich Ridge | collected 2010 | reverse complement strand
ATCTCCAGTCAAATAACCGATAACCCAATGGATACAGAGGCTATCTGCCCCGCCAAGAGAAACGAATAACCAATAACGAGTAACATATAACCGTGACATCGCCCAGGAACTTGCGTTACATAACCCACAGATGGTTGATGGTATATGGATACCTCCTGATTCTTCTGATCGCTACACCAAATTTGCCCTCCCTGATTCGGTGGGCCTCGTCCACATGGCCGACTTTGTCAGTGAGTCGCTTCGTCTTGGGTGTAGAGGTATCTATAGGTGGCCTCCTGATCGTTTTGGCAGGAGGCATTTTTTTTTGTGACAGACAGAAATTCTTGCGTTTTGCGCTGATAACAGGTGGGTCAGTGGCAGCAAGTTATTTGTTCTATCGTATTATTCCGAATCCTTATGAATTAACCCACTTGCCAGAATATGCCATCTTTGAGCGTACTAATAATGCGAGCACTCCAGGGAGGAGAAGGCTCAAAGAGTGTGGAATGCACAGGGGGGCATTATCCCAGCGTTCTCCACCGGTGGCGGTCAGAACGAAATGTAGTTAAATCCTTGTACTTCCGATCGGCTGTGTTTACAACTGCCCTCGGTACAGCAGACGAGCTCTACCAGGGATTGTTGCCCAGCAGATGCTTCATTTGGTATGATATCTTGCTGAATGGGTTAGGTGGCGTTGTAGGGTTAATGATTATCTGGGGATTCAGCAGGGAGTGAGAAGTAAGGAGTAGGCACTGAAAAGTAGGCAGTAGGGAGAAAGCAGAATGGAGGGACGTAGAACTGGATATAGGGGCTATCGGGACTTAAACGTTTATCAGATGGCTTATCAGCTTGCATTGGATATACATGAGATTACAAAAAACTTTCCGAAAGAAAAAAAATACTCCCTGACTGACCAAATTAGGCGATCATCTCGAAGCATACCAGCAAACTTGGCCGAGGCATGGAAAAAGCGGCGTTACGAGAAGGCATTCATCAGCAAACTGATCGACTGCACCGGTGAGGCGGGTGAAACCGAGGTTTGGCTAGACTTCTCGAGGGATTTTGGATATCTGGATAAGGATAAACATCGGGGATTTATGACCAGATATGATGAAGTGAACAAGATGTTTTATGGAATGATTGATAAGGCGGATAAGTTCTGTAGGGCCGGAAACTGAACTGCCTTCTGTGTACTGCTTTACTGCTTACTTGTAAACTAGGTCGGTAGTTATGAAAAAATGGGCCATTCGTAATTGGAAGTCTCTGATATACAAGATATTTCTGGTCGTCTTGCTGGTGGGGATGCATGGCGAATACCAATTTGGAAGTTTCAAATTCTTGGGTTCTAGCATGCAGTATTCGAGTGTTGAATTGGTAATCGTATTTTCAATATTGTTTCTAAGCGGTTATCTTTTGTGTAACAAAATGTCAATTGACGAGGTTTTTAGAGAGAAGACTCTGTTTTGGATTCTCTGCTTTTTTTGTTTGAGCCTTGTCCTGTCTACAATATTCGCTAGGTACAAAGTGGAAGCTGTCAAGTACGATATTCGGATAATGTCCACCATAGTATTATTCTATCTTCTTCTGCAGTTTCTTTTTAAAGCAAGGCTCAAGGAGGCCTCTTTGATCGTCTTGAATGTCGTTGGGATAGGAGTTTGCCTCATCTGTATTTTGAGATATTTCAATATCGCATGGGTTAACGACACGTTTTCAATGTGGGGTACTGGGTCAAGGAGAGTGTATTCCGCTTCGATTTTTCAGCACAATAATGTTTTTGGCAATTGGTTAGCCTTGTTGATATTTGTTACGGCAGGGCAATTTAAGGACGTAAGGAGGAAAGCATATCGCATATTGCTAGGAGGTTATATAGGATTATTCTGTATCACCTTACACCTGACGCTTTCAAGAAGCGCTTTAGTTGCCTTTGCTTGTACGCTTTGCCTGTATTTATGGATAAAGAGAAGTGATACTGTTATGTTGTTGAAAGGTGGGGTTATCATAGCTGTGATATTTTACGTTATCGGAGTGAATGTGTTAACCACACGCCACGCGCAGAGAAGGCTTGTCGAGACTAGAACAAATATATTATCGGTTACTAGTGACTTCAAAAAGTCTGCTGGCCGATTTGGACTATACAAGAGCAGCTTGAAGATGTTCAAAGCGTGTCCTTTGTTTGGAGTGGGGCTCAACAATTTTAAGAATATTTTTTGTGAGTTTGGCGAGGTTTCAAAAGGAGGTCATGGAAGACATAATGCTCATAACCAATATCTAAATGTTCTGGCTGAACAGGGCATATTTGGATTTACGGTGTTCATGCTGTTCGTGGGTTATCTCGTTCGGCTGGCTATTAACAACATAAAGAATGGTGGTAATGAATTCTATGCTCTAGCTATTTTTGCTTATTTGATTGGGGCTTTATTTGATTATCTCTGGTATGACTATAGCTTCATATTCATGTTTTGGCTTGTGGTTATCCTGAATTTGATTGAGAGGAGAAATTTGGGCATTCAAGAACCTGGATATTCAGGAATTAGGAAATTGAGAAATTGGGGGTTCTGGCTCAGGCTGAAGGGCGCGGGCAAGAGGAGTCTGGCATATTGTGGTAAAAAGTAGGATATTGGGCGATCAGCTTGGAGATAAAACTATTACAAGAAATCTGGCGTTTCAGGTTGTCGGTCAGTTTGGCGGGAGGCTGTTAGGGTATGTATTTTTCCTGTATGCGGCAAGGATGCTCGGGGTGGACGAATATGGGATATTTTCGTTTGCCTTGAGTGTGTGCTACTTGGCTGGCACTATTATGGATTTTGGCCTGGATCCTCTCTGCGTCAAGTGGTTGGCGCGAGGGGAGAAAGGCCGTTTTTATTTGCTGGCTCGGACAAGGATCGTTACTGGGTTATGCGGGCTGAGTCTCATCCTGGGCATGTCATTTGTTTTTGACAGGAATCTTCAGATACCTGTAGTGCTTCTCGGCACTGGCTTCTTCTTTGTTTCTTTTCTAAACTTTATTTACAGTTATTTCAGAGGGATTGAGAAAATGGCCTGGGAGGCGCTATTGCTGGCCGGACAGAGAGCTTCCCTGTTGGGCCTTGGTCTTGTGCTCTTTTTAGTGTGGAAGACGGCTAGCGCAGCATCCTTTGTTTTTTTGGTGAGCTTCTGTTTTACGTTCATAGTCGCTTTAGCTCTGCTGAGAAAGTTTGAGCGAGGGCCTTTGAGAAGCTATTTCTGTTTCAAGAGAGAGGAAATCAAAGATGTACTCAAAGAGGCTTATCCTCTGGCTATGGTTGGAGTCTTGTGGGTAGTGTACTACCGCATTGATACTGTCATGCTAGCCGGCTTAAGAAATATGACTGAAGTGGGGGTCTACAATGGCGCTTATAAGATTATGGAAGGCCTTATCCTGGTTGCCGGAGTCATCATGATGGTGGCCTTCCCGAGACTCTCTCGCTTTGGCAGGGAGAAAGGGACAGAATTTTTCTCGTTTTTTGGGAAGCTGTTCCTTATCCTTTTATCTCTCGGGTTTCTGGTTACCGCTGTTATGTATTTTGGTGCAGCATCTGTATTTGATTTGATTCTTGGCGATCAGTATGTTGAGAGCGTTGGGATTTTCAAGATTTTGCTACTGGCAGTAGTGGCGATCTATCCGGGGAATCTCGTCACTCAGGCACTGATTGCCCTGGATTTGCAGAAAATATACATGTACGTGGCCCTTATGGGTTCTATTCTCAATGTGTGCCTGAACTTTGTCTTCATACCGAGGTACGGGGCTACAGGAGCAGCCTGGGCCACCGTTGCTACCGAGACTGCACTGACCGCTACCTGCTGGGCGTATGTTCGGGGTTATTATCGGAGGGTGGGAGGCGCGAATTAGTTCTTCTGAATCCATTGTTTGTTGAAGGAAATGTTGTCATTCGCGTAGCATGACCCTAACGTTGCAAAAGCCGAGGGTGCTGCAGATGCAAGGCGTCGAGGGTGAGGCTGTAGCCGTTTACGCCGATCCCTTGACAACGCAGCAGATGCTGTATCATCGGCTTTCCCGAAGGGTAAACAACATGGCTGTTTTTCTGGTTTTCCAGATATCACTCGCAGTGCATTCCACAAAATCATTCAAAAAAGGCCGCAAAGAAAGGCTATTGTTGCCTTCTTGAACCTTTTGCCATGTTGTTTATGCAACTATAGGGATAAGTCTATGAAGGTCTGCATCGATGGCAGAACGATTTATAGGAGAAGCACTGGATTTGGTTATTACAGCTATTATTTGATCAATAATGTCCTGCAGATCAATCGTGAGTATCCTGTGTACACAATTTTGCACAAGGACACTGCCAATTTGGTTCCAGACCATGTCGTAGAGAACAACGAAAAGATATTAACAAGCGTCGATTATCGCAATCGGCTTTTGAGAGATGCGTGGGAAAATATTGCCCTTCCTGCTATATTGAAGAGACACGAAATCGATGTTTTCCATTCCCCAACCTTTCATCTGCCGCTTTTGACAACACGTCGGGTCAAGTCAGTAATAACAATCCACGATCTGGTTGTATTCAAGATACCTGAGATCTATCCAAGGTATTATACGTCCTATTGGCGATTTGTCATCAGACGGTCGCTTGACACGGCTTGCAAGATAATCGCCATATCCCGAGCAACCAAACTAGATATCATGGATCTTTTTAACATTAGAGAGGACAAAATTCATGTGATTTATCACGGAATCGATTTGAAAAGATTTCGAGTGCAAAAGGAGGCAGATAGGCTCGAGCCGACTCTCAAGAAATACGGGCTTAAAAGGCCTTATATAATGACGTTAGGCCTATCAGATCCGAGGAAGAATGGAGAAAGGATTCTGAGTAGTTATTCAAGAATTGCCGGTAGTGGTGAAGCTGGTCACGCTGGCCTTGCCGTCTGTGGTGTGCTGCGAAGAAGGAATCAAAGGTTTCTCGACCAGATAAAGGCACTTGGCCTTTCAAACATGGTGATGTTGACAGGTTTTGTTGAAGATGAAGACCTGCCAATCCTTTACAGCGCCGCCGACCTGTTTCTTTTTCCATCCTTGTATGAGGGCTTTGGCTTGCCCATATTGGAGGCTATGGCCTGTGGGACACCCGTGATTACTTCCAATATTTCGTCTATGCCAGAAGTGGCTGGTGACGCAGCCCTTCTGGTGGATCCATATGATGTTGACGGTTTGGCGAGGGCTATGAAGGAAGTTTTGACGAACAAAAAGCTCAGGGGGCATTTGAAAAAGAAGGGCTTTGAAAGAGTGAAGAAGTTTTCTTGGGAGCGCTGCGCAAGGCAGACGCTGGAGGTGTTTAATAGGGTTGGCTCTTCATCAAGAAATAGTGTCAGCTGAAAGTTGTCAGTGGTGGGCTGTCAGTTGGCTGAACAAAGGACGTTGGCGGCATGCAAATAGAACGAAGAATAAAGATATTACGAATCATAGCTCGGCTCAATATTGGAGGGCCATCCATTCATGTTGCCCTTCTTACGGGCGGGCTTGATCCCAAGAGATTTAAGTCAACCCTTGTTGCAGGGAAGGTTTCTTCTCAGGAGGGGGATATGAGTTACATACTTGACAGTTTGGATGAAAAGCCGATCATCATCCCCGAACTCCAAAGAGACCTCAGCTTCATAAAGGATGTGAAGGCCTTTTTTCGGGTTTTCAAAATGTTGGATAAGGAAAAGCCAGACATCGTCCACACCCACACTGCAAAGGCCGGCAGCATAGGAAGGATAGCCGTCTTTGTTCACAACCTTATGCATAGGAGAAAGGTGCGCGTAGTCCATACCTTTCATGGCCATGTATTTCGAGGATATTTTGGTGAGCTGAAGTCGGCATTCTTTGTGCTGGCAGAACGCCTGTTGGCAAAAATAACTGATATCATAATTGTCATTAGTAAAAGCCAGAAGGCTGAACTGCACACCCGTTACCACATCGCGCCAGGAAGCAAGTTGAGGACTGTGAGGTTGGGGTTTGAGTTAGATCCTTTTTTGTCGAATGGGTCCCTGAGGGAACAGTCTGGTCGTTCTGAGGAAGGGGCAATTGGTAGAAAAACAATGACAGTAGGTATTGTCGGAAGACTAGTTCCTGTAAAAAACCACAAGATGTTTCTAGAATCCGCCAGAAAGTTCGTAGCTGAAAACCCGGACATTCCCGCAGAGTTTTTAATAATCGGTGATGGGGAACTGAGAGATGATCTCATGACCTATTGTCGACGGCAAGGATTATCTGATCGTGTTCAGTTTTGTGGCTGGGAACGTGATTTGCCAGAGGTGTACGCCAAGCTCGACGTCCTGGCTCTGACCTCGATAAACGAAGGCACACCAGTATCGATTATTGAGGCTATGGCATCGTCGGTTCCGGTTATTTCTACGGATGCAGGCGGCGTTCGGGATCTATTGGGCAGGTTGATCCCTGGGATTTCCCAAGATGGATTTCAGGTGTTCGAACGTGGCATGTTGTGCGGTCAGGATGACCCCGACGGATTTGCAAACGGACTAAGATATCTGATTCAAAATAGACGTATTCAGAATCAGATCTCAAATTCCGCACGCTTATTTGTAGAGCAAGCCTACTCAAGAGAACGACTGTTCCATGACGTGGAGGCCGTCTATCTGGATTTGATAAAATCCGACAGGGATGAAATGCAGGTTCTTGAGGCAAGAGACTTACCAGCAGCAGGGGCGGAGGGCCTGAAAGTATTACAGATCTATAAGGACTACTATCCTCCTGTGATCGGTGGCATTGAAAAGCATGTAAATCATTTGTGCCACGGTCTGTCAGCAAAGCACGTTCAAAGCGAGGTCTTAGTATCCAATACCAGACCAAAAACTCAAGTTGTCTACGACAACTCGATCAAAATAACCATGGCAGGGGAACACGGTAGATTACAATCAGCCCCCTTGGCACCGAGTTTCCATTCCCACTTGAAAGTTGGTGCTCAGGAGGCAGACATTTTACACTTTCATTTTCCAAACCCGACAGCCGAACTGGCCTTGATCATGTCCAATATCAGCAAGCCGTGCGTGGTGACCTACCACAGTGACATTGTCAGGCAGGCCAAGCTGGCGAAATTGTACTCCCCATTTCTGCTCAAATTCCTAAACAGAACAAACGCCATAATTGCCACCTCACCCAATTATGTCGACTCTTCCGGAGTGTTGGGCCGGTTCAGAGACAAATGCAGGGTGATCCCCTTTGGCATTGATTTCAAAGAATTCGATTTGCGCCCTGAGTCGGCAGGGCAAGTTGTCCATGTTCGGCGGACGTATGGTCCCAGGATACTTCTTTTTGTTGGCAGATTTCGATACTACAAGGGGCTCCATATCCTGATCGAGGCTATGAAAAACGTAGGTGGTAAGCTCCTCTTGATCGGGGCAGGCCCGTTGGAAGCCGATTTTTTGAAACAAATAGCAACAGCCAATTTGCAGGAAAGGGTTTTCTTGTTGGGCGAACTTTCTGATCAAGATGTAGTGACGCATCTTCATGCGTGTGATGTCTTTGTTCTTCCCTCGATTTTGCGAAGTGAAGCCTTTGGCATAGTTCAATTGGAAGCCATGACGTGCAGGAAGCCGGTTGTGTGCACTGAGCTTGGGACAGGCACCTCGTTTGTGACACAGCATAGGGAAACGGGCTTGGTGGTTCAGCCCAATGACGTGAATGCTTTGGCTGAGGCGCTGAATTACTTGCTGGAAAACCCGGAGATCAGGGAAAAATATGGCAAAGCCGGCCGCAGGCGAGTTGAGAAGTATTTTTCCCAAGACGGGATGATTGATGCCACTATTGCTACATATGAAGGCGTCTTGAATCAAGCCATCAGTCATATTGCCATGACGTCGCCTCGCACTCGTAATTATGGAAAGACTCATACGAAATGAAAAGCAATATCCTGTAGGTTGTCGAGAGACCTTTGAAAAACACACCCTTTCGTCCAATTTCGGCGTCAGACTCAAATCTTAATCCTCGAAATACTCGATGTATTCCTGTGGTTAAAATTATCGCCTTCCTTGAACTTGAACGAAATTGAGCATTTTTCAAAGGTCTCTTATGGTCCGAAGTCTCGTATCTGTGTGAGGAGTTTCATCGAACCCATTGTCACAGGACGGAAGAGACTTTCGGGCTTTTTTGTTTTCGCCGTTTCCGGAGTGTTGAGCGCAGAAAAAGATGATCAGTGCCTTGCAAACGACATTTGATCAGTGGATTACGTGGTCAAAGCGGTCCGTGAATCGTAGAATATTTGCTGCCATGATTACGGTGGGTGGCCTGAGCATCGTGGTTAAGCTGGCCGCTACTGCCAAGCATCTGGTAGTTGCTCATCAATTTGGTACCAGCGATGCACTGGATGCATTCCTTATCGCATTTTTGCTGCCGTCTTTTGCTATCAACGTGGCTGCAGGGTCGTTCAATGCTGCATTTATGCCGACTTATATTCAAGTGCGGGAGAGGGGCGGAAGGGAGGAAGCGCAGAAACTTTTTTCGAGCGTGATGGTTTGGAGTACTATCTTGCTTTTGGTCGTGTCAGCCATCCTGGCACTGCTTGCTCCTTACGTCCTTCCAATCATGGGTTCCAGTTTTGACCCTGAGAAGCAGGCAGTTACGAGGTCCCTGTTCTATGTCACTCTTCCCGTCTTGATCATAAGTGGCTTGGCCACAATATGGGCCAGCGTCTTAAACGCTGGTGAGCGCTTCGCGTTGGCTGCCATAGTTCCTGTGGTGACACCCGTGATGGCGGTTATAGTTCTTCTGGCCATGGGCAAGTTTTGGGGAATCTACGCTCTTGCCATTGGTACAGTAGGTGGGTTTGTTTTGGAGGCCGGGCTCCTCGCATGGGGTCTCAGGCAGCACGGGCTTTGTCTTATTCCGCGGTGGCATGGGATGAGCCCGGCTATGAAGCAGGTTGTCAGGCAGTATGCCCCAATGGCAGCGGGGGCTCTTTTAATGGGTGGTACTGGTATAATCGATCAATCCATGGCTGCTTCACTTGGATCGGGAAGCGTTTCTGCGTTGAGCTATGGCAACAAGGTTATTGCGTTAATGCTCGGTATAGGTTCCATGGCCTTGAGTACGGCCGTGTTCCCTCATTTCTCTCGTATGACGGCGGTCAGTGATTGGGTTGGCGTGCGACACACGCTTAAGACATATACTCGATTGGTTCTTGTTGTGACTGTTCCGTGCACTTTGATAGTGATATGTTTTTCGGAATCAATTGTGAGTCTGTTATTTGAGAGAGGAGCTTTCACAGGGGCAGACACACGCTTGGTTGGTCAAATCCAGGCGCTCTACGCAATTCAGGTGCCATTTTATGTCCTCGGGATAATGGGGGTACGTCTGCTCAGTGCTTTGACAAAGAATCAGATCTTGATGGCGATATCTGCCATCAACTTGATGACAAATGTGTTTGGGAATTACGTGTTCATGCATTACATGGGAGTTATAGGCATCAGCCTGTCAACGAGCGTCGTATATGCAATTTCAATGTCGCTTATTTTTCTGTCGTTGAAGGCACAGCTAAGGAAACGAGAGCTAAGTGAATAAGATTAGTCATCAAAACTCATCCATTGCTTATAATAGGATGTGGGCCCATTTTCAGAACACATATCCGCAAACATTCGAGGGCGCAAAGCCGAGGTTAGATTTCATCATCAAAGAAATCAGCCGGAAAAAACGTTCCAGCCTTCCTCGCGTATTGAATATCGGAGCGGGAAATGGATATTTCGAAGAATCGATTCAACGACTGGGTTGGGACATCTACTCTCTGGATCCTGATGAAGCAACAAGCAGTCGGCTTATAGCAAAAGGTATTAAGGGCTATGTGGGGTATATGCAGCAGATGCCTTTTGATGATAAGAGACTTGATTTCGTGGTTGCTTCGGAGGTGCTGGAACATCTAAGCGACAAGCAGCGTCTAACAGGGGTCAAGGAGGTTGTTAGGGTCCTGGCTCAGGACGGATGGTTCTTGGGAACTGTTCCTTATTCCGAGGATTTGCTCCTTAACAAGGCGGTATGTCCAGAATGCGAAGCGGTTTTTCATCGATGGGGGCATCAGAAGTCGTTCGACATCGAAGCAGTCCGGGATGATCTAATTCCGTTTTTTAGAGAGGTCATGGTCAGGAAAACAGCTTTTGTGAGTTTTCGGGGACGAACCTTTGCAGGAAAGGTAAAGAGCCTTGTTCGGTTGATCCTTGGGAAATACGGTGCCACAATCGCTTTCCCTAGTATTTATTTCGCTGCAAAGAAGTGACAAAAGCATAGAAGAGTTTTTGCCAGTGACCCGTTTTCGTGAAGGCGAACATGGACGAGTCATAGTAAATTCACTGGCCTTTGACGCTGCGGATTCAGATAACAAGGATGTGACATAAGTTATCACATATGGAAAAAGTATGCGGAAGCATTTCAAGAAGAGGCGCCTATTTTTTTTGACCCGATCTCTCCACGTCGGGGGCGCCGAACGGCAACTGGTGATGTTGGCAAAAGGGTTAGACAAAACCCTCTTCCACATCACCGTGGGTCTATTCTATGACGAGGGGGCGCTAAGACATGAATTGGCAAATGTTCAGGGGGTACAGCTGGTGGCATTCCGAAAAGGAGGCCGATGGGACATTCTCCCTTTTGGGCGGCGATTGGTAAAGTTTCTGAAGAGCTATTCCCCTGACATAATGTACACTTTCTTGCCAGATGCAAACATAGTCGGCCTTGTATGCGGCAAGAGGGCCGGAGTTTCAGAGATTGTCTGGGGCATTCGGGCCTCAAATATGGACCTTTCACAATACGATTGGTTGCCTCGGATATCTTCTTGGTGCCAACAGCGCTTGTCCAGATTTCCAGATCTTGTCATTGCCAATTCTCAAGCTGGACTGAACTATGCGGTCGGGCAGGGTTTCCCCAAGGGCAAGATGGTTGTTGTCAGAAATGGTATTGACACAGACCTATTTTGCCCAGATCGAAAGGCGAGGGAATATCTACGCAAAGTGTGGGGCATTCCCCGTGACAAGAAATTGATTGGCCTCGTTGCAAGGCTTGACCCTAAGAAGGGCCATTTGACTTTCTTCAAGGCGGCTGCCATGTTTTTGAGAGAAGAAAGAAATGTTCGTTTTGTCTGCGTTGGTGAAGGCCCTAAGGATTACAGGGACGGCCTGGAATTACTTGCAGAGAATTTGGGGTTGGGTCCATATCTTACGTGGGCTGGTGAGTGCAGAAATATGCCTGCCGTATACAACGCACTCGATATTGCTTGTTCTTCTTCTTCTTTTGGTGAAGGGTGTCCAAATGTAGTTGCAGAAGCAATGGCCTGCGGTGTGCCCTGTGTGGTTACAGATGTGGGGGACTCTGCTCAAATCGTTGGTCAATGGGGTGAAGTCGTTCCTCCCGGGCGTCCAGAAGCCATGACGCAGGCGTTGAAACGAACGTTCGGGCGTTTAGATGATGAGCCTGGCATGAAAGAGCAGGTGCGGGCCAGAATAGTTGACAATTTCAATGTTGGTCTACTGGTGAAGCATACTGAAAATGCTCTAAAGGGTCTGACCCCGATGAACCTGAACCACAAAGGATGAGATCACCACGAAGACACGAACACACAAGAAAGGATCTTAACACCAACTTTGTGCTTTGGTTGAGGTCTTTCTTATTTCTGCGCAAGCCCTGAGGAACCAATCTAATTCACATCATTCACCTCATAACTACCCTTGACACAGGTGGTGCTGAGATGATGCTTTACAATCTCGTGTCACGCATGGATCGGTCACGTTTCAAGAACATCGTGGTCTCCATGACTGATGCTGGTGCTGTTACCACTCGTATCCAGGCACTGAACATTGCCGTCTTTAGCCTTGGAATGCGGTTGGGCATGCCGAATCCACAGGGTCTTTTGCGGCTGGTCCATTTTTTGCGGAAGGAGAGTCCGCAGATCTTGCAAACCTGGCTCTATCACGCTGATTTGCTCGGGTTGTTGGCGGGCAGTTTGACTCGCGGCCCTGCGGTCGTGTGGAATGTGCGATGCTCACACATGGATATGTCGAAGTATTCAATACTATCCGCACTGGTTGTACAGGTGTTGGCCAGACTTTCTGCATTTCCCAAGGCAGTAGTCGTGAACTCTGAGACAGGTCGCAGGTTCCACGAAAATCTTGGATATTCACCGCGGAAATGGGCATTGATTCCAAATGGGTTTGACCTTGCTAGGTTTCGGCCTGACCCTGAAGCGCGAACAGGAGTCAGGAAGGAATTGGGTTTATCAAGAGATACCGTTTTGGTCGGATTAGTTGCCCGTTTTGATCCCATGAAAGGCCACACCAACTTCTTCCGAGCGGCCAGTTTGTTGCTGAGAGACAAACCGGGAGTTCACTTCGTACTAGCTGGTCGCGGTGTGGACTACAGCAACCCCAGGATAAGGAAGGCCATTACTGCATCAGGTAATAGGGAAAACTTTCACTTATTGGGGGAACGGGGAGATATTCCACATGTCACGGCTGCATTGGATATAGCCGCATCTGCTTCTTTCGGCGAAGGCTTCCCAAATGCAATTGCAGAAGCAATGGCTTGCGGTGTGCCCTGCGTTGTCACGGATGTAGGTGATTCTGCCGCCATAGTTGGCACCACAGGCCGCGTTGTTCCTCCGGAGAACCCATCTGCGTTGGCCTCAGCCTGCAGGGAACTGATTGATATGGGACCCGTTCAATGCCAGAAACTGGGCCGTGGGGCACGGGAGTTAGTAGCAAGCAAGTATGCCCTGAATGACGTAGTGACAAAATATGAAGATTTGTACGAAAGCCTGCTGAACTGAAGTGTTCGTAACAGAATATCAGAAGGAATTCAGCTGTATCAAGTGGGAAAGAAAATGAGCGAGAATTATCACAACACAACCTCAGCGGATCCAAAGGAGGAAATACGTGCCAGGTTTGACCAACTTGCCAAAACGAGAAGGCAATGGTTGGAGCGCAATCGGTACTATTATGAGGATCAACAAGAGTATTTCAAGTTTCTCATTCCAGAAGGATGCTCGGTTCTTGAACTGGGTTGTGGCACAGGAGATTTGCTCGCCAGTGTGAATCCTGGCCGTGGAGTGGGAATTGATTTTAGTGGTGAGATGGTTTCCCAAGCTCGTGATCGGTTTTCACAACTGGAATTCAGGGTTGGAGATATCGAGTGCCTGGATGATTTGGACGAAACGTTTGATATCATCATTCTTTCGGACGTGATCGGCCTTTTGCTGGACATCGAAGAGACGCTTCGCGGTCTGCATCGTTTCTGTACATCCAACACGCGGATTGTTATTTCCTATTACAACTTTTTGTGGGAACCAGTTCTTAAGATGGGAGAGCGATTGGGCCAGAAGATGCCTCAACGTCACCAGAACTGGCTTTCCATGGCAGATATTTCCAACATCTTGCATTTGGCTGATTTTGAGGTTGTAAAGCAAGAAAGGCGTCTCTTGCTTCCAAGGGATGTTCCTGCCCTCAGCTCATTTATCAACCGCTATCTGGCACCTTTGCCCGGGGTTCGAAAACTCTGCCTCTCTTGTTACATAGTTGCGCACTCTTTGAGACATGTCCACAAAGGAAGCTTGAATACGACAATCGTTATTCCTTGTCGCAACGAGAAGGGCAATGTTGAAGCTGCCGTCACGCGCTTGCCGGAATTTGGCGGCGGCCAAGAAATCATCTTTGTCGATGGTCACTCAACTGATGGGACTCAAGAAGAGATTAAAAGAGTCGTTGCTGCTTACCCCGAAAAGGACATCAGGCTCTTGGTTCAAGATGGCACAGGCAAAGGAGATGCAGTACGCAAGGGGTTTCGTGAAGCCAAGGGCGATATTCTGATGATTCTCGACGCTGACTTGACCGTTGCTCCCGAGGATCTGCCCAAGTTTTACCGGGCCATTACAAACGGCAAAGGAGAGTTCATCAATGGGTGCAGGCTAGTCTATCCTCTGGAGAAGCAGTCGATGCGATACTTGAACATGCTCGGCAATAAGTTTTTCAGCATGGCGTTCACATGGCTTTTGAACCAGCGTATCAAAGACACACTATGCGGAACTAAGGTGCTGACAAAGTCTAACTACGAACGCATTGCTGCTAACCGGGCATATTTTGGCGATTTCGATCCTTTTGGCGATTTCGATCTCCTTTTCGGAGCATCCAAGCTGAATCTTAAGATCGTGGAGGTTCCCGTGCGCTACCGTGCCCGCACCTACGGCGAAACCCAAATAAGACGATTCAGCCATGGATGGCTGCTCCTCAGGATGTGTCTGTTCGCTGTCCGCAAGCTAAAGTGGGCCTAAACAGATCAACGCCCCTTACACAAGCGGTGTGTTCAAGACGTTGGAGTAGAACCAAAGAGACCTTTGAAAAACACCCCCTTTCGTCCAATTTCTGCGTCAGGCTCAAATTCTAATCCTCGAAATACTCAATGTATTCCTGTGGTTAAAATTATCGCCTTCCTTGAACTTGAACGAAATTGAGCGTTTTTCAAAGGTCTCCAAAAGTCATTCTGGACTCCCAACTTGATAGTTGGGAGAAGACGCCGAAATTGGGCAAAAGAGGCCGTTTTGCAAAGGTCTCTCTTCGTTGTGGCGATATGAACAGAGTAGCAGTCATGCTTTTAGTCATTTACTCATTTACTTCGCTGTACAGCTTATGAGTCTGGGCTATAGTGAAAGAGTAAATTATGTTGAATGCGAAGAATCAAGACAGATTGAAACACCTATTTCACGCTGGCCACTTCCTTATGGTGGTCACTGGATCTGTCGGCTTGTGGCAGGTCAGGAATGTGTCACAGGCTGGCTATTCGGGATTTTCTGCTATTGCCGATGTGAATGTCTATTTCTATCAGGGGGGCCGCACACCTACAGCAGATTCAGGCATCCGTTCATGCCTTTAGTGTGCGTCCTTGCGGGATATGGATTGTATCAGGTTGTCGGCAGGTTCAGGGGGGTGAAATACTTGCTTCGGGACAGGGGTTAAGCACGTATGTGCGGAATCGTTGGTTTTAGCAGCAAGAAGGATTTTGAGGCCTTGAGGGAATCTCTTCCCCAGGCGGTTTCGCGTCTAGCTCACCGTGGCCCTGATGACTCGGGGCTTTTTTTTGACAAACAGGCCGGTATTGGTTTGGCACACCAAAGGCTTTCCGTTATTGATCTGTCCGCTGCAGGCCGCCAGCCCATGAAGAGTGATGATGAAAGTGCATGCATTGTCTATAACGGGGAAGTTTATAATTTCAAGGATGTCCGCAAGACTCTGGAGGAAAAGGGCCACACCTTCAGCACGGAAACAGACACCGAGGTGATTCTGAAGGCATACCTGCAATGGGGTGTCGATTGTCTTCACCGGTTCGTGGGGATGTTTGCTCTGGTTTTGTGGGATAAAAGGAACCAGACACTGATTCTCGCCAGGGACCGTTTGGGGATTAAGCCTTTGTATTACTGTCAGTCTGAAGGAAACTTCTTTTTTGCCTCCGAACTCAAGGCACTTGTTGCCCTCAAGGGCTTCTCCAGAGATTTGGATCCTGATGCGGTTCCTCTTTTTTTGCACTATCAGTATGTCCCAGCTCCAAGAACCATTTTCAAGAACACCTCAAAGTTGCTCCCAGGCCAGTATGCTGTCTTTGACGGTGAAAAACTCCAGGTCCACTCATACTGGAATATGCCGGGTGCCGATTCAGACTCGATGAGAAAAGACCTCAGTGAGGAGGATGCACTTGAGGATCTGGATTATCGTCTCACTCAGGCAGTGTCAGATCGTCTTATAAGTGATGTGCCTCTCGGTGCTCTTCTGAGTGGCGGAATAGACTCCTCTATTGTCGTAGCCCTGATGCAAAAGGTCAATTCAGCTCCTGTCAAGACCTTCAGCATCGGTTTCAGGGAATCCGGATACAACGAGGCTCCCTGGGCATCCAGGGTGGCAAAGCATCTGGGAACCGACCACACCGAACTCTATGTGACATCCCGGGAAGCCATGGAGGTCATTCCAAAGTTACCGGAGATCTATGATGAGCCTTTTGCCGATTCCTCGGCTATTCCCACCTTCTTGGTCTGCGGTCTTGCCCGTTCCCGCGTGACAGTAGCCCTGTCCGGCGACGGAGGAGACGAGCAATTTGCCGGATATGTCCGTTACCGGACTACCCAAGCCATGGCCAAGACTCTTCAACGGTTTCCCGGATCAATCAAGAAGGCCCTGGCACTGTTTTTGGGGGCAATGCCGTCTCGCTGGATAGAAAGGTGCTATCTTCCATGGCGCGAGTTCCTGCCTCAACGATTCAGGGTAGCCAATGTTGTAGACAAATGGGAAAAGTTGATCGGCTTGATGCACCAGACAAGGATCCCGGATCTCTACAGAATGACTATCTGCCTCTGGTCTGAGAACGAATTGCCTTTACGGCTTGCCACAGGCCTTCCAGACAGTGAATATGAAACGGCATTTAAGGAGAGTCAAGGGTGGCCACTTCTTTCCAGGCTGATGCACGTTGACAAGAGGACCTACCTACCGGACGCCATGCTGACAAAGGTTGATCGGGCCAGTATGGCCGTCAGCCTGGAGGTTCGAGTGCCGCTGCTGGATCATCGAGTTGTTGAGTATACCTCAAGGCTGCCAGATAGTATGAAGTACAGAAATGGAACCGGAAAATATCTACTGAAAAAGCTCCTTGCTCGATATGTGCCCAAAGAGCTCTTTGAAAGACCAAAAATGGGCTTTGGGATTCCCATTGACCAATGGTTTCGAGCTGATCTAAAGGGGCTTCTTCTGGATTACCTTTCGCCTGATCGGCTGAAACGAGAAGGCCTATTTGATCAACAATTAGTGGAAAAAAAGATCAAGGAACACCTTTCTGGCCAGGCCAACCATCAGTATCGCCTTTGGTCTATTTTGATGTGGGAGATGTGGAGAGAACGGTGGCTTGATAGGACGTGACCACACCCCGTCCATGCTCGCGACGAGACCTCTGAAAAACGCCCCCTTTCGTCCAATTGAGCGCTATGCTTCACTCCGTGTCTGTGTCAGGCTCAAATCTTAGTCCTCGAAATACTCCATGTATTCCTGTGGTTAAGGTTTTCGCCGTCCTTGAACTTGAACAAAATTGAACATTTTTCAAAGGTCTCGCGACATCATTTCCCCGATGCGTTCAACGTGAGCGTTATGGGTCTTTCTTCCTCTGTTTTGCCGGAAAAAGTAATTGGTCCGGGCTTCCTATAGTTGTCCTCTCCGGGTGTGGCTGCAAGCCACTTCTCCCTGTGTGCCTCCACAAGTCTAAAAGCCGTATCGTCGACATCGACGAGGCTTTTCTCCAAAACAAGAGCTAGCTTCCCCTTTCTTTCTTCAAGCCGCATCAAAGGAGCAATCGGGATTCCGATCGGCTCCCACTTGCCAAAATCCCTTTCCAGATTCCTTATTGCTGCCATATGACCTGTGGCGCCATTGGCTATCAGGGCAAAAACGGTGAGTCCCAAGTTGTAGGTGTACCTGCAATCAAACATGGTTGGATCATTTCCTCGACCATCATAGCCGTAAAAGTGAAGCTGCGTCTTGAACTTTGGAACGGATTTTTTGAAAATCTTCTCAACAGGCTTAGGTGTGTTTTCGCCTTTGCCCAAAGCGTCTTCGGCCACCAGGGTCTGTTTTAGTGTTCTATTGGATATGATGGTTTCTCTGACCAGAAGATAATCTTTGCCGTAGTTCTTAAACAACATTGGACCGAAATAGTCCGGATCAAGTCCTGCTGCCTGAAGGGTCTTTTTGTAGTAAGTGCTTTCAATACCGATTTTGTACAGCCCCCTTTCCTTAAGGACCCTAAGATAGTCTTTGACCAGCCCCATCAGGACCTTGTCCGTCTCAACCTGGGAAAATTGGAAGTTTCCGTGACTGTCCCTTTCCATGAGCAGTCCCTCTTGAAAAAAAGCGGGGATGTCGTTAAAAAGGTCATCATCTCTTGTATTCCAAATGGAGAAAGAACCCTCTTCCCTTGACCGCCTGGCCAACCTCCTCAGGTAATCAAGTTTTTCCTCAAGAGTGGGGAAATCGGAGTGGAAATCCTTATCGTGCGTTTCGTTATATTCGGCGATGATAGAGTTGAGTTTTATGATAAAGACCTGTATCTCATTGACGAATTCTAAGATGCCTTCCGGAATAACCAGCACGCCATAGTTTTTACCCACTGCAGCCCTGCTCATAATACCATTACATATCACGCGGGAAAGGTGTCGCAGGGTCATACCATAGGCGTTATAATCAACCGTGCCCGCCTGCCTGGCTTTCTCCAGCCTGATCTCGTCCACATAATCAGCAAGATCTTCGCCAATAAGAGTCATGTTTGCATGGGTCTGCAACGCGACTTCAAGCGCAAGGTGACTTGCAACTCTTCCCATGACCTTGCAAATGTGCCAGTATTTCACATCTGAGCTGCTGTCTGTGCACAAGTTACTTATTTCGGCGGCAAAAGCCCTTGCTGCTGTGTGGAACCCAAACGACATTGCACACAACACATTTCCATTGACGTCTCTTACCTGAATATCACCATCGATGGTTTTGGGAACGCCGATGACCTGCACACCATCGTGAAACATTTCTTCTGCCAGGAATGCTGCATTGGTATTGGAATCGTCTCCGCCTACTATTACGAGGGCATCCAGATTGAGGCTCTTGCACGTTTTCTTTGAAAGGGCCATCTTCTCTTCTGTGTCAATCTTTGTCCTGCCTGTCTTGATCATGCCGAAACCACCCAAGTTCCTGAAGGCATCAACAAGACTATTGGTAATATCGACCGCTTCGTTTTCGATAATCCCGTCCGGTCCGAGCAAGAAACCGTATACACAGGTCTCAGGATTAGCCTTCTTGGCAGCATAAAAGAGCCCCGCTATGACGTTGTGGCCCCCGGGTGCAGGACCTCCGGAAAATACAATGCCAATGTTGCGTTTCTTGGTATAGCTTTTTTTGAAGGATTCATCCGGAGAGTCAACGCCTTCGACCGTTTGGACTCTGTTGCCTATGATGTTCGGCAATTTGTCTTTCGCTTCCCTGTCAATAGAAAACGAAAAGTCCGTGTTTTCCCGCAAGGCTACACAATCACTGCAGAACACCGCGCATTTCTCGGGGATGTGTGCTCTTCTCTCCCTCACTGCGGTGCTCACGTTGCCGATCATCTCTTTCACTTCGGGTTTTTCTAAAAGATTTTCCATGGTTATGGTTTCTTTTTCTGGCATCGGAAACCTCCTCGCAATCAAGGGTTTTCGTTCAGACACTACATAGCCCTTAACCACCAAAGATGATAAATATAGAGAGTATCGGAATAGTATTTGCGACCCCGGACTGTCAAGGAGAAACCTATTGTGTACACCATTCTCACATTACTGAAACCCCGAGTTCTGGCCTTTAAGCATGGCATAGAGGGGCGGTTTGAGGCGCGGGCGTGGGTGCGGGTCGCTGTTGCCTTGGCAGGGTTTGCGTTTTGGATTGGGATATTTGCAGTGTTTTATCGTGTGCTGTCTTACTTTCACGGGATAGAAGGGTTCGGCGACATTCTCGCCCGAAAGCTCCTTACCATGGTCCTTGTCACCTTTTTTGCCATCCTGATTTTCAGCAGCATACTGACGGCCCTTTCCAATCTTTACCTTTCAAAAGACCTCCCACTGGTACACTCAGCCCCGGTTGCGGTTGAGAAGATTTTTCTGGCCCGGTGGCTCGAGAGCACGTTTGACAGTTGCTGGATGGCACTATTGTTTGGGTTGCCTGTGTTCTTGGCCTACGGCCTGGTCTATGGCGCGGACCTTCTGTTCTATTTGGCCGTTGCCTGCTCACTGCCACCATTTTGCGTCCTTGCCTCAGCTCTGGGCACGTTGGTTGTGTTGCTTGCGGTCATAAGTCTTCCAGCCAACAGGATGCGAGATATCTTTGTGCTTCTTTCCATGGTCGCTGTGATCCTTTTGTATTTTATGTTTCGGTTCATGCGGCCTGAAAGGCTTGTGGACCCGAATGCCATGGCAACCCTGTCCTTGTACCTGAATTCTCTTAAGGCCCCTGGCTCGCCGCTGCTTCCTACGACCTGGGCCCTTGAGACCCTGTGGCGAGTACTGACCGGCAAAGCAGGTACTGCATGGTTTTATCTTGGCCTTTCCACCACCGGTGCTTTGTCCATGATTTTTCTCCAGACAAAGCTTGCCGGTGCGATATATTTCAAGGGCGTGTCAAAGGCCCAGGTGGCGGGTCGCGGACGAACACGTGCAGGCAAAAACATGGGGAAAGATTGGGCACGTTTTCTGCCCCTGCCTGCAAAGGCCTGCGCACTCCTTTTAAAAGACGTCAGGACCTTTTTTCGGGACAATACCCAGTGGCCCCAGCTTTTTCTCTTGGGAGCACTTATCGTTGTATATCTTTACAACTTCAAGGTGCTACCCATTGAGAAATCTCCTATCAAGGCATTTTACCTTCAAAACATCCTTTCTTTTTTGAATATGGGCCTTGCCGGCTTTGTGCTTTCTGCTGTAGCGGTTCGATTCGTGTTTCCCGCTGTGAGCATGGAGGGGCGTGCCATCTGGATTGTAAGGTCAGCACCGATCCGCCTAAAAACCTTTCTTTGGGTCAAGTTTTTCGCCTATGTTGGGCCGTTGCTTGTGTTATCTGAAACGCTCATCGTGATTTCAAACAAGTTGCTCTCGGTCACCCCCTTCATGATGTGGCTTTCCACAATAACGGTCTTTTTCATGGTGCTCGGTATTACGGCCATGGGCGTGGGATTGGGTGCGGCTTATCCGAATTTTCACGTTGAGAACGTGGCCCAGGTGGCCACCGGCTTTGGCGGTATGCTCTTCATGGTCCTGTGTACGGGCTTTATCGGCTCTATCATCATACTTGAGGCAGGCCCTGTCTACACCATTTTTGTGGCCAGACTTCGGGGAGACCCAGTGGTGTTGTTGCACTGGGTCTGGATTATCGTGTCCTTTGGTCTGGTGGCAGCCATTAATGCGGTGGCAGTGTTTTGGCCCATGCGCCTGGGGGTTAGACGCCTTTTCTATGCCGGCACATAGCTCCTTGCCTCATCTACGCAAAGGTCTCGTCTCGTCCTTGACTGTCCCCTTCATTACTGTTAGTCTCCCGTCAACTTTGCGCGCGCCCCTAGTCAGCAGATTTTGCGAACCAATGATTGACGGCTTCGTAAGAAGTCAGATTCTGATGGCAAAGTAAAAAGCTCCAAATTCAAGGCGTGCAAATCTTGAGGAATGAGGCGTAGGCCATTGAATATTGACGATTGTGCTGTTGAAGGCGCAGGCCCCAATCTTGAGATTGACAACGCCGAACCTGCCCGCCATTGCCATGTGTCGGCATTGTAGCTTTGCGGCAAGCCAGGCGTTGGCAGGCGAAGGCGTTCATATTAACTTTAGGCATTTTAGGCACTTTAGCTCACTTTAGGCACTTTTCTTACTAGCGACGAAGGATGCAGCGCAACGCAGAAGTTGGACTTTTTGGGAGGCCATCAATGATTAGAAAGGGAGGGGTTGCAATGACAGATTTCAGACAATACAGGTTCTTTACTCTTGTTCTTACCCTATTGGTAGTCTTTGCTATGTTTGCCGGATGTGCCCGCTTAAAGAATGCTCGCACCAAGAAGGCAAAACCCGTGGCCACGGCAACCAAGAAGTCTGAGGCTCCGGAACCTCTTTACTATGATTTTGGAGACGTTTTAGTGCCTTCAGAACTCAAGGAGGATCGAAACAGGTCCTTTGTCTATCATGCCCCTGGGTTTACAGCAGGTGTCCTGGTATTGACCGGACGTGTGGAGACTAATTCTCTCATCAGGTTCTTTGAAAATAACATGGCAAAGGATAACTGGCAACTGGTGGGTGTTTTTAGGTCGCCGCGCACAATAATGTTTTTCAACAAGGTCACCAGAAGCTGCATCGTCAACATCACCGAGAAAAGGTCTAAGACGGAAGTTGAGATCTGGGTGGCCCCGACCATGGAGGACGAAGAGTCCGGGTTTTTGAAGTAGGGCTGATCCCGCGACCGAAAGAGACCTTTGAAAAATGGCCGATCCATTACATGACAAGCAAATTGTCCTGGGTGTCTGTGGCGGAATAGCTGCATACAAGGCAGCAGAATTTGTCAGACTTCTGGTCAAATGTGGCGCCAAGGTGCGGGTAATCATGACCAAGGCTGCTCAGGCCTTTGTCGGGCCTGTTACCTTTGAAGCCCTATCAGGAGAACCCGTATGGACCGAGATGTTCGAGCGCCAAGAAAGCGGCGGCTCATTTCCGCACGTCAAATGGGCTGATGAGGCAGACGCTGCAGTCATAATCCCGGCCACCGCCAATACCATAGGCAAGATGGCCCACGGGATTGCTGACGATCCCTTGACAACCCTCATCTTGGGGGTCAAGGCCCCCATATTGGTTTGCCCCTCCATGAACGCCCGCATGTATGAAAATGCCATAGTACAGGCCAACATTGAACGGCTGGTTCAGGCAGGCATGCACATTGTCGGCCCTGAGGCAGGGCCTTTGGCCTGTGGTGACGAGGGGGTCGGAAGACTTGCCGATGTTCGAACTGTAGCTGAACATCTTGGCTGGGTGCTGTCCTCGGATGACTTGGCAGGAGAACGTGTACTGGTTACTGCAGGGCCTACCCAGGAGCCCATGGATCCGGTGAGATTCATTAGCAATCCTTCCTCCGGCAAGATGGGATTTGCCGTGGCCCGTGCTGCACGCAGGCGTGGGGCGAATGTGCTCTTGATCAGTGGACCCACAGCCCTTGCTGATCCTGAAGGTGTCAGGGTCATTCGGGTAAGGACAGCCGAGGAAATGTTCAAGGCTGTGATGACACATGCAGGTGATGCTGGTGTCGTGATAAAGGCGGCTGCGGTGTCTGACTGGAGACCTGCTCAAGTGTTTGAAGACAAGGTAAAAAAGGGGCAGATGGAATCCAATGTTTGTCTTGAACAGACACGGGATATCTTGGGAGAACTGGGCCAGAATAAGAAAGACAAAATCATGGTTGGATTTGCAGCCGAGACCAAAAACCTGCAAGTAAACGCCCAGGCCAAGCTGACTCAAAAAAACTTGGACCTGATTGTTGCAAACCTCGTCGGGGAGGGCAGTTCAGGGTTTGGTTCAAATACAAACAAGGTGAGCCTTTTTTACAAAGACGGTCGTACCGAAGACCTTCCGATCATGGACAAGGCCGACCTTGCGGACATTTTGCTGGACAGGGTATTGGAGGTTGGGAGGCGCTTTGACAAACAGTCTGCTTGAGGTTGACTTGAGCAAAAAGTTTCTTGGAGTAACCGAGGACCTCAAGGGGTATGTGCGATATATGAGGCGCCTTGGATACAAGGGCGTGGCCTTGTCTGATGAGCGTGCCAATATCTTGGACCATTCTGGCAATCAGACTCAAGCGGAAACCCTCGGGATGATACAAAAGGATCTTGGCAACTGCAGCAGGTGCAAGCTCCACAGGGGACGGACCAACATCGTCTTTGGCGTGGGCAGCCCTCAGGCCAGATTGGTGCTTGTGGGCGAAGGCCCGGGTTATGAGGAAGACTTGCAGGCCATGCCCTTTGTGGGTCCGGCAGGTCAGTTGCTCACGAAGATACTCAAGGCCATCAACTTAAGCAGAGAGCAAGTCTATATCTGCAATATCATAAAGTGCCGTCCCCCTGGAAATCGAGACCCTGAGCCGGACGAGATTTCTGCTTGCATTCCTTTCTTGCGTCGACAGATAAAGGCCATACGACCAGAGCTCATATGCGCCCTTGGCGCCCCTGCGGCTCAAACTCTTCTTCAAACCAATACGCCGATTTCGCGACTGCGGGGTCGTTTCCATACTTACGAGGACATTGCTGTGCTTCCAACCTATCATCCTGCCTTTCTTCTGCGCAATCCAGGCAAAAAGCGCGACGTTTGGCATGACATGCAAAAGCTTCAGGAGGCCTATGAAAAGGCTTAGACACGTTCTCACCGTGGTACTGATTGCAGCAGTGATGTTTTCAGGATTTACCCTGCAAGCCTGGGCTGCTGAGGGAGAGGTTTATGTAATCAAGGTTTCTGGCACGGTAAACCCGGGCATGGCAGAATATCTCATAAGAAATATGGAAAAGGCTGCCAGAGAAGGCGCCGGGTGTCTTGTTGTTCAGCTTGATACTCCGGGCGGGCTGGCACTTTCCATGCGCTCCATTGTAATGGCCATGTTGTCGTCTCAGATTCCCGTGGTGGTTTATGTGTCTCCCAGCGGGGCCAGGGCTGCCTCTGCCGGTGTCATGATTACGATTGCGGCTGACATAGCTGCCATGGCCCCCGGTACTAATATGGGTGCGGCACATCCGGTGAATCTCGGGCAGAAGAAGATGGACAAAATCATGGCCGAAAAAGTCGTCAATGACATGGTGGCCTACACAAAAAGCATTGCTGAAAAGCGGGGTCGAAACAGCGAGTGGGCGGAACAGGCTGTCCGCGAAAGTGTCTCCGTGACCGAAAAAGAAGCGCTGGAACTTAAGGTTATTGATCTTATTGCTGATGATCTTGATGATCTGCTTGAAAAAATCGATGGCTGGAAACTCAAAGACGATAAAATCTTGCACACCAAAGGAGTCGGGCGGGTCGTGGTCACAGAAGGCCTCAGGGACAAGATTCTCAAAACCCTGAGTGACCCGAACATTGCCTATATGCTAATGATGATCGGCATGGCCGGCCTGTATTTTGAGCTTTCTCATCCCGGCACTATTTTTCCGGGGGTGATCGGGGCCATATCCTTGATTCTGGCCTTCTTTGCGTTTCAGACACTGCCGGTAAACTACGCGGGATTTTTGCTTATTGTCATTTCCGTTGTCCTGTTTATTCTTGAGATGAAGGTGACCAGTTATGGGCTTTTGAGCCTGGGGGGAGTCATTACCCTGTTTTTGGGGTCCTTGATGCTCTTTGATGGGACTGCCCCGGAGATGAGGCTTTCATGGAAGGTGCTGATTCCGACGGTTGCGATGGTGTCTGGTTTTTTTGTTTTCGTGGCAAGCCTTGTCTTTCGTTCCCAGATAGGCAAACCAAGAACAGGAGACAAAGGCTTGATCGGGGAGGTCGGCGTGGTCAAAAGCGCACTTTCACCTGAAGGCAAAGTGTTCGTGCACGGAGAGATTTGGAACGCAGTGGGCCCGGCAACAGTTAAACCCGGTGCCAAGGTCCGCGTGGTGGAGATAGATCGGCTGCTCTTGAAGGTAGAGGAAGTCAAATAGTGACGGCTTCGCAAATCCCGCTGTGTCCTGACCTGTCGGGATTGCGCCGCATCCTTCGTCACTGGCAAAAGAAAGTGCCTAAAGTGAGCTAAAATGCCTAAAGTAAGAAAATTACCACGAAAACACGAAGGCACGAAAACACGAAAAAGAATACGGTTTGGAGCTTTTTGCTTTGCCGTCTAGTTCGGACTTCCAACGAACTTAAATCGTCGCATGTGCGACATTGTCAGTATTTTCATTTAGTTGAACCAATGCAAAGCCAATCTGGGATCTTAAGTCAAGTTCGTTGCTGACAGGAGGCCGCGACGC
>SDBT01003929.1_pt1 | contig 25496 bp, 20 predicted proteins | sample 2277101 | NCBI WGS metagenome assembly SDBT01 (sample SAMN10404973, study PRJNA504765) | marine sediment metagenome | isolation source: marine sediment core GS10_PC15, 103 cmbsf | place: Arctic Ocean: Southern Knipovich Ridge | collected 2010 | reverse complement strand
ACCTCGATAAGCGCCGCCCGGGCCGGAGCAAGATCGATTCCCCGCGAAAGGAGACCGACCGCGTCGAGATCGTAAGCGGATGGTTCGAGGGCGTCACTACGGGCGCCCCGGTCGGGCTGCTCATCCGCAACGTCGATACGCAGGATATCCACATCGATCAGTACCGCCAGGTCAAAGACGTCATCCGCCCCGCACACGCGGAGTTGAACCACTTCTACAAGTACGGTGAGTTCGGTGATTGGTGCGGAGCGGGGCGCGCCAGCGGCCGCGAGACCGTCGGAAGGGTCGCCGGGGGCGCCGTCGCCAAGCAGATCCTCGCCCGCGAGGGCGTCGAGGTGCTCGGACATGTCATCGAGTCTCACGGGATCAAGGGGCGCAGCCTCTCCGAAGCGACGATGACCTTCGAGGAGATGAAGAAAAACTATCGCAAGAACGATCTGAACTGCTGCGATCTCGACGCCGCCACGACGATGATCGACGACCTGGCGAAAGTCAGCGACGCGGGAGACACCGCCGGAGGCATGATCGAAATCATCGCTCGCGGTGTCCCGGGCGGACTGGGTGAACCGGTGTTCGATAAGCTCAAGGCGACCATCGCGCACGGGCTGATGAGCATCGGTGCGACGACCTCCCTGGAGTTCGGTGCGGGAATCAAGACGGCAGGTATGCTCGGGAGCGAATGGAATGACCAACCGTTCGTGGAAGGCGGGAAGGTCCGCTTCCGCACCAACAACTGCGGAGGGTTCCTCGGCGGGATGAGCAACGGTGAGGACCTGCTGATGCGCGTGGGTGTCAAGCCCACCCCCACCATCTCCAAGGAGCAGGACACAGTCGATATGATGACGCTCGAGGAAAAGAAGCTCGAGGCTATCACGCGCCGCGATATCTCGATTCTACCGAGGATCTATCCCGTCGCGGAGGCGATGATCGCCATCGCCATCGTCGACGCTCTGTTCATGGCGCGCGGGTGGTACGGTTTGGCGCACCTGGATGAGAAGTGGGTCAACCTCACCGAACCGCGGAACAAGGGCGAATACACGATATAGACTCCGCAGTGGGGCGTTGAATGAAGATTGCGATCGGAACGGACCATGCAGGGTTCGCGTACAAGGAGCGCATCTGCGAGTTCCTGCGTGGACAGGGGCACGAGGTCACGGACTTCGGGACCTGCAGCGATGAACCTTGCGATTATCCGGTGTTCGTTCGCCCGGTCGCTGAGGGCGTCGCGGGAGGTCAGTTTGAGCGGGGGATCGTTCTGGGTGGATCGGGAAACGGTGAAGCGATGGTCGCCAATCGCATCCGGGGTATCCGCTGCGCCCTCGCCTGGGACCTGTCTTCCGCCCGACTTTCGCGCGAGCACAACGATGCGAACGTCCTCTCGCTCGGTGCGCGGACCATCAGCGTGGAACAAGCCCTGGAAATCGTGCGGGTCTGGCTCGCGAGTTCCTTCGAGGGCGGGCGCCACCTCAGGCGAATCCGCATGATCGACGAACCGCGTTGACGAACAGCGAACGAGTTCCCTCGTGTTGATTTCGCACCTCGTGCGGTGTGTGGGCTAGTTTCGGCGGCGCGGAACTCTATTGAACCGTCTGCGCCGCATCAGCGCCAACCCACCGAGGGCGAGCAGCGTCAGTGCAGCGGGTTCGGGGGCGTAATCCAGGGCGTTCAGCTCATCCGTGCTAAGCAGCCCCAGCGACGCTGCGGTGGCAAAGACGCGTACTGAGGGATCGCCTCCGCCCGTAATCAGGATGTCTCCCTTGCTCGCCCCTATCGAGGTCAGGGTCGGGGAAAGATTCGCGAGGGAGAAGTAGACCGTATCGTCCACGGAATTGTAGTCGTCGTCTCCGTTGTCCAGGACCACGAGGGCGTCGATATCGTCCGTCGCGGTGAGAGACAACTCACCACTGTCGGCGTAGAGAGCGGGGGCGCCGGCATACGTTGCGAGCGCATCATCAACAAAAATATCCGCCGATGAGTACCCGGGGTTGGTATACACAAGCGAGGAGCCAGCGGTGCTCGCGTCAATGGTCCAAAAGATGGTATCCATACCGGATCGCAGGTCTATCCCGTCTACATTCGTGCTGAACGGTTCGGGAACGGATAATGGAGGGACTAATGCATTCCAAGGCAATCCGTCACCGTCGTACCGCTGATAGTTTGAGTTGTTGAACCCCTGGTATATGTCGGACATCCTCTCCGCAGCGGGTTCGTTGTTGACAGCTGTTCCCGCCGCGCCCGTGGCCATGCCCACGCTGAACCAGGCCTTCGCGGTACTGATCGTCCCGGGAGCGTGCCCGTACGAGATCCCGTTAACCTCGATTCCGCCTCCACCGGAACCTCCGAACCTCAGTAGGGGAGGCGGGGGAGGGACGGAGGGAGACGCGAGGGGGGGCTTGTTACCGAAGATGGAGTCCTCATCATACCACGCGACGGCCCACCGGTTGGCGGTCAGTTCATCCACGGTGAAGGACAGCTCACGGGCGTGGACCGCCGAAGCGGTAAGCAGCAGGATAAGTGTGATTCCCGATATGGTGCGGAACGTTCTTGCGATCATCGCCTGTCTTCCTGTTCTGCTTTCCCAGTGCTTTCCATGTCCCGGCCTCGAAGGCCGCTTGCCCAACCGGGACGAGGGCGCGACAGCAACTAAGATAGCTCGAAGAAACAGGCTCCTGGTATGAACGCCTCCTTTACCGAGAATATGCCCCCCGGCCCTGGTGCATCGGGCCTCCGTAACAGGGACATGGTAACATAAGTTGGAGTTTTGTCAAGCAGAATACAGGACTTCCCCGATCAAGCTAATAGAGTAATAGCGCCTATATAGGCTGACCGACGACAACATTCCGTTATTCCGTCCTTTCCCCGAGCGCTGAACAGCCTGTGTGCGGTTAGCTTCCCGGGAAAGGCGGGGTTCACTCCCACCAGGCGACGTCTCCACGAGGGTCGCAAGTCGATTAGGAATGAGCGAAGACCTTGGTCGGGTGAAGCGTTCGGTGGTCCTCCTCCACGGAGGCGATGGCGAGGAGGCAACCTTGAACATCGAGGATCGCCACGTCCCCGCTGGGAATTTCCTCCGGAGACCGAATCGGATTCCCGTGCCCCACGCGCTGCGCTTGCACATCATCCACGACGACGCGCGGAAGATGCTCGATGGGCGTTAAGGGAGGTAGAAGGTCCCGCTGCGGGTCGAGGTCCTCAAGCGAACGGGCCGCCTCAAGGTGGAACGGTCCTACTTCCGTACGAGTGAGCCCGGAGCAATACGCCCCTACCCCGAGGGCTTCTCCGACGTCGCGCCCCAGTGCGCGGATGTACGTTCCGCTGCCGCACCGCACGTCGATTTGCAGGCTCGGGTAATCGTATGACAGCAGATCGATCCGGTTGATTGTGACTTCCCTCGGATGTAGTTCGAGTTGCTTTCCAGCGCGTGCGAGATCGTACGCGCGCTGTCCGTTGACGTGGACAGCGGAATAGGCGGGAGGGACCTGCTTGATTAGACCGACGAATCCTTCCAGAACATTGCGGACCTCCGCTTGCGCGGGCGGTTCGACCGCGGGCGTCTCTGTGATGTCGCCTTCACTATCGTCGGTCGTGCTCCGCGCACCGAGCGTGATCCGGGCGTGGTATCGCTTGGGTTGGTCCTGGACGTAGCTTGCTAAGCGCGTCGCCGGTCCTGCGGAAATCACGAGCACCCCTTCCGCGAACGGATCGAGCGTACCGCAGTGGCCTGCTTTCGTCCGCCGGGGCAGCAGCCTCCGCACGGCAGCGACCACGTCGTGACTCGTCGGACCCGCCGACTTGTTAATGTTGAAGAACCCGAACACGATTTGAGAATACAGCAAAACTCATCCGAAACGACAGGAAGAAAGCGCCTTTTCCCCGCTGGGAAAGCCCCGCGGGATTCATGAATTGCGGCGCGGCTGGCCGATAGAACACAAACCGCACCGCCGGTGGCGGTGGTGAGGTGTCTTATACAAAGATGTTTCTGGACGGTGAGACAGATGCATGATTCAGGATCGGCTCCGGAGGCGAATGCGAAGCTGCTTCGGCCGCGGCGGTTCTTCACCGTCACCGAGGCCAATCGCGCCGTGGTCCTGGTCCGCAGGATCGTGGAAGACATGTTGCTCGAATACGCACGGATGAGCGACCTGCACGAGACCTTCGAGGCCGCGACGGGCTCCGGGCGGTGCGAGCTGGCGAGATATACTCGCTGGAACCTGCTCCAGGCAGTGGAACACATGGGCGGTTTCGCCGAAGAATTGGAAGAAATCGGAGTCGACCTCAGGGACTGGACGGTGGGAGTGGTGGATTTCCCCTCCATCGCCGTCGGCCGCGAGATAGCGCGCTGCGGGAAGGCGGGGGAGGGCGAGGTGGGGGCGTGGCACGAGGGGGGTGGGGAGTGCACCAAGAGACAGACGCTGGATTCCCTTCCCGTCCCTCGAATCGAGTTAGTGCTCGGGATTTGAAGATTGTGCTTCGGGGGTGTGCGATACGATACTCCCCAAACTACGCCCATGGATTGCAATCCGTGGGCACTATCACTCAAAACTTCCTGCTGCGTTTGAGAACGTCCTTCAGGTCCTTGCAGATGCGCTGAACCTGTCTCGCCTTGAGGTCCAGGATATCGCGCAACGCCTCTCCGATGGCGGGGATGTACTTTTCGATGTAGGAGCGTTTCTTCAGCTCCTGATGCATGCGAGCGGTCTTGCGTATGTGGGTGCCGAGCTTCCGCCCGCATTCCTGCAAGGCCAGGCGGATCTCTTTGAGGATCTCCGGATACGAGGCGATGGCCTCCTTCGACTCGCTCGTGAAAGGCACCCACACGGACGCCATATGAACGATTATTGTCAGATCCCCGCTGGGCAAAGCCCCGCGGGCCTGGTTGAGCCCATAGGATCGCCAGTTCAGGTTCGTCACGGTTTTGGTAATAGCACAAGCGCCCTGCTGATACTGCAAGGGAACGCGGTTTGCGAAGCGGATGACCTTCGCCAGTGTGCGTTGCCCGTTCTGTTCCTCGCGTTCCTGAGGTTTCTTTTCGGCGGGGGTCTTGCCGTCGCCCTCGCCGTCTGCGTCTTTCGTCTCCGGTTTTCCGTACGCGATCGCCGTTTCGATGACGAACGGGTTTCCCCTGTAGACCCCCGGGCGCCTGCTCGTCCCCACATAGAAACGCGCATCCACCACCTGCTTGAGTCCTCTGATGAGTTGATCCTCCCCAATCGGAACGACGCAGTCGGTGGCGGGTGCGAGGATCTTCGTTCCCTGTATCCCCGCGTAGACTCCCTTGATGTCCTCGGTGCCCAGCGATGCGCTTCGCGCGTTCTTGCGGATCCCGGCCGCCTCGATGATCTGGTTGGCCACTCTCGGTGAGACGCGTGAAAACTCCCCCGTGAGGAACTGCCTCACCGTCTTCGCCCGGGTATCCTGGAGCATTTTGATCAGTACTCCCAGCTCGATCCCGTGCGGGTGTGGGCGGATCGACTTTGGGATTGCAGGCAGCTCATCCACGGAGGGGTTATAGGCGTCTTCCTTACCGTCCGGGGCGTGATAGACGATCTGCACGTGCGGGTTGGCGATGGCGGTTTGCTCGAGGTAATCGTCCACGCTCTGGCGCCCGCGCTGATAGCGTGCCTCCAGGTCGATCTCCACCCGTGTCCCGTGCGGTATGTCCCATTCGATTTTCTCGTCGCGTATGATGTCGGGGCGGTTCTTTTTCGTGTCGATCTGCAATTCGTAATAATGGGTATCTGTGCGGGGCGAGGTCCGCGAGGTGATGCGGACAGGGTGGCCGGTGGTGAGAAGCCCATACATCCCCGCCGCGGATATCCCAATCCCTTGCTGGCCTCTGCTCATCTGCAGGCGGTGGAACTTGCTCCCGTAAAGCAACTGACCGAAGATGCTCGGGATCTGCTTCTTGACGATCCCGGGACCGTTGTCCTGGACGATGATCCTGAAGTGCATCTCGGTAAGCTGTTCGATCCATATCTCGATTTTCGGTAAGATCCCCGCCTCTTCGCAGGCGTCGAGTGCATTGTCGACGGCTTCCTTCACGCTGGTCAGCAGCGCCTTGCGTGGGTTATCGAACCCAAGCAGATGCCGGTTCTTGGCGAAGAATTCGCTTACGGAGATGCTCCGCTGCGCCTTGGCCATGGACTCGGCGGTGGCGTACGAATGTGGGGGCTTGCTTACAGGACGAGGGGCGGGGGCGGTCCGCTTGCTTCGAGGGGCGGTCGGCTTGCTTGGAGCGGGGGTCCGCTTGATTCGAGCGGTGCTTTTTTTCTTCTTTTTTTTACTCCTCGGTGCCGCCGCTTTTCTTGACGCTCGCCTAGCCATCCCTGCGCCTTTCTCAAGTCCTTCCGGACCAACGGGTCTCGGTCGAGCCCCCAATCTAATTGCAGACCGAAGATGCGTCAAGGATTGACCCAAAGCAGGGTGAACCGATGTGGTCCAAGTTAAGTTCACAAAAAGTCTTGTCGATAATACTCACGATGGTGCCGATTTCGTGCCCTTCAGGGGAAGTCTAATGGAGACGCGGGTTCTCAGCGGGGATGCAGCGCTTCTGCGAAGCCTCATGGAGGTCGGAGTGAACCTCTCTGTCCTCGAGGATCGCCAGACCATGCTGGAGATGATCCTCCGTGAGGCCCGCAAGCTGACCGACGCCGAAGCCGGTACGTTCTACATCTTCCAGGGTGAAACGCTTCGGTTCGTCGCCGCGCAGAACGAGCGGCTCTCGGATGAGAAGATCTCTCGACTGCTGTTGGGGAAGGAGATACCCACCCACGAAAGCTCCCTGGCGGGGTTCGCGGCGAGCACGGGACAGTTGATAAACATCCCGAATTCCTACGAGCTACCTGAAGGTGCCCCATTTCGGATTCACCGCGAGTTCGACGCCGCGACGGGGTATCGGGCGCAGAGCATACTGGCGATTCCACTGACCTGTCCGGACGGATCGTGTGTGGGCGTACTGGAACTGATCAACCGCATCGACTCCGGTGGACAAATCGTCCCCTTCACCGAGGAGCAATGTGAGAGGGTGAAGATTCTGGCGTCCATGGCGGCCGTGAGCATCTACAACGTCCTGCTTCAGGATCGCCTAAAACAGGCGCAATTGGACTGCATCATCAGGCTGTCGGTGGCGGCGGAGTTCCGCGACGACGACACTGCGGCACACATCCACCGGATCAGCCGCGTCTCCGCGATAATCGCGTCGGAGATGGGGTTGGACAGGCCTCGAGTTGAACTCATCCGGTACGCTTCCCCTATGCACGATATAGGAAAGATCGGACTGCCCGATACGATCCTCCTGAAGCCCGGGCCGCTCACACCCGAGGAGCGAACGATCGCGCAGAGGCACACCCTGATCGGCGCGGATATCCTCAAAGACCCACCAAACGAGTTGATTGCGGTGGCCCGTGAGGTGGCTGTGAACCATCACGAGAAATTCGACGGGACAGGTTATCCCAACGGCCGGGCGGGAAAGGACATCCCCCTCTGCGCGCGAATAGTCTCCCTCGCCGATGTCTTCGACGCGCTCATCTCAAAGCGCTGCTACAAGGAACCCTTTCCTCTCGACGAAGCGTTGGAGCTCGTCCAGACCGAGACCGGGAAGCACTTTGACGGGGAGGTGGTGGAAGCAATGTTCAATAAGCTTCCCGCAGTGCTGTCTCATTACACGAACCCGCGCGAGAGCGACCGAGAACGGAAAGTGGGCTAGTCGATCCTCCATAGCGACCCGTAGAGACCCATCAGGGCCTCGATGGGGCGCTGCAAGAACCCCAGTGCGCCCTTTCACTCGGTTTGTCTTCGTCAATTCCCACTATCCACTGCTGTTGCAGACGTAGAATGTCCCATCCGGTGACAAGTTTTGCCCAATCGGCGGTTTTTCCTTGTGGCGGGCGCTCAGGGGTGCAAAATACCTCTCTGCGAGGTGGCAAATGCGTGTGTTATTCTGCGGGAGCGGGACTTTCGCACTTCTTTCGCTACGTAGCATTTCGGAGAGCGGGCACGAGGTGGTCGCCGTTATCACTCAACCTGCGCGCCCGGTGGGGCGCAGCAGCAAACCGCGGCCGACGCCCATCGCCCTCGCCGCCGCCGATTCCGCCCTGGACGTCAAGGAGTGGGCGGACATCAACAGCTCTGAAGCGGTCAACGAGATTCGCCAGATAGCACCGGACGTCATCTGCGTGGTCGATTTCGGTCAGTTGATCAAAGCTCCCGTTCGCAGCAGCGCCGCCGTCGGGGCTTTCAACCTGCATGCCTCGCTCCTACCGGAATTGCGCGGTGCTGCCCCGATCAATTGGGCGATCATCCGGGGACATCGCAGAACTGGGGTGACGACCTTTTCACTGGTGGACCGCATGGACGCCGGGCCAATCTACGCGCAGGACCAGATGGATATCTCACCCAACGAAACCGCCGAAGAACTCCGCGAGAGGCTCGCGGGGATGGGTGCGGAGCTGGTCTGCAGAACTCTGGAACTGCTGGGGAGCGGGCCGATTGCGGGGCAACCGCAGGATGAATCGAAGGCGAGTGCTGCCCCGCGATTGAAGAAGGCGGATGGGCTGATTGATTTTTCTCGCCCCGCCGAGCAGATCCGCAATCTGATCCACGGGACCTGGGAGTGGCCGGGAGCGCAGGGGAGTTTCAGGCGCACTGACGGGCGAACCGTAAACGTCATCATCGCCCGCGCCAGCGTCGAACCCGGGGCAACCGACGCTGCCCCGGGAACGCTCGACGCGGAGCTTTGTGTCGCCACCGGCGATGGACGCCTGCGCATCGAGCAAATCAAACCTACCGGAAAGAGGCTCATGAGATGGGAAGACTTCGTCAACGGATATCACCCGAGTGTGGGCGACCGGTTCGCCGAGTTGGAACGATGAACGAAACGATACTCAGTGCGCGCGACATAGCGATCGAGGCGCTCCGCGATCGGGCGGGAAACGTCTCGGTGCGGCTGGAGCGACTCCTGCAAAAACACGACATGAAAGGCCCCGATAGGGACCTGGGGAGGGAACTGGCGCTTGGAATCGTCCGTCACCGCGGGACGCTTGAGGCGATACTCCAGATGTTCCTCGCGAAACCGACCAGGAAACTCCCGACTCCGCTGGAGGAGATATTGCTCGTCGGGCTGTACCAGATCGTTTACCTCGACCGGGTCCCCGCATTCGCCGCGGTCAACGAAGCCGTCAACCAGGCGATAGCACACCGCCACAAGCGTCAAAGCGGATTGGTCAACGGATTGCTTCGCGCGGTGACGCGGGCGCTTTCGCCCCATATAAGTGGGCGCCCTCCGCTCACCAGGGACGTTATACCGATAGACGCCAACTCCTATCGCAAAATCGATCGCCCACTGTTGCCCGATCCTTCTTCGCAGCCCGCTGAATATCTCTTGGGAGCATTCTCAATCCCCACCGTCTTGGGTGAAAGGTGGCTCGAGCGGTGCGGTTCGCTGGAGGCAGTGACAGATCTCGCCATCCACACCACCCTCCGCCCGCCGATCGTCCTGCGGGTCAACCGCCTGAAAGCAACGGTTGACGAGGTCGTCTCCGCCCTCAATAACGAAGGCGTCGTGGGTGAGCGGCATGAAAACGGATTCAGCGTGGTCCTTCCCAGGGGCGTGAACGTTTCCTCGCTGGACGTGCTCCGCACCGGGGGGGTCCAGCCGCAGGACCCGTCCGCAAGCGCGGTGGTGCTCGCCGCCCAACCGGAAGCGGGGATGAACGTCCTGGATCTCTGCGCCGCACCCGGGACAAAGACAACCCATCTCGCCGAGTTGATGGACGATAAGGGGGCGGTCACGGCGGTTGACGTCTCTCCATTCAAGCTCGACCGCATCGAAACCAACTGCGAGCGGCTTGGGATCACTATCGTCACGACCCGCCTCGCCGAGGAGATCGACTCCCTGGAAGAAAACAGCTTCGACCTGGCGCTGGTCGATGCTCCATGCTCGAACGCAGGTGTTCTGAGTCGTCGAGTGGAGGCGCGATGGCGATTCGATCCGACGGCGCTGGTTGAGCTCGCAAAGCAGCAGGAGGAGCTGGTATTGACCGCGAGTAAATTCGTCAAGAGCGGGGGGCGATTGGTCTATAGTGTTTGCAGCACGGAACCGGAAGAATGCGCGGAGCTCGTCGGGAAAGTCGCCCAACGCGATTCGACGCTGGAGCTGGTGCGAGACGAGACCATCGACCCGGGGGGGATCGACGACCCCTTGCAGTGGTATGATGGGGGGTATTACGCGATCTTCGACGTGAAGTGAGCAGGTTTGCGGGGCTCTCGATGCGAGGTTAGTGCGGGAAAAAGACGTGGAGAAGAAGAAGGAATCCAAGGAGCACCAACCGCGAGTTCGCAACCGAAAGGCGAGGTTCGATTACCACATCCTCGAGGTCGTCGAGTGTGGTATCTCGCTGCTGGGTACGGAGGTCAAATCGCTTCGCGCCGCCCAAGCCAAGATCGACGACGCCTACGCACGCGTTCAGAACGGTGAGGTGTTTCTCGTGGGGGCGACGATCGCGGCGTATCCGCAGGCGGCGGAGGGGATGCAGCACGATCCGACGCGCGACCGCAAGCTGCTGCTTAAGCGGAGGCAGATCGCGCAACTCGAATCGCACGTCAAACAGAAGGGGAAGACCATCGTCCCGCTCGCGATCTACTTCAAGCGCGGGTGGGCGAAGTGCGAGCTGGGAATCGTCGAGGGGAAGCGCAACTACGACAAGCGCGACACGATCCGCAAGCGCGAGCAGCAGCGCGAGATCGCCCGCGAAATGCGCCGCCGACACCGATGAGGCGAGGCTACGATTGCTCGCCATCCTCGGCGGGTTGGGCGAGTTCCAACAGTCCCGTTCCGCCGGCCTTGAGGGCGCGATAGAAGCACCACCCCAAACCGAACACCAGCAGCGCGAGCATCACCGCCAGGACCACGTAACTCTCCGAGGCGAGTTCAACTTGTTGACTCGGGGCGGTTGTCGCGGTTGTTTCCCACGGATGCATCAGCACCCAACTCGAGAGCAATACCCCGGCGGCGCCCCCGATCGTCATCACTCCGAGCCCGGCCGCAAGACGCCCGAACCCGCTGGGCCGGCGGGAGTTCTTCTCGGAAAACGCCACCACGCCCGCCCCAAATGTCGTTCCGACCAACGCGATTGCGAAGGACGCGAGCAAAACTGTCTGAGCGTTTGAGACAAGTGAGGCCCGTGGTGACATCGCCCGTTCATTCCCGCTCGGAATATCCGTACTGGCGAAATGCCCCTGGCGGACCAGGTCGAACGCCCAGACCACACACCCCAAGGCCAGCACGATGAGAATAGTAGCGACCGCTCCGAGAGTTCGACCCGTGCGGACCTGCCCGACGTGTTGGGCGTGGCGATTGGCGCCGGGGGAGCGGATCAGGCTGAGGGCGACCGAGAGAAGCGGTACGGTGATTGCGACGATCAACCCCACGAGGATCGGGACGTTCAGGTCCCCGGCTTCCGTGTGGAGGAACCCGCTCGTCGTGGAGAACTTCTCGAGCAGCGACCAGACGAACAGGGTGCTGAGTATCACCGGGGCGAAGTAGCGGATCAGCAGGTCCCACCAGGGCCCGATCTTCCAGTCGCTGCGCTCGTTGGCGTGCTCGCGGAGGCGGGCGAGGCGATACGCCCAGCCGACGACGACGCATTCGAGCAGGCCCAACAGGGCGATCCCACCCCAGGAACTGTTGATAAAATCGTCGATTCCCCCCAGCCACGCCAGCCCCCCTCGCGTGCAATACACCAATCCGCACCCGAACCCGACTAGTGTCAACCCTATCAGGGTGGCTTGGCGGTTCCATCCGGTCTTGTCCACGAAGGACGCCAGCACGCTTTCGGTAATCGAAAACGCCGAGTCGATCCCCAGCGTCAGAAGGGCGATGAAGAAGACCGCCCCGAACCACGCCGACGCCGGCAACTGCGCCAATGCATACGGGAACGCCACAAACGCCAACCCCGGACCCGCATCGACGACGTTCTCCACCCCGACGGCCTGTCCCGCCTGGGCCGTCGCGAACGCCATCGCACCCAGCGTCGCGAAAACCGCCAACCCCGCCACGAAGCTCGTCCCCACGTCCGCCAGGCCTATGATCGTGGCGTTGTTGTTGATGTCGCTCTTGCGATGCAGGAAACTCGCGTACGTCACCATCACACCGAACGCCAAGCTCATCGAGAAAAACATCTGCCCGAACGCCCACCGCCATGTCTCCGGCTTGAGGAGCATTTCCCACCTGGGTTGCAGATAAAAGTTCAACCCTTCCTGGGCACCGGGAAGCGTCAGCCCGCGAACCGTCAGGATCAGCAGCATGATCCAGGGCAGCGGTACGGTCCACAGGACGACCTTCGAGACCATCCGAACACCGCGGAAGATGCACAGGTACAGGAGTATCCAGATAATGGCGAGGGAGACGGTGATCGGTCCGACCAACCCACCGAGCGACCAGGGCTTGGCCCCGGCGTCGATCTCCGCAGGCGTCCACATGTTGAGGTAGTTTCGCTCGAAGAACTCCCCCGCCTTCTTTACCCCTTCGAGCCCCTCACCGGCCCAGGGTAAGTTCCCTCCGTTGAAGATCCCCTTGACGCACTCGACGAGATAACTTCCGCACCACGCGAGGATCACCGGGTAGTACGTGATGATGACGAACCCGAGCAGGATTCCCCACCATCCGATGGGCTCGGTCTTACGATTCACGCTGCGATAGGCGTCGGGGGCGGCTCGCTGCGTCATGTGGCCGAGCGAGAATTCGAGGATCAGCAGCGGAATCCCGATCAGCAGCATCGCCAGAAGATACGGAATGAGAAACGCTCCCCCGCCGTTGGCGTGAACCTTGTAGGGGAATCCCCAGAGGTTTCCGAGCCCGACGGCGGATCCGATCGCGGCCAGTACAAACCCCGCCCGCGATCCCCAATTCTCTCGCTGCTCTTCCAGAAGATATTCGCCCATCGATTTGGTCCCTTCGAACTGTCCGCGATGCAGGGAACGTGTCGAAAGCCTTCAGCGGTGGGTATGATGGGCGAAACGTTTGCAGTCGGCAAGCGGATTTTGCACGTCCGGAAAATGGGCACAGGCACCTTGGGCCTTCGGGCCCGCGAAACCCGGGGTTTGGGTGCTCCTCTTGAAAAAAACCCTGAAAGGGCGACAGAGACTTATCCACCCGTTATATTTGACCCGATAGGGATATCGACCGATTCATGGTATAATACAGTTGTTGGATACTGAGATTCGTTCGGGGGCGAAATGGTATCGACCGGACGAGTTGAGGTGTCGGTTGCGTGCCGAGGTTCCAAGGCGGCCTCGTTAAACACCTTGGGCTAAATTTACATGCCAATCAACCGATGGCAATGGCTGCCTAATTAAGCAGCCCGTCCTCCGGTCCTTCGCCCGCGGGGATCGGAAGGGCGACGAACAGCGGGCTTACCTACCGAGAGTTGGGTGGTTACTCGGAAGGGACACCTAGCCGCCCTAGCCGTGAGAAAGCGTGTCGATTCGCGTTCGATCGGTGAGATACAAACAATCGACTATGCACGTAGACGCCGGTGCTGAAACGTCACGGGACGCGGGTTCGATTCCCGCCGCCTCCAGTGAGCGTATCCTTGCGAAACGCTCTCCGACGCAATGCGGCCCGCTGGATTGCTCCGGCGGGCCGTTGCATTAACTCGCATTTCACAAAGACCTTTGGCGATCCGGACGCGCTGAACTTGGCCTGTAACGTCGGGACCAGCCCACCCCTGAGGACGCACGTTTCGGGCCATTTCCTCTCTTTCCGGCCTATCCCTCTCTGATTCGTCGGGACCGCCCTCAAGAAGTCCCGACGCGCCGATGTGCTTGCCTGATAAGACCGTGGACAGATTGTGCGTCGGGACGTATATGCGTTTCGAGGCGGAACACCGCCATAGCGCGGGAAAGCAAGGAAGCCACGACCGCCATGGCAGACCCGCGCATCCACTCTTGCCTTGCGAATGCCAGTCTTCCTAGAGATAATCCAGGACACAAGCTGCGCCACGCAGAAGGCAATGGCGTTGGCGGGGAGACCGCGATGGGCTTGGCTGCGCCTTTCACAAAGGAGCAAACCGCCGACTTCAATGAGTTGGCCCGAGTAGTCAAGTCAGGCAAGTGCATTGCTTTTGTCGGGGCTGGTCTCTCCAGGCCCCAGTGTCTGGACTTGAAGAGCCTCGTGCCCTTGCTATGCCAAGAGTGCCGGGTCAAGGTGGAGCTTTTGCCGGAAAAGGACAGAACGGATATCTTGTCCCTGGCACACCGTGCGAAACAAGCCGACGATCGTAAGTACACGGAAGTATTGCTGGGGGAATTTGGGCGCCCGGAGCCTGTCTCCCGGCAATTTGCTCTCGCCAGAATACCATTCAGAGCCTTTGTTACACTAAACTACGATCCGCTCTTGAAGAAGGCGCTCGAAGCGACTTCTCATAAAGACGTGGTGGTCTACGCCTACCCACATCTTCCCGCGTGTCATTTGGGCGATCCAGGTTGCTGTGCTGAAAAGCTCCTCCAGCACTCCCTCTATCACATACACGGCTACATAGACCACGACACGACCACTCCGAAGGTCGTCCTGACATCGCAGGAGTACGAGAGAGCATACGATAGTACGCTTCTCCCGTCGTTCATCACACAATTGCTCGCCTACTTTCCGACATGTTTCTTGGGATGCAGTCTGTCCGAGGATGTGCTGCTCCGAGAGGTCATCAAGCTCTGCAGAAGAATCCGAAGAGATCTTGCTGACAGATCACCGCATCGGGCACCAAGGTCGTACATGCTTATCGACGCAGATGAGCACTCTCGTGTAGACATAGACCTGGACCAGCATGGTATTACGCCGGTGCTCTTCGACAGGATCAATGACGAATATGAGGGGCTAGACCTGATTCTCACGGAATGGGCTGGTATGAAACCAGCCAGGGTGTCATGCCCCTTTGAGGGCACCAAGGATCTGTATAGGGCAGACCAGGAGCCTTCGCCATGAACGCTTCGTTTTTCGAAAAACTTCAAGCGGCGCGCGAGATTGCTACGGAGACGCCGTCAAATGAAGCCGTCGGCAAGCTTGGTCGCGTGCTTGAGGACAAGGACGTCTTTCGTGAGTTTTGGCAAATGCTAGATGGCCCAAACTGGCTTACCCCTCTCCGCCGAGCCGGGCACTTTGCAGCCGCGACCGTGGGGGAGAAGGAGGCTTGGCCTCCATCTGACTATCTCAAACGCATGGCCGAGGACGCCCCCACGCTTGTCGCCGAGATCCTATCCGAGATCGAAACTGATAACCCGAACGTTCTCGGAGACATGGTCGAGGCTGCATTGAAGATGCCGCCCCGAGTTGCTGCCCCGCTGGCTGGCCGGATCGCATCGCTGCTAGGGCGAGGCGTCGAGCTGTACATGTTCCGGCAGAAGGAGTTTTGCGAACTGGTGGAGCGGTTGGCTGGGGAGCCTTTTACGCACGAAGAAGCGTTCGGTCTGGCCAAGGCTTACCTGTTCCCAAGAGTGAAGCCAGAGACCAGGAGCCAGAGACGAGACGAACATAACTTCCTCAGGGCTCTGGAACCTTTGGTGCCGATGATGGTGCGTCTGCGTCCTGAAGAAACGATTCGGTTGCTCTGTGACAACCTGGTTGAGGCGATTCGGGCGAAGGGCGAACCAGCCAGCGGTGATCCGATGTTCGACTACTCTTACATGTGGCGGCCGGCTATTGAAGAGCATGAGCAGAATCGGACGTATGACTCGACCGGAAGGCTGGTCACGCCCCTTCGCAATGCGGCCGAAATCGCTATTCGCGAGAAGCATGTGGCCCTTGGGGAGGTCCTCAGAATCGTCCGGAGCTTCAAGTACCTGATCTTCCACCGTCTGGCTGTCCACCTGATCAACGTCTTTGCCGAGCCGGAACCCGATCTTGCTCGGACGATGATCATGGACAAAGAGCTCTTTGAGAACTACCGCTTCAAGCACGAGTACGCGATGCTTGTTGGCCAGCGGTTCGACCTGCTGAAGCCGACGGAGAAAGATGAGTTCTTCGCCTGGATCGAGGACGGTCCGGACATGTCGGGCTTTGATGACTGGGTTCGCTCGAATCTCGGCCACGAGCCCACTGTCGAGGATCGTCAGAACCGAAAGAGGCGCTGGCAGTACGAGCGACTGTGGTGGACACGCGAACATCTGGCCGGCCAGTGGAAGCAACTGTTCGATGAGATGTACGCCACGTCCGGAGAGCCGGAGCTGGCTGATCTTAACGTCCGGTTAGACACCCGCTGGGGAGCCGAAAGCCCCATCCATAGCAAGGACTTGGAAAGCCTTTCGCTGGCGGAGGCGCTTCAGAAGGTCCTTTCATGGCGCCCAGCAGAACACGATCGCGGGGAAACGCTGGCCGAGGGGCTTCAGGATACGTTTGCCGTGTATGTGAAGCAGAACGTTGAAGCATGCTCTCGTGATGCGAAGCTGATGATGGGCAAGGCAGCTATGTTTGTTCGGCCGTTCGTTTCGGCTATGTGCGACGCAGTAAACGAGGGGAAGCAGATTGAGTTGGAGTGCGTGTTCGAGCTCTGTCGTTGGGTAACCGAGCAACCCCGAGAGCAAGACACGCGTCCGTTTCCCACCGAAGAGCATGACTTGGTTGACCGGGACTGGCAGTGGTGTAGGGACCGGATAGGAGACTTCGTCGAAAAATGCTGCGAAAAGGACATTCCCTACAGCACGAACTATCGCGACGCATTGTGGGGCATTCTGGAGCCGCTCACGCACGATCCTGACAGGGAGTACATTGTCGATCGGGAGGATGAAGATGTCCGGACGCGCAGCTTCATCGACCACAGCATCAACAATCCGCGTGGCAATGCTATGCACGCGCTGTTCAAGTACGCTCGATGGGTGGCTAACCACGTGAAAGAGAAGCGGGATGGCCGCGAAGTCATCCCCGGCGGCTTTGAGGCAATGCCAGAGGTCCGAAATGCCATCGAGAAGGGCTTGTCTGAAGGCGAGCATGACAGCTTCGCCGTTCGGGCAGCTTACGGGTGGCACCTGGGACTATTATACTGGGTTGACAAGGAATGGCTGGCGTCGCGAGTCGACCAATTGTTTGACTTGGACAAGATCGAGACAGATCCGGTCAGAGCCCACGGCTGGGCGGCGTGGAACGCATTCCTGACCTGCATTCCGCCGCACATCGAGTACTTCAACCTCTTGGAGAAGCAGTTCAAGTACGCCATCAAGCAGTACCAGAACCTGGCCATTGAGGACGTGACTAACGGTTCGCCCGCCGGACGGCTCGGCGAGCATCTGATCGTCCTTTATGGGCGTGGGCAGCTTGGGCTTGAGGACCATGACTCTCTGCTTCGGCGTTTCCTGTCAGGCTGTTGTCAGGATGTTCGGTCTTACGCGATCTCGTTCGTTGGCCGGAGCCTGAATCGCGAAGAAGATGAGAGCAAAACCCCGCTTCCTCAGGAGATCATCGATCACTTCGTTAAGCTGTGGGAATGGTACTGGCCCGAGGTGGGCAGCCGTGACGAAGAGCCTTCCCGAGACCTCTTCAGCTACTGGTACCTCTGCAGGTGTTTTGCCCGCCGATGGGCCCTGGAGAAGCTCTCGGACTATGTGCAACGAGTGTCATTGCCTGAGCCTGACCACGGACTTCCAGAGCGGCTCGCGGAGGACGCTGAACTGGATCCGGAAAGAGTTCTGTCAATCATGGCGAAGATGATCGAGGCGGACAAAGAAGGCTGGCGGATCGGTGCGTGGGAGGCCGAGATCAAGCAGATCCTCTCTGTTGCGCTGAAGGCCAATGAAGCCACTAGGACTCAGGCTGTTGGTCTTATCAACCACTTGGGCAGAAAGGGCTGGATCAGCCTCGGCGAGTTACTGCGGTCCACGCAGACTGAGCCATAGCGGGAGTCAGTTCCCTGATGCGGTCAGTTTGAGTCTGCTGCGCTGTTTGTCCCACCGGAGCAGCACACACTTTCTCAGGATCTCAAGGGATAGTCCGTTGGGCTCGCTGCCGGCAACGATGCGTTGAACGATGTCTGGGGCAAGAGTTGACAGTTTGAGGATGCGACCAGCGTAGGATCGGTCCACACCGTACACGGCGGCCAGTTCGTCGAGCGAACCCACTTCGCCGGTGTCGAGCATTTCCTGCCACTTGTACGCTCGGGCCAGAGCGACCACGATCGGCCGTCGTGGGCTAACGTCGGCCGTCGTGTGGGCGTCGGGTGGCAAGATGATCTCCTTCCGCCCGCCGCGGCGGTGGAACTCCATAGGGACGTGGATGCTGAGCGTGTTGCCGTCTTCACCTACTTCAGCCTGCTGGCCATCGCGCAGTTCCGCGACTAGGGAACGCAGGCCGTTGGTGTGGAGGCGAATGTCCAGGCCGTCCGCGCTCACGGCCGCCTCCTTGACCAACAGCTTGACGATCCGCTCTCTTTCGGCTGGGAACAGCTCATCCCACACCGGATCGAGCTTCTGAAGCGCGTCCCGGACTTCGTCTTCAGTTGGCCCGCCATCATGCAAGGCGGCTATCCCGGCGTCGACCTCTCGAATCTGGCCCTCCACCTCGGCATACTCCTCGTTCAACGTTCGCAGCTCCTCTGATAGCGCGCCGTCGCCATCGTCTCCCGCCTGGACGAGCTTGCCGATCGCCTTCCTTAGCTCCCGCAGCCGTCTTGTGAAGCGTTCCTTCTGCTGGGACTGCTCTTGCACCTGCTGCTCGGCCTGTTCCTGCGCCGTTCGGAAGGTCTGGGCGATCACATCAGGGCTTCGGAACACGCGCCGGAGTTGCTCAATGACGGCGGCCTCGATCTGGCCGGCTGCGACGGACTTCACCAGACATGCGTCATAGCCGTTCCGTTCGGCGTTGTTGCAGACGTAGTAGCGGTACCGCTTGCCGCGCCGCTTGGTGTGGCTGGCGCCCATGGCCTTACCACAATGCCCACAACGCAGTACGCCGGTCAGCAAGGCGGACGTCTTCCGCCGCGTCTTCATCGCCCGCGAGTGGCTGTTCTCGGCAATGATACGGTGAGCCTTGTCCCACGCCTTGCGGTCTACGATGCCATCGTGCTCGCCCGGATAGGCCGTGCCCTTGTGGACGACCTCGCCGATGTACTTCCGGTTGGTCACCACGCGGTAGACGTACACCTTGTTCCACCGCTTCCCGCCCATGGACCTGTCCTTCTTGGTGGTCCACGCCTTGGTGCGATGGCCCTGGGCGCTGAGTTCCCGGGCTACCTTGAGACTGGACTTCAACTCAGCGAACCGCCGGAAGATCCATCGCACCAACTCCGCTTCCTCCGGATTGGCCAGGAGCCGCATCTTCTCCCGGTCCACGTCGTAGCCCAGGATGGGATGGCCGCCGAGGTACTTGCCCTTCATGGCTGAGGCCAGCTTCTTATCGCGTATCCGCTCGCCGATGATCTCCCGCTCGAACTGGGCGAAACTCAGAAGCACGTTCAGCGTCAGCCTGCCCATCGACGTGCTAGTGTTGAACTGCTGAGTGACGGAGACGAACGATATTTCGTGCTCGTCGAAGACGGCGATGAGCTTGGCGAAGTCAAGAAGGGACCGGCTGAGGCGGTCAACCTTGTAGACCACCACGCAGTCGATCCCGCCGCGCTCGATGTCGGCCATGAGCTTCTGGAGGCCCGGGCGATCGGTGTTTGCACCTGTGAAACCGCCGTCGGTGTAGTTCGCGGGCAATGCTTCCCAGCCCTCGTGGCGCTGGGAAGCGATGAAAGATTCGGCCGCCTCCCGCTGGGCGTCCAGGCTGTTGAAGTCCTGGTCCAGTCCCTCCTCGTGGGACTTCCGTGTGTAGATGGCGCAGCGGATGGTCTGCTTCTCGGTGGTGGCCTGGATCATTGGCCACCGTCCGTCCTGGGCGTGCAGAGCCCGAAGAACTGCGGTCCGCTCCGGTGCGCCCCCGTGATAGTCTTGGCGACCGCCGACAGAGACTTGTAACGCCGACCGTTGTATTCGAAGCCACCCGCCATTGCCGTCACCTCGTGCCGGCAGCCATTCCACTCCCGCACAAGGCGCGTGCCCGGCAGCGGGTGCGTCGACTTCTGCTTCCGCCTGCCTGACTTCTTCTCCTTGCGCTGCCGCTCGTCCTCCTCGGCGATCCGCTCCAGTTCTGCCTTGGTCTGGTCCGAGAGGCCGCCGTATGCCAACTCTTGGACGCGGTACGCCAAGCGGCGGACCATGTGGGCCCGCTTGTATGCAGGCGGATCTGTGCCGTAAAGGCTGCGCCACCTCTCCTTGAGGGACGAGTACGACATGTCCTGGAGTTCCGTAAGGTGCATCAATACTGTGGCTTCCATGCGATCTCCTTTCCGCTAAAGGTCGACCGCAGGGGGGCTAGTTTCGGGAGGGACCTCAAGGGAATTGTCCCGGCAAAACGCTCTCTTTTCCGAGGTGCTGGCATGTTTGGCGTGCAGCCGCAGCATGCCAGCAGCAAGAATATGGGCCACTTCACCGAAACGTTCCGCGCCAGTCATCTGGTCGGGGTGGCTCCGGTCACGTGTGTTCGTGTTCGCCATACTGGTTACGTACCGGAGCGGCCCGGAAAACGTCGGAGCCAACTGAGCGGAATCACACTCTCCTACGGCACGGGTTGCATGATGAGTCGTGTCGCCTTACAATCCTAAGGCAGGACAGGGCTTGGGAACGCGAAGGCCGGCAATCGCGCCACTACGGCAGGTTGACTCAGCGTGAGTGCCTCCACACTGTGCCGTCGTACGGACTACTTTACGTGGGGTCGGGGCAGGAGGTCGGAAGCATGCTATCTGGGGCCAACCACTTCGAGATCAACGACCTATGTCAGGCGATGGCCGACACGTGGGCTGGGTTCGCAGCGTGGGCCGATAAGGTGCTACCCGGCGAATTCGACCCGGTGCGCCGACCGGGCCGCCACTACAGCCGGTTTACCCATGGTTTTCACAGCACCTTCGTCACGGGCAAGCTGAACCCTTTCTACCCAAGGTGTCTCGCACCAGGCGAATTCGTGATGGCAGAGACCGCAAGGACGGTCGCTGACTTTTACGCCGCCGGTGAATCCCGGAATTCCCCTGAATGCTTGGCCAGTCTCCAAGGGGGCTTCGGGGAGAAGCTGGGGCACCTTCTGTGGGAGACGGCAATACTAGCCGCTCTGAACAGGAAGGCCCGGCGGAGGGTCCGCAGGGATCGATCCTACGGTTACCGTCGTCGGGGCCAGCTCAAGCTCAATTGCCAGAAACTCTATAAGCAAAGGCCCTACATAGACGCTGGCATCAGAAGGATCTTGTCCCGCACGTTGCGGACGAACCTGCGCACAAGGAAGAGACCACGGCTGGTATCGCTGCGATGGGTACGCTGGTACCTGCGGAGGCCACCGCAACACGAAAAGGCATTTTGGACGCAGCTCAGGGCGCGATTGAAGCCCGAGGTCCGCGTGCTTGCTTCTGTCTCACGCAGCTTGGAAGAGAACCGCCCTCTAACGATGACGCAGCAGCTGATGCTCAAGCAGTGTCTCTCCCGCGGAGTGGTTGTGCCTCTCGTAAGAGGAGACCGTAGTAGAGGCATGTCCGTCGATTCCGTCATGTGGCCAAACTACAGGTTGGCCGTGGATGCTATCGACAACTGTCGGCTTTCCTTGCTTGTCCCGATTGCCTATCATCTCGCCCAGAAATGGATGGGATCCCAGCAATGGCCTCGATTCGTAGTCGTCTGCAGAAGTCCCGCATGCGGGGAGCGCTTCTACAGCGCGCGTGCTAACGCCAAGACTTGCCCGCGCACGCCCAAGTCCGGTCGACGGTCGAGTTGCAAAGCTGTATGGGAGAACTATCAGAAATGGCTGAGAAAGGTAGGCCTGGATCCCGCCACGAACTGGCGTGACGACAAGCTACAGCAGCAATTCGTGAGGCAATATCGACCTCGAGGATCGCAATCATCCGCGGTGAGGTGAGACTCCTTGCGTCCGTCGCAGATTCGCTCGTTTAGCCGGAGAGATGCCGCCGCACAATCATGGCTGTCACAATCATGGCTTGATCCCGAATGCCACGACCGATAGACTGGGCGCTGACACGCGGGAAACTCCGCCGTCATCTAGCATTGCGGAAGAAGTCGGCGTGGATCGCGCGCCGGGTAAAGGAGATGGGCGCAAGTCGTCGTTTCCGTGAATGACGAGGGCGTAGGACATGGTCGAGTTGGACGCCGAGCCGTGCTGTGAGCTATATGAGCTATCTCGGCAGGTTGGCCGCCCCTGGAGGGAATTCGCTGAATGGGCGGATGTGATTCTGCCTGCTAGGATCAGGAAGCCCCCCCTCCAAGATCCCGCCAAACAGGCATTCGTTCACGGATTTCACAGCAGATACGAGTTTGCTGGATGGATCTTTCCCAATCCCCTATGTCGCACCTGGCAGGAAGTCGCCTGCTACGCGATGCAGGACGCGCTCGCGGGGTGGATAATGCATCGTCCGAACACTCGGGCCCACGTCTTGACCAAAGAGACCTTCCAGAAAAGGCTTGGCAGTCGCCTCGGAACAGTCCTATGGGGCGTCAAGTATGCTATTGATCGCATCTATCCATCAGGCATCCGCCGGGGGCGCCAAGTCAGCCCTGCGAAGTTGAGATACTACGCCGAGAAGTGCGAGAAGATGTTTGCTCTTCGAACAAGATTCGATCGGGCTGCGGGGGCCATGATCAAGCATTCGCGTGCGAACAAGCGCCGCAAGCCGTTGGGCTGGAATTACCATATGAAGAAGCTAGCGTGGGCGCGGTGGATTCTGCGACGACCGCACAACCACGAAAGAGCGTTCTGGGTACAGCTTAGAGATAACCTGCGAGATAGAGTGGATCAATTGCTGGTGGCTCGTCGAGCCATACGGCGGGGCCGTCCGCTAACTTCATCTGAATACAACGGGCTCTGCCGGTACCTTGCCAGAGGCAAACTGAGGCCAGTCACCAGGCTGGATGATGATGGCATCATCATCCAGCACACGATGCAGGCGAACTTTGACCATGTGCATATCGACGAAGTCCGTCAACGTGTGTATGTCCTCCTTGTGCCGATAGCATACCAGCTCACTTCATTGCTGATAGCCTCTCAGCCTTGGCCCCGTCATCTGGCCATGTGTCATAACCCGTTCTGCGGGAAGCGGTTTTATGCAGGAAGGGCCGCTGCCGTAACATGTCCCAGCCGCCAGCACGGACGCCGGTCGCAATGCAAAGCGGCATGGGAGTCCTTCCAGAAATGGCTCAAGAAAATTGGGCGTGACCCAAGCGTGGATTGGCAAGACGCGGCTCTGCAAGAGGAGTTCATGGCTCAATACAAACCACGGGGGCCTCAATCGGGGGATCTCGGAGGCACCCTTCGCGCTTAGACGATATTCGCGCCTGATGCGCGAAAACAGCCCGCCCGCGTTATCCTTTCATGCGGTGCTCCTTGCGTCGTACAACCATCTCAACGCTGTGACGCAGCGGATCAGCAAGGAGCGTCGACATGAAGCAAAGGACTGTTTTGCTCGCTGGCGATGAAGGGCCTCGCCGAGGTAACGGCTGCAATTCGCCTGCCCACGCCAGTTCCACCTCTCACAATTGGCTTCTCGAGCTATGGCTGAAAAAACGCTACGGCCGGCTTGAAGGCCTGGTCTTCCGCGACGGAGAACCGCTTCGCCGCCCCAGACCCAGGCTGATTCAGACGGTCAAGCTCGGAGGCCGAAATGGCCCCAGATCGGATGTGTCCGTCTCGGAACTGGCAAGTCATCCCAAGGTGCTCCAATTCTTCGACCATCTATCTGCCTTTCGGAACGGCACCATCCGGAGATTGACCTTCCAGGACGGGCTTCCCGATATGGTGGATATTGAACCTGAGGATCAGGCGTAGAGCCTGATTCACCAGCAGACACCCTTAAGAACTGGCCCGGAGTGGAGGTTCGCAAGGTGTCGCCGTGAAACCGGCGCACATGCGGCTCCTCCACTTCGGGCCTTCGCATTCCCACCGGCGCACGTCGACACCCGCGCGAACCCCTCCTCGGCCACGAGGAGAACGCGGTGCACATCGACGAAATTGGCTCCTACGGCCTCAACTACGTAAGGAGCAAGGCATGGTTTCTGATCAAGAAATGCGGGTTCCCGAGGGAGAGCTTCGACGATCTCCAGCAGGAGATGCTCTTAGACCTGGTCCAACGCCTGCTAAGGTTCAACCCGGGCCGGTCCCCCCGCAATGCCTTCATCACCATGGTGGTCAGGAACAAAGTGGCATCCATTCTGCGGGAGCGGGAGATGCCGTCGCGGCAGCACGTCCGTAATGAAACCTCCCTCAACAGTCCCCTGAAGAGGGATGGTCGGCACGCCGAACTGGGCGACACACTGTGTAAGCTCGGTCCGTCTGAGGAACGCCCGGATATGGCACTAGACCTGGAGCGTGTCCTATCCGTCCTCCCTGACAACCTGCGAAGGCTCTGGGATTACATGCTCCAGGGACTGACCCTGACGGAGATATCCCGAAAGACCGGCATCCCTAGGCCAACCCTGCACGACCGCCGGGGCAAGCTACGCAGGCACTTCGAACAGGCTGGCCTGGACGCATACTTCGAAGAATCCTGAACGTCCTTCCGACGGTTTCGCCTCGGCTCCGGTATGTCTCCAGTATGAGCATCCCAACCCAACGTGGCCAGACCTGAAACCACAAGAAAGGACACGACATGAGCAAGACAGCTTCCACACACAAGCATGACGGCCCCGCAGCCGGACCGTCTGCCAACGGGCGTGGTCCGATGACCGCCGCAGCCGCCCGACCTCCAACGTCGCCGCCAGTGCGGCGCGTCGCCTTCGGGACGGCCGAGCCGCAGGGCCACAGGATCCTCCTGTACGGTCCCGGCGGGATCGGCAAGACCACGCTGGCGGCGATAGCGCCGGGGCCGGTGGGGTTCATCGACTTGGACGAGTCGATGCCGGTGCTTTCGTCGCAGTTGCCCGATGAGGCCGACGTCCGCATCGTCAGCGGCGTGGCGTCCTGGGATGACCTCCGCGAGGCCCTTCACGCATCCGGCTGGGACGAGATCCGAACGGTGGTGATCGACTCGGCCACGAAGGCCGAGGAGCTCGCCGCCCAGTGGGTAATCGCCAACGTCCGCCACGAACAGGGCAAGAAGATCGAGCGGATCGAAGATTACGGCTGGGGCAAGGGCTTCACACACATATACGAGACGTTCCTCAAGCTGCTCGGCGACCTGGACGCCCACGCGCGGGCCTGTCGCAACGTAATCCTGATCTGCCACGACTGCACCAGTACAGTCCCCAACCCGCAGGGCGAGGATTGGCTTCGTTACGAGCCGCGCCTCCAGTCGCCGTCGAGCGGCAAGAATTCCACGCGCCTCCGCGCCCGGGAGTGGGCCGACCACGTCCTGTTCCTCGGCTACGACGTGAGCGTCGAGGGCGGCAAGGCCAGCAGCCGTAGCTGCCAGACCCGGACGATCTACCCGACCGAGCAGCCCCACTGAATGGCCAAGAGCAGGACGCTTTCCGAACAGATTCCCCTGACC
>SDBT01003928.1_pt1 | contig 25499 bp, 29 predicted proteins | sample 2277101 | NCBI WGS metagenome assembly SDBT01 (sample SAMN10404973, study PRJNA504765) | marine sediment metagenome | isolation source: marine sediment core GS10_PC15, 103 cmbsf | place: Arctic Ocean: Southern Knipovich Ridge | collected 2010 | reverse complement strand
ATTACATGAATATATTCGGCTTTCTATTTATTTTAGTAGGATTTGCATTACAATTAAAGTTTTATTTGTCTTAATAATTCTGTTTAAAAAGTCAAACAGAATTAGGACTTTTTAAACAAAGCCGGTGAATAAAAAAGAGAGTAGAGACCCTAATCTTAGAAGTCTTCATATTTAGAAGGCTTTTTTAATACATAATCTTTAATTCATGTCTTTCATAGTCTTCACTAATTTCTGTTAAGTTATTAACATCTTTTGGATGTTTGTCAGGTCTTAATTTTATTATTCTTGGAAATCTTAATGCAAATCCTGATTTATATGTTGGTGAGCGCTGGATATTTTGATATCTGATTGTTACTACAATTTTAGGTTTAATATAGGCTTTTCTTCCATGTTCTTTTATTACATATGGTCTTAGTATTTTTGTAAGTTCTATAAAAGATAATCCTTTTTCTGCTTTTTCTTTTAATCCTGATGATTTTCCTATTTCTAAAAATTCTTTTTCTTCTTTATCAAGACATGAAAGAATAAAAGTTGAAAATGATCCTGCACGTTTTCCTTTTCCATATTCTGCCCCTGTAATAACAAGATCAAGTTCATTTTCAGCAGGTTTTAATTTTAACATATGTCCAACTCTTGCCCCTGGCTGATATCTTGAATCTTTATTTTTGATCATTAATCCTTCTTGATTAGCTTTTAATGCTTGTTTATAGAATTCTTGTGCTTTTTTTTCATTACTTGTTATTAATTGATGGGCTGTTTTAAGATGATATCTCTTGTTTATTATTATTTTTCTTAGTATTTTGGTTCTTTTTTCAAAAGGTTCATTAGTTAGGTCTTTTCCATTTAAATATAAAATATCAAAAGCATTAACTTCTATTGGAAGTTTTTTTACTAATTCTAGGATATTATGTTTTCTTTTAATTCTTTGAGAAACTGCTTGAAAAGGAGTATATCTTTTAGTTTTTTTATTAAAGCCAACTGCTTCTGAATCAATTATAAATGATTTGGCTTTAATGTGCTGTTTAACATATTGCACAACATCTGGGAATTGATTTGTTACATCATCTAATCTTCTTGTAAATATTTTTATGTGTCCTTGCTCATCTTTATTAATCATCATCCTGAATCCATCATATTTGTATTCAAAGGCTGCTGGTTTACCTACTTTTTTAAATCCATCTTCAATGTTTTCTGCTTTTAATGCTAACATTGCTTTTAATGGGTGCCCTGGAATTAGATTAATTGATTTTATTGATTTGATTCCTTTACATGCTTTTTCAAATATTAATGCAAAATCATTTGATCTATCATATGCGCTTTGAACAAAGTCTGAAAATTCTTTTTTTTGTTTTATGTCTTTAGGTTTAAAACAGGCTTCAATAATTCCATCTCTTATTGTTCCAGGACCTGTTCCAATTCTTAGGTCATTAAGCAAAGTTCTAATAATATATTTTGCTTCTATTGCTGAAGCAGATGTGAGAAGTTCTGAGATTAAAGATAATTTTTTATCTACTGTGCCTTTTCCTTGTAATTCTGGAAGTTTTTTTAAATTTGTAAGGACTTTATCTGTTGTTAATTTATGCGAAAATAATGTGTTTTGTTTTTTCTTTGATATTATTTGTTCTGCTACTAATCCTAAATCTCCTATTTTTTTCCATTCAGAAATTATTTTATCTTTTGAAGTTCCTGATGATTTTAATAATGCTTTGATACATAATTGTTCTGAAATTCCAAATTCTTTTTCATCATAGTCTGGAAATACTTTTCCTTCAATTAAATAAAGTATTTCTTTATCTGGTTCGTGCTTTAGTTTTTTTAATAAATTAGCTAAGATTTCTGTTTTTTTTAATCTACTTGGATTTTGTTCTAAATTTTCATACACTTCGCATAATTTTGAATAATTCATTTTATTCCCCCTTTTATTTGTTTTACTATAAGGGCAATTACAATAAACATTTGCACTAAGATAAAAGGGAAGTCTTTAATAATTATTGAATGAACAAGTAAAGAGAGTGTTGCAATTATGTTTGTTATTATAAAATACTTGCTATGGTTAGTTGCCAATAATATAAATGAAAAAACTACTAGCCCTAATCCTATCCAACCAATTATTTGTAACATTTTAATATCAGTTATTTCTTATTTATTAACTTTCCTTCTTGCCAATATTCATAAAGAGGGCCTATGAATGCTCCTGCCAGAAAATACCAGATTACATCATCTAATGGAACATTTAAGATTACAATATTTGGAATGTTTTTAAAATGCCAGAAAGCTTGAATCCAACCAGGGGTTATTAATTCTGTTATTGTATAAACAATAAATGAAATTATTAAAAGTAAAACCCCACTCAATAAAGAATTTTTTATTAAATCTTCTCTTTTGAGATATATTATTGATATACCAAGAACAAAGGCAATTATAGAAGAATATAATGTATTAAGTTTTAGAATATAAAAAGAACCAAAAAATAAAATTGCGAAAATTAAGCTTAATATTATATAATCTATATTTCTTTTATATGCTTTAATTTTAGATAATTTTTTTGTCTTTACTTTTTTATTAAATATATGTGTGTAAATAATTGTAGCTATCCCTCCAATCACAAAACCAAATAAAAAATTTTCTATTCCTATTGATGTGTTGGTTATTGTTAAAGGTCTCCACCAGTCTAAGATATAAGTAGATTTAACTAAGAGTCCAACTATACCAAAAATAAAAGACATGATTAACATTTCTTTTCTTGTGTCTTTTCTCCATATGAATAAAGAAATCCAAATTATTAAAAAAATTAAATCCATTAACAAATAACTATACTGATAACTCACCATTTTTTATTTAAGAAATCTTTTAGGTATAAAAAAGTATTGAATTTTATTTTAGATAGGTGTTAATTCTCCCCATATGCTTGGAAATTTAAGCATTTTAAAAAGGTATCTAAGAATCAGCTTTCAATATAGAATTTATTTTTGTACTCTTTGTTATTTTGACATGCCCTTATAAAATCATGACAATCTCTATGACCAGCATATTCACATGTAAGTTTCATTCCAGCGGGTCTTGCATTAAAAGTTAGGTCTAGTCTTTTAAAAAAATCTCCTGTTCTATCTATAATTCCATGACAAGCAATTTCATCTTTCATCATTTCTTTGTATCTCCACTCCTGTTCTGAATTTGGAGGATAAAAGGAATTGCATTCATTAGCACCATATCCAAAACCATAACTAAGATATAGAAAATTTCCCATAAATTTCATCACACTTTTTGAAACTAACATAGGAAAACTATGAATTATTCCTGTTTTTCTAGTAAATTCTTTTGGTGCAAATTTAGATTTTGGTGCGCCAAAATATGCTCTTGCACTGGCAATTGGTTTATATTCTTTAGGAATAAGAGTTATTTCTTTGTCTCCTTTAACAGCATCACCATTTGAAAGTGTATATTTAGTTTTGACCTTTGATATAATTTCATTTCCTTTAATCCACTCAAGTTTTAATTTTCCAGTATCAATTTTTTCTTTTTCTTTAAGTCTTAGGATTTTTCTTGGCACACCTTGTTTAACTATTTCAACTTGTTCTATTCTATCACATAAACTTCTTTGTAAATCTGGAAAATAAGGAATGATGGCTGTGTTTTTTAATGCTATTCCAAAAGGATGAAAAATTTTGTATGTTAGTTTAGGGTCCATATCCAGATCAATTATAGCATTTTCAATTTTATATACCATGAATGTTCCTATGATATGTTCTATCCCCCTTATTTTTAACTTAGTTGCTGGATTTTCTAAAATAAGTGTTTTGGCAAGACTTAGTTTCCATGAGGATCTAATGTGTTCATTTTTTAATGGAATTCTCTCTTTTCCAACTTTGAAAACAAGTCCGGTGTTAGGATCTGCTGGAGAAATTATTACTTGGACTGGATTTCCGCCATATGGTTCAGTTCCCATTACTTTAATAGCCTCTCCAATTGTACACTGTTCGTTTCTCATTGAGTTTTTTTGGAAAAAACGGTTTTTAAGTATTTATGTAGAAGAAAAGTTATATTGGATTATTTCCCTCTTCTCTTTCCAGCTCTAACAGAAGGGCGGTTTTTGTTCATTGGAGATTTGTTTCTTAATCCTCTGGATTTTTTCCCTGCGCTTGTCAATCCTCTAAAAACTCTGTTTTTATTTGCAGGTTTTGTTATCCATTTTGTTCTTTTATTATTTTTAATTTCAGGTCTGTTTGGGTCAATAAGAATAACTTCAAAAAAATAATATTTTCCATCTTTTCCAATATTATAGCTATTTAAGACTTCAAGATTTAGGAATTTTCTTTGAACTCTTTGCTCAGCAACCCACTTATAGCTCATTTTTACTGTTTTTTTATTTGTTTGTCTTTTTAATTTTCTCCCCTTAGCAGGTTTTTTTCTTTTTCTTCCTCCTCTTGAGATTCTTATTCTTGCTATAACAAAACCTTTTTTAGCTTTATATCCGAGAGAATGAGCTCTGTCAAGACGCAGAGGTTTGTCTACTTTAACAATTGCATTTGATTTTCTCCACTCAATCATTCTTTGCCTGAGTATTTTTTTATCTGGCTTTTTCCATGCTTGTCTTAAATAGTAATGTAGTCCTTTTGTCATTTTGTTTATTTTATTTAATTTATCTGTAATCTTTAAAATATTATGTTATGTTGATGAATAGCTTAAGCTTTTATTTATGTTTCTTTATTCTTTATGAGATACTAATATTCTTTGTTTGTTTATTAGTTTTTAAATCTATTTGTTAAAATGAGCCTGCTCGGATTTGAACCGAGGACCCCTACCTTATCAGAGTAGTGCTCTAACCAGGCTGAGCTACAGGCTCATAGAAATTACAATTTTAGAAGGTTTATAAGGGTTTTTATTTATTGTTTTTTTAATTTATATTATAATTTGTGAATCTTAACTCCCAATCTGTTTTTATTATTTGATTCCTATTTACTTAAAAACAAATTGCTCGGCTGAGTTGATAAGTTTCTTCTTTGCTCTCATTTTCCTTATTTTTTATAGAACTATAAGTTTATTTCGCCTGCAACTCAAGAATCAAATTTCCTTTATATAATTCATAGCCTATAACTGGCAGATTTACATTTAGGGTTTTAGAATAAACCTTATTTTTTGAAAGTGCTTTTATTTCAATTGAACTTTCTAATTGATTGATTAAAACATCTTCAACATCTTCAACTCCAGGCATTGCAAGTTCATAAACTAATTTTCCTGCTAATCTTTTCATTGTGGTTTTTGGTTCTTTTCTTGGCAGTTTTGCAAACTTTTCTGCTTTTTGTTTAGAAATCTGATTTGTAATTTTGATTGGTTGGTTTGATTGTATTTTGGCTTTTTGCGGAAAAACTTTTTTTCCATTTACAAAAAATTGAACATGCATATTTGAACGAGGATTTGTTTGATTTTGATTTGGATTTTGATTAAATTCATTAGGCATATCCCTCATTTGTTTTTCTATCATTTTCATAGCTTTGTTAATCATCTTATCCATGAAGCCACTTCCAATCCCAAATGTTTTTTCATCTTCTATAAAGTCGTTTTTACCTAAGAAACCAAAGTCTTCATTATCGTATTTAGATTTAAGATTTTTACCACAAAAAGGGCAGAAATCATAAGTTTGTTCTATCTTATTTTTACATTTTGAACATTTTTTCTTAAACATTTTTGTTGTATTTTGTATTTAATTTCAGTATCTTATTGTATTTTTAAATTATGCTCTTCTGCTTCTTCAAGTTTTTTACCTTCATAACTTAATATTTTATAAGATATTAGGATTTTATAGATTACTAAAGTAATTCATTTAAATAATTTTAATTTAAATAGTTATTGATTTTAGTTGTTCACTTTAACTCCTTTCCAACATCTCTTGCATATTTTCCAGCTAAATGCAATGGTTCTGGTCTTTTATGAGGTAAATTAATAAATTTTTTACAAAGTTCATAAGCTGATTTTATGGTTATTAAATTTCCTGGACTTATATACATTGGTTTGCTTTGTGATTTGCTGATTAAAACTTTTCCAAGTTTTTTTTCATTTCTTAATATGTTTTCTCCTTTGATTTCACAACCAAAAACTGAATTAGAAATGCCAATTGTTGGAACTCCTGTTGATAAACTAAAATGACTTGCTAATCCTAATCTTGGATGAGTAATTCCCATAGCAGGAACTAAAACAACATCTGGTTTTTCTTTAAGTTTATTAAATGCCATAGTCATTATAGGCAATTCCCTATAAGCTCTAAAACCTGCTAAATAAGGAAATTTTACTTTTTCAAGGACATAAGCTCTATCAATTATCTCATAGTTTTTATTACATGTAATAATACAACAAAGTAATTTATTTTGTAAAAAGGTTGTGTGTATGGCCCCAAATTTATCTGCTAGAGAAAAATCTATTTTATCTTTTATTTCAAGTTCTTTTGCTAATTTTAGTTGCTCTTTTTCAAGTTTAGCAATATCAATTTCATATTTTTTAATTAATTCTTCTCTATCCATTTTTCCCCTTCTCTATTATATATTAAAAATCATATATATTGGAAGATTTGTTTTTAAAAACCTTTTGGTTTGATAATATTAATATTCTCAGTTTAAAATCACATCCTTTAATATGTAGTAATTCTAGTATTTCTTATTTTAAAGATTTCAATCTTCTGTTGTGTGTAACTTTATGTTTTATAAGTTATGGAAACCTATACCTTATTTTTACCCCTTCCCCCCTATTAATTCATATGCTCCTCCAAATGTTGGGAATCTAATTCTTTTTGGAATTAAACTTTGAAATGCCTTTTGTGAATTAAGTTTTTTAGTTTTTCTTATTTCTCTAATAAAAGGAATCATAGTTAGACTAATAATTAATCTTGCAAAACCTGAAATTAAGAAGATAAATAATATTGTATCCATGAAACTAATTGTTAGAACTTTTATTAAAATTGCTCCAAGTCCTGCTCCTAAAAAGATTCCAATTCCATTTAGTAAATTATAGTAAGAAATTGCTAAGCCTCTTTTTTCAGGTTTTACAGAATCATAAACAAAATTTCCTGCAGATAAGTTAAATCCTGCTAAAGCAACTCCTTTTATTAATCCAGGAACAAAAATTAAGAAGATAGGAGAACCTGAAATTAACCATAATATAGGATAAATAGGAAGTAATATTGCAGTTATTTTTAAAACTTGATAATTTCCATATTTATCAGCAAATTTTCCCCACCATTTCATTATAAATAATCCAAATAAAGTATGAGAAAGAACAACTGCCATAAAAGTTACATAACTAAATCCTAAGTTTCTTAACATATAAACTGCAAAAAAAGGAGTTGCAATATGTGCTGCAAAGCTTAATAATGACCTGAAAATAGTGAATTTTCCAAAATTATTTGAAGGAGCTTTTTTAATAAATTTAAAAAGACTAAAATAGGATTTTTTTCTTATTTTTAATTTTGGTTCATAAGATTTTACAAAATAATAACAGCAGATTAATCTTGAGATTAAAGCTAAGGAAAATAAGATCATGAAGCCAAACATTACCCAATTATTTTTCTTGAAAAAATCTAAGAAAAAAGCAGCTAAAATTGTGAAAATTATGGTTATTATTCCAAGGATATAATTTCTTTTTGAAAACCATCTTCCTCTATATTTTTCGTCAACTACATCTCCCATCCACGAAAACCATGCAGGACTAGCAATATTCACAATTGTGATATATATTGCAAAAAAAATCAAAAGAAGCAAGGGGAGGGTTGAAACTAAAATTCCTTTATAAAATAAAAAAGCTAAAAGGATTAGAGAAGCCCAAGCTATTGAGCCAAAAATAAAAGAAGTTATTACTATTTTTTTTCTTGAATGTTTTTCAAGTAGTCTTGAACTTTGCCATTGACTTAGTGGTCCTAATAAACCTGTAATTGAAGTGAGCATTGCGATTACTGAATTACTTGAATTAATTGCAATTGCAAAAGGAGCAATGTAGGATTCTCCTAAAGAATTTCTAATCATTGCAGAAATACCTTCTTTTATACTAAGGTGTCTTGTTTTTCGCTGTAATCTTCTAATTTTTCTTTTGTTTTTCATTTTTTCTATTCTTTTATTTTAATTTTTATATATTTTATTATGATTAGAATAATTAATAAAGATAAAACCAATAAAATTGCAATAAATGCAGTAGTTTCTTTACTTGCATTTAATTGTTCTTGTATTGCAAAAGTAGTTAAGGGGCTGAAGACTGTTTCTTTTATATTTTTTTGTTCTTTAGTTAAACCTGTAAAACTAGAGATTATGAGAATTAAAACTACAAAGATCCCTATAAAAGCACATAGTTTTTTCTTTTTAGATTTTTTACTTTTTAATATTTTTAAAAACTTAATTCCTATAAAAATTAGTAAGATTATTAGGACTATTAAGATTAAATAAAATGCTATATCTTCTTTATCAAGCTTGGTTTGTTCCTGAGAGGCAAGGCCTGTTATACTAGTTAGTTCTTTTTCTATTATAGATTCTTTTTCAAATAGATTTACAAAGCTAAATAAAACTAAAAGTGAGACTATTAGTAGTGCGACATACATAAATGCCGGATATTTTTTACTATCTAGTATTGTTTTTCTTTTTATTTCCATTTTGTTTTTTAATTTCATCAGTGTCTAAATCAACTGCTAAGAAATCTCCTTCTTTAAGATTAAATCTATCAATCGTATCTTTTGGAATAGTTATCACATAAGAATTGCCTACTTTTCTAAGTTTAGCATCAAATTTCCTTTTTGGCATCGTATGAAAACCCAGGTTTTCCTAACAAGTCACCTTTCCTGAGATAGGGGTATTTACACGTAAATGTATATACAAAACATATATAATAGATATACACCGTATTTAAAGGTTTTTGTGTTTTTTAGAAGATTATGCGCTATCCGGGACTCGAACCCGGGTTGCCAGCTTGGGAAGCTGGAGTCTTGCCACTGGACCAATAACGCATTATATTTTATAATATAATAATTAATTTAAAGATTGTTGTTGTGGGGGTTTGATGAAAACAAGGAAAAAATCATTTTTTAGAGAAGCTACAAAAGCTGAAATTGGAAAAAAGAATTTTGTAAAAATAGCTAAGCTTTCAGATATTGCTAATTTGTCTAATAATGAATTTACGATTATAAATCCTTTAGTTCCAAGAGGGTATGAATCTACAAGAAAGTTTATGAAACATGGTTTAGAAGTTAAACCAAGAAGATATTATAGTTTAGAGCAGGCTGCAAAAGATGGGAGAACTCCTGTTCAATTAAGAGAACAAGCTTTTAATGATCTTGAACGGCACGACTTTTGTGGATATACATTCTTACCTATAGGAAGGGATAGAAGAAAGAGAAAAGTTTCTTTAATTGAATGTTTAGAAGGAGCAAGAATTTATGCTTATTCAAATCAGGTTAGAGGAACTGAAATAAAAATAAAACCTTATGCTGACTCTAAAAGGGTGAGAAGGGATGGGGCTGAAATTGTTTGTGATGTTCCTTCGAGAACAAAAGGTGAGCCAAGAATAAAATTTAAATTAGTTTCTGTTCCAGTTATAGATTGTCCTGAAAAACATTTAGTTAGTTTAAATATAGGTTCAGATCATTCTTGTGGAGCAAAAAGATTTAATATAAGATATAGGTATACTGATGATAAAGAAGGCTCAGGAATTGTTAATATTTGTGCTCATGAAATTGCAGCTTATTTGAAGATTATAGAATATTCTTGGGGTGAGAAAAATATTATTCCTTTGCAAATGTGCCAATTTGCAATTCCTAGCCAGGAAACTGTTGATTTTTATCTAAGATTAATAAATAATGTTTTAGTTAAGGACCATTCTTTGCAAAGTGAGGATAAACTCAGGAAACCAGACAGGGGAGACAGAGAAATAGCCTTATGGAGCTGGGTGGATGATCTAGGTTATGACAGAACTTTTTATTCTAAAAAAAGCAGAGATGGAGATGTTTCTGATTATAAATGGAAGATTTAGTTAGTTTTTTATATGCTTTTCTTGTGTTATTTCTATGGAAAATAAAAAAACATTTTATATAACCACAACCATCCCTTATGCAAATGCGCCTCCGCATATTGGATTTGCATTAGAGATAATTCAAGCAGATGTTTTAGCTAGATGGAATTTTCTTAAAGGAAAAGATGTTTTCTTTTTAACAGGAACAGATGAACATGGTGTTAAAAATTATCAAACAGCGAAAAAACAAGGATTAAGTACACAGGAATTTGTTGATAAAAATTCTGAAAAATTTAGGGAATTGTCTAAGAAATTGAATATATCTAATAATTATTTTATTAAGACTACTGATAAAAAAGTACATTGGCCAGGGGTCATTAAAATTTGGAAAACTTTGTTAGATAATGGAGATTTATATAAGAAAAAATATATAGGTAATTACTGTTCTGGGTGTGAGAGATTTATAACTAAAAAGGATTTGAGTGATAGAAAATGTCCTGATCATCCTAATTTAAAAATAGAGAAAATTTCTGAGGAAAATTATTTTTTTAGATTATCTAAATATTCTAATAAAATTAAGCAATTAATTAAAACAGATAAATTGAAGATTACACCAGAAAAATGGAAAAATGATTTTCTTTCTTTGATTAAAGAAGGATTAACTGATGTTAGTTTTTCCCGAGATAGAAATCATCTTCCTTGGGGGATTCCTGTTCCTGGAGATGAAGATCAGGTTATGTATGTGTGGCCAGATGCACTTAGCAATTATCTTACTGGAATTGGTTTTCCGAATAAGAAATTTGAAAAATATTGGCCAGTAAATATTCATGTTGTTGGAAAAGATATGTTGAGATTTCATACAGGAATATGGCCTGGAATGTTATTGAGTGCAGGTTTACCTTTACCAAAAGAAGTAATTGTACATGGTTTTTTAACTGTTGATGGTCAAAAAATGAGTAAATCCTTGGGTAATGTTATAGATCCTATTAAATTGGCTGAAAAATATTCTGCAGATAGTGTTAGATATGTCCTTATGAGATCTATACCTTTTGGTGAAGATGGCGATTTTTCAGAAAAGGTTCTTATAGAACGCTACAACAACGAACTTGCAAATAAACTTGGAAATTTAGTAAGCAGAGTTAGTTCTCTTGCTGAGAAATATGGAATACAGAAATGTGAGAATAAGCTTTTGAAGAAGTTGAAGTTGAAGCAAATAGAGAAATTAATTGATAATTATGAGCTTGATAAAGCTTTGAATTTAATTTTTTCTTTTATTGATGTTTGTAATGAATATGTGCAAAATAAAAAACCTTGGGAGACAAAAGACAAAAAAGTTCTTTATGAGCTTGTAGATAGTATTAAAGCAATTGCAATTTTACTTTGGCCTTTTATTCCTTCTACTTCAGAGAAGATTGCAAAGCAAATTGGATTTAAGATTAAGTTTAATGAGATTGATAAACCTCTTGTTGTGAAGAAGATTAAGAAAGGAGAGATTTTGTTTGAAAAAATAAAGTAAATAAATATGAAGACTATTGTAGGGAAACGTGGGGAAAGAACTGATTTATTTCTTAGTTTTTGTGATATGGCGTGTCCTGATCTCAAGAGAATGAGTAGAAATACTTTAAGTAATCTGGCTACTAATCTTGATACAAAATTTGGAGCTTTAGATGAATTACATGATGCAGCAAAGACTTTTAAAAAACAACATCCTGATGGTGTGAAGGTTAAAGGAGAAGTACCAACTCCGCCTAGGGGTGGAGGTCAAAAGTTCTACGAATATAGGATAGAGGCATCAGCATTTATAAAAGAGAAAACAGGGATGGTGATTCCTGTTAGTTCAGTTATTCCTTGTTCACTTTATAATTCAGTTATAAGTTATTGTGTTAGAAAAGAATAAAAAAGGAGAGATTTTGTTTAGGAAGATTTAGAATTTTATTATATATTGCATTATATAAAAACTTTAATTATTCTTTATCTGAGATTTTCTATGAAATTAAATGGTTTTGCTGAATTTGTAGGATACTGGGTTCAAGGGTATCCTCTTGATATTTTAACTTTTCAAACAAAAACTGAGAGATTTGGAGTATTTAGGATGTTTGTTGATACTAAAAAAGATTTAGGAAACTCTGCTCAGGAGATTAGTGGGAGAATTAAAGATAGGCTTGGAAAATCAACTTTTTATGGGATTATTACTCCTCAAAAAATAAAATTTGTTAAAATATATACTACTGGGTATAGTGATAAAAGTGTTGAGGGGATAAGTATTACCTACAAAGGAGTTTTAAGTCCAAAAATTTATCATGGAAAAAGGCATTATCATGGAGATTATTGGTTTTTTAATAGAAAGGCAAGAATATCTGGAAATAAACCTATTAAATCTAAAGGGAAATTTTTATTAGAAGAACATTGTCCTTGTAGAACTCTAGAATTTTTAATGAGGATGGATTGCTAAGATTAACTAACTTTGCTTCCTAATTCAATAACCCCATCAGGTTGGAGAAGTTTTACTTCACTTTTATCGTCGTTAACTGCTGCTAAAATCATACCTTTACTTTCTATACTTTTAATTGTTCTTGGCTCTAGATTGCAGAAAACAATACATCTTTTTCCTTCTAATTCCTGTTTGTTATAATGAGATTTTAATCCTGCAACTAATGTTCTTGTTTCTGTTCCCAAATCTATTTTCAGTTTATAGAGTTTGTCAGCACCTTCTACTTCTTCAACTTCTAATATTTCAGCAACTCTTAAATCAAGTTTTTGCCAATTTTCAAAAGAAATTGTTTGTTTCATGTTTTATTTAAACCCCAAACCTCTTAAAAGAGCTGCAAAAAATCCAGCCTTGAAAGCTTCAATTTCAACATCTTGTCCAAGTATTCTTCTTGATGCTATTTCATAGTTTCTAGATGCTTTACTTTTAGGATGTGTAAGAATTACTGGATTTTTTATAACTTGTGATTCTCTTACTGCTTCATCTTCTGGGATAATTCCTATAAGAGGAATTTCTAACATATCTCTTATACTTGAAATAGACATATCTGTCTTTTTTCCTTTATATCTTGTAATAATGAGCCCTTTGATTGGTCTATTCATTTCTTCTGAAAGTTTTATTGTTTTAAGAGCATCTGTAACAGAAGCTATTTCAGGGTTTACTATAATTATTATTTCATCAGCAGCTTTTATTACAGATTTAGCTTCTTCACCAAGTCCTGCAGCACAATCAATTATAACATGATTAGTTATTTTTTTTAATTTTTTTGATATTTCTGAAAGCTTTTTAGGGTTAATTTTTTTAGTTTCTTTTAAAGAAAGAGAAGCAGGCATTATTTTTGTTCCTGATTCATGCTCATAAATAGCATCTTCTAATTTTGCTTGATTGCTTAAAACATGATTGAGTGTTATTGGAACAATTGGAGCTCCTAAATGAATCCCAATATTTGGGGTAGTTAAATTTCCATCAACAATAATAACATCTTCTCCTAATTGGTTTAAAGACGTGCCTAAGTTTATTGCACTAGTTGTTTTCCCAACTCCTCCTTTACCTGAAATTATTGCATATACTTTTGCCATGTTTGTACGAAATCGTAAGGAAACCAAGTTTCCCTTAACAAGTCAATCCTCCTTTAGTTAACAAGTCACCTTTCCTGAGTTAGTTTTATTATCTTTTTGTTTTATTTATATCTCTATAAATTTTTAAGTTATAAATAATAATCCTTTAAGCTTCTTTTCTATTATAGTTCTTCTTTGTTCAAACTTGTCTTCTGTCTAACCCGAGAAAACTTTTATGGTTTTCTGGGTCCCAAAAAGCTTTTTGTGGGGAAGAAAGTTTGGTTTTATAAGATATTAGTATTTTATTTTTTATTATGTTGTTTCTAAGTTTTATAAAATATTAGTTAGTGTATTATGAATGTTTTTATTTTGTTGTTAAATAAATTTTAGTGAAATTTATAAATCTTTCGAGAATTTCAGAATATTCTTTTAATTTGTCTAAATCTACTCTGATTTCTTCTCCTTGGTATGTGATTGTTAAGCAAACCCCTTTTCTAAATTCTCCTGCCTTGTTTTTTTTAAGCACATCAATTAATTTAAACATTTCATATTCTTTAACTGCTTCCATTACTTCAGGGTTTTTTTTGAAAACTTCTTTTATAAGGTCTACTTTTAATTTTGGAGCTGTTGGGATTTTTTTCACTTTTTTAATCTTTTTTTTCTTTGCTTTTTCTAAGAGTCCATCAAAAGAGTAATCCATCATTATTTTCCATCTTTTTAAGAGATTAATCATAACATCACAAGTTTTAGTATATTTCATACTAACATAAAGTAAGTGATCTGAACTTATTTTTTCTTTCATTATTTTTTCAAGGGTATCAGACATTTTGGTGTTTTTTGTTTAATTTATTAATATTTTTCTAAAATTTAATAGATGGGTAGTAACTTGATATTTATTGATTATTGGTTATTTGCATCTCTTTGTTTATTTTTTAATATTTGAAATATTTCCTTCTTTGGTTGAAGCGAGTAAAAAAGAGGTTTAGATTAAAAGTATAACTTCTATATAAATGTTGGTTTTATTTTTTCATCTTTTCATTTACTTTCATTAAGAGTTCTTTTGCAAGCAAAAGGTATTGTTTTATTATTTGAATGGTTAGAACTTGTGTTTTTAGACTATCTGAGAGAATAACTACTTTGTCTTTTTTAACAAATTCCATAGCACTTTGTTTATGTTTTTTATTTAAGTCTAAAATCTCTTTAATTTTTTTAATTTGTTCATTATTTAGGGTGTAATTTTTTGCACATTTATCTATAAATGTTTGCATATTATCATTATTATCTCTATAAAGTTTGATTCTTTTGTATAAATACTCATAATTTAATATAGCATTTATACAACCAATTATTGATTTATAGATTTCATCAAATATTTTTAAAATAAGCCTTTGTTCTTTTATAAGAGGAAAAGTTACATAAGTCATGTGGTCTGCTATTTGTAAGGCTCTAATAGCTTCTTTTAAGTTTTCTTGAAATTTTTCCTGCATTTTGTTTTTTAATATCTTTATAAATCTTAAGAGCTTGATTATGAGTTCTTCCCAATTCACTCTTTTTATTTAATCTAATTTGTCTAAGAGTAAATTGCTCACTTAAGCTTTTTATCTCCCTTGTTATTTTTTATAAGATATTGATTAGTTTAACTATAAAAAATAAAGTAGAAATTATTAATAAGATTATATGTTTGGGGGTATATATGAGGATTAACTCAAACTTAAAATAGCTTCTGTTAAATCTCCATTTGCTTTTTCATAAGCTATTTTTGCTTCTTGTTCTATGCAGCCTACTTTTTGCATTATTGTTTTGATATCTTCATCCAAGATACCTAACGGTTTCTTAGATGCATCTTCCCTTAAGTTAGCTTCTTCACTAACCTCACCAGAAATCTGAAAATTAGTTTGTCCTTGCATGTTGATTTTTAATACAGAAGGATTTTCAATTATTATATTTCCATTATTTTTCTCAATGGTAACTCTTTTTGCAGGAATTTCTTGTTGAGAGATTCCCATTTGTTTCATCATTGCTTGCATTTTTTTAGGGTTTAGTCCTGGGAACATTTTTTATTTTTTTGTTTATGTTTATTTATGTTAATGATTTATAAGCATTATTAGTTATGCTCTTTTGCCTCTTTTAGTTTTGATTGTAGGAGTGTTATATTTTATTTATTATTAATTTAGTTTTTAAACTGAAATAGGGAAGAATAGTTTTAAAACTGTAACAAGAGCTATAATTAAAATTATAAATAAAATTACATGTGCAGGTTTTATTTTAAGTATGCTTTTGTACTCTTCATTATAACGCATTAATCCCCCTGCTCCAGAAGGCATGGTTATTCCTTGATTTGCCATGATTTCTAGAATAGGATGTTATTTAAAAAGCTTTTTATAGCTTAGAATTAATTTATAATTATGGAAAGTTCTTTAACAAGCCATTTAAGATATTCTTTAAGAAAGGTGTTGAGCAAAATATTAGGAGTAATGTCAATTTTAGGATTTGTAAGTTCTTTCTCATTTTTTACAGGGATAACAGGAAGTGTTGTTGGTTTGAGTAGGAATAATATTTATGCATTGGTTTCTCTTGCAGTTGGTTTGCTTTGTGGTAAGGGTTGGCTTATTTTGAAAAGTAAATAATTATTATCTTTTGAACATTAGTAATCTATAAAACTTATAAGATATGAAGATGAGAACTTTAAGATATTGTGAATAACTTAAAAATACAATAAGATATAAGAAAAATTCATATTTATTTGTGGTGAGTCAAGCACAACCTTTAAAATATAATTCTTCTTAGAATAATAGTATGGTAGAAAAATATAATATTCAGAAAACAGAGAAAAAGTGGAGGAAGTTTTGGGAGCGTATGAAAGTTTTTAAAACTGATTGGAAAAGAAAAGGGCAGATTTATTCAATAGATACTCCTCCCCCATCTATTTCTGGAAGAATGCATATTGGGCATGCTTTTTCTTATGCTCAGCAAGATTTTATTATTAGATTTAGAAGAATGAAGGGAAATGTATTTTATCCATTTGGGACAGATGATAATGGCTTGCCAACAGAAAGATTTATTGAAAAAATAAATAATGTTAGAAGTAAGGATATGTCCAGATCTAAATTTATTGCTTTATGTCTTAAAACACTTAAAAAACAAACCTTAATTTGTATTGAGGATTTTAAAATATTAGGTGTTTCTGCTGATTATGATGTTTATTATTCTACTATTGGCAAAAATTCAAGAAGAATATCTCAAGAGTCATTTATAGAGCTTTTTAATAAGGGTTTGATTTACAAAAAACAGTTTCCTACAATTTGGTGCCCTGAATGTCAGACAGCTATTGCTCAAGCTGAACTTGAGGATAAGCAAGAAACTGGATTATTTTCTACTTTAAAATTTAAAGTAGATGAAAAAGATTTATTAATTGCAACAACAAGACCTGAATTACTTCCTGCTTGTGTGGGGGTTTTTGTTCATCCTAATGATAAAAGATATAAACATTTAGTTGGAAAAGAAGCTCAAGTTCCCTTATTTGATTTTAAAGTTCCAATTATTGCAGATAAGTCTGCTGATATGAAAAAAGGAACCGGAGTTTTAATGGTTTGTTCTTATGGGGATAAATTTGATGTAGAAGCAATTAATAGATATAATTTAACTCCTAAACTAATTTTAAATCCTAATGGAACCCTGAATTTTGGAGATTATAAAGGACTTAAAATTGAACAAGCAAGAAAAAAAGTTTTAGAAGATTTAAGAGAATTGCATTTAATCAAAGAGCAGAAAGAAATTAATCATGTTGTTAATGTTCATGATAAGTGTGGCTGTGAAATAGAATTTATAACAACAGAGCAATGGTTTATTAAAATTTTAGATAAGAAGAAGAAATTAATTGAGCAGGGTAAAAAAATTAAGTGGTATCCTGAATTTATGTTTAAAAGATACAAAAACTGGATTAATGGATTAGAATGGGATTGGAGTATTTCAAGAAATAGACATTTTGGGATTCCTATTCCTGTTTGGGAATGTAAAAAATGTAATAAAATTCTTTTACCTAATAAAAAAGAATTACCTATAGACCCGATTCAAATTAAAAAGAAATGTTCTGAATGTAATGGGATTGCAGAACCAGAGACAAAGGTTTTAGATACTTGGGCAACTTCTTCATTAACTCCTCAAATTGCTTCTAATTTAACTGACAATAAAATTAGGATTCCTTTTTCATTAAGACCTCAAGCTCATGATATAATAAGAACTTGGGCATTTTATACAGTTGTTAAATCCTTATATCATGAAAATAAGATTCCTTGGAAAAATATTATGATTTCTGGTTTTGTTACACATGGGGGAAAGAAAATGTCAAAGAGTAAAGGTACTGGGGTTCAGCCTCAAGAAGTTTTTGAAAAGCATGGGGCAGATGCTTTAAGATTTTGGGCAGCAGGAAGTAAATTAGGAGAAGATTTAGATTATCAAGAAAAGGATTTGATTACAGGAAAGAGATTCATAAATAAATTATTTAATGCTTCGAGATTTGTATTTATGAATTTGAAGGATTATGATGGAAAGAAGCCGAAGAAATTAGAGAAAATTGATGAATTGTTTCTTGTAAAACTAAAACTTCTTATTCGAAGAACAACAGAAGCTTTTGAGAGATATGAATATTCAAAAGCAAGAGCTGAAACAGATAAGTTTTTTTGGCATGATTTTTGCGATAATTATCTAGAGATTGTTAAGAAGAGAGTATATAATAGAAAAGGAGATAAAAGGGTTTCTGCACAATATACCTTATATAAATCCCTACTTGTTATTTTAAAATTAATAGCTCCTATAATGCCTTTTATTACAGAGGAGATCTATCAACAATATTATAGGAAATTTGAGAAAGATAAAAGTATTCATTTGAGTAAATGGCCAAAATATAACAAGAAAGAATTAGAACGATGGAGTGAGAAAGATACAACTCCCTTTGCAAATAGGTGGTTTTTATTAAAAGATTTAATTTCTAGAATAAGACAAGAAAAAACAAAAGCTAAAAAATCAATGAGAGCAGAGATTATTTTGAGTATTAATAAAAAAGATTATAGTAAGTTGGATGGGATGATTGATGATTTGAAGGATGTTACGAATGCCCGCGAGATTAAAGTGGGGAAATTTAGGGTTGAGTTTGTGTGATTTCATCATATTCTGGAAATTCTTTTCTAAGTACATTGTGCACTTTAGCAATATTTTGGTCTGCTTTATGGAATATCTCTTCATTGCTATAATAATCTTTTTCTCTTATAAATTTTTCTTCCCCTATTTTTACTTTATCAGCTAAACCATCTAGAGTCATAGGGCTTTCTCCTTTATCGTCTAAACAATAATACGCTTTTCTTAGGAATTTTTTTTGATAAAATGAAACATAAAGCTTTTTCTCTAGGTCAAATTTGAATGAATTAAAATTTTTTATAGTAAATGGAAACTGAATTTTTCTTATTTCGAACCAATATGCTCTTTTATCTCCTCTATTAATTTTGAAACTCTCAGAATTACAGGAAATCCAATAAAGAATTCCCAATGTTCCAATTACTAATAGCCCTGAGGAGATTAAATTTTTTAAACCCCATTTAGATTTATTTTTCTCAGCGCTTTTTTCACTTTTTGTTTTAGTAAAATCTTTCATTATACTACATAAGCAAGGATATTTATAAGGTTTTTTATAATAAATAATATAAAATGCCAGCTACAAAAGAAGAATTAGAAGAATTTATTGAAGAAATGAAAGAAAATAAAGCACGACATACAGAACTGATAACAGTTTATGTTCCTGCAGGTTTTAGTATTAATTTAATTACTAAACAATTAGAAAGTGAAAAATCTACTGCTACTAATATTAAGGGCACCACAACAAGGAAAAATGTTCAGGATGCTCTTGAGAGTTTGATTAGAGTTACAAAAGGAATGAAAAAAACCCCTAAAAATGGAGTTGCTTTGTTTTCAGGAAATGTTTCTAAAGTAGAGGGGCAGGATAATTTTATAACAGAAGCTTTTGAACCTCCTGAAGAATTAAATGTTCGGCTTTATCGTTGTGACCAGATTTTTGTTTTAGAACCTTTAGAAGAAATGTTAGAGATTAAAGAACTTTATGGTTTAGTGGTTATTGATAGAAAAGAAGCAGCTTTAGGTTTACTTATTGGGAAAAAAATAAAAATTTTACAAAAATTTGATAGTTTTATTCCTGGGAAAACACACAAGGGAGGGCAAAGTGCTCAGAGATTTGGGAGAATTAGAGAAGGTATAGCAAAGGAGTTTTTTAGAAAAGTTGCAGAAGCTATGAAAAAACAGTTTTTTAATATGGAAAATTTACAAGGAATCTTAGTTGGTGGACCAGGACCAACAAAAGAGGATTTTTTAAAAGAAGGGAATTTAGTAACTGCTTTGCAGGAAAAAGTTTTAGGTGTTAAAGATATTGGTTATGCTGATGAACATGGTTTGGATTTATTAGTTGAGACTTCTAGGGATATTTTAGCTGAGCAAGAAATTACTTATGAAAAAAAGCTTTTAGAGAGGTTTTTTGATATGCTTGGAAAACAAAAAGATAAAACTGCTTATGGTGTGAAAGAAGTTGAAAAAGCTTTAAGTTTTGGAGCAGTTGATACAATTTTATTATCTAAAAAACTGAAAAAAGCAGACATAAAGAAGTTTGAGAAAAAAGCAGGTGAAACTGGTGTTAAAGTCGAGTTGGTTTCTGTAGATACAGAAGAAGGTCAGCAGTTTTGGAATTTAAGTGGTGTTGGAGGCATGTTGAGGTTTAAAATACAATGAAAATTCTTGCACTTGGAGACCCACACGGAGAGCTTCCAAAAAATTTAGATTTAATAATAAGGAAAAATAAAATAGATGTTATTGTTTGTATTGGAGAAGTTTTTCCCATTAAAAGAGATAAAGATAATACCGGGAACGCAGATTTGAAAGCAGGAGACAGAATTTTAGATAAAATATGCTCTTATAAAATTCCTACTATTATATTTAAGGGTAATATGTTTCTTAGTGGAAAAGGAGCAAGATATTTTAGAGATTTAGTAAAAAAATATAAAAAGAAATACAAAAATCTTCAATATAGAAGAATTGGAAAACTGAAAATTGATAGAATGAATTTTATTTTGTTTGATATGATTTATGAGGAGCATTCTCATGGATTTCTCTCTAAATATTTTACAAATAGTATAAAAAATAATGAAAGAGAAAAAAGACTAAATAAACTGTTAAACGAATCGGAGAATCCAATTGTCCTTTCTCATGCACCTCCTTATGGAATTTTAGATAAGACTAAATCAGGAAAACATGTTGGTTCAAAAATCTTACTTAAAGCAATTAAAAAACATCAACCAAAACTAGTATTATGCGGGCATATTCATGAAGCAAAAGGTAAAGCTAAAATTGGAAAAACACAAGTTATTAATTTAGGATGTTGTGGTGATTATGAAATAATTGAGGTTTAAAATACAATGAAAATTCTTGCACTTGGAGACCCACATGGAAAGCTTCCAAAAAATTTAGATTTTGTTGTAAAGAAAAATAATATAGAGGTTATTGTTTGTTCGGGAGATATTGCTCCTGCCCCAATAATCCCTAAAAAAGGAGAAACATTTGAACAAGCATGTAAAAGAGCTGAAAGAGTATTCAAGAAAATAATAGATAAATTATGCTCTTATAATTTGCCTTTTGTGACTTTACGAGGTAATGTTTATACAAACACAAAAAAGAATAACAAAGTTACCCATAAAATATTTTTACCACATAAAAATCTATATCATAAAAAAACAGGTAAGTTAAAAATTAATGGGGTGAATTTTATCTTTTTTGATATGATTTACGAAAAGCATTCTTTTAGAAATCTTAGTGGATTTAAGCAAAAAGATTTTATTTCAAATAATGAAAGAGAAAAAAGACTAAATAAACTGTTAAACGAATCGGAGAATCCAATTGTCCTTTCTCATGCACCTCCTTATGGTTTTGTTGATAAAGTTTATTCAGGAGAACATGTTGGGTCTAAAGTTTTGCTTAAAGCAATTAAAAAACATCAACCAAAATTAGTTTTGTGCGGGCATATTCATGAAGCAAAAGGTAAAGCTAAAATTGGAAAAACACAAGTTATTAATTTAGGATGTTGTGGTGATTATGAAATAATTGAGGTTTAAAATACAATAATTTTTAAAACATCTTTCTTATTAAAATATAAATAGTCTAAATAAATATCAATATCTTAATGAACATAAAGATATGAAGATGAGTTGTTTAAAGAAAAGCTCATCAACTCAACTTATAGAGGGCGTAAGATACAAATAAAAAAGTAAATAAAAAAATGGAAGAAAAAAAGGTAATTGAGCACACAACTTCAGAAACTGTAAAGGAAATGGATGAAGCTTCTGAGATTAAAGCTATGAAAAAGTTAGAGGCAGCTTTATTTTTATCTGCAAGATTTTTAAGTGTGGAAGATTTGATTATGCTTACTGATATTAATCCTTTAATGTTAAAAGAATTGCTTGCAAGATTGATTGAAAAATATAATTCTGAAGATAGTGCTATTGAGATTGTTATTAAGGAAAATATGTGGAAAATGGATGTTAAGCAAGAATATGTTTCTATGATTAATAAATTAGCTACTGGAAGTGCTGAGTTTAGTAAGACCGAGCAAGAGACTTTAGCTGTAATTGCATATAAACAACCTGTTAAACAGTCTGTAATTATTAATATAAGAGGAAATAAAGCTTATGAGCATGTTAAAAAATTTATTGAAATTGGATTAGTTAAAGCAAAAAAATTAGGGCATACTAAGGAATTAAGATTAAGTGATGATTTTTATGAGTATTTTCACTTGCAAAAAAAAGAAGGAAAGGTTATTGGTATAGAGAAGAATGAAGCAAAAGAGAAAGAAAGAGAAGGGGAAATAGAGATTAGTAATTAATGTTTTGAAGATGAAAAAAGCATAGCTTTATTATTTATGAGATACTGAAGAAAACCTAAGGAAGTTTTGGAATGAGGGGTGATAGGAAAAATAATGGCAATATTACCTTATATATATTTAGGATACATGTTTGTATCTTTGTATATGTTAAGTATGTTTTTAATAATTTATTTAAAAAATAAAAAAGATATTTTTAATTATCCTAAAACAAAGAAAAACTATTCTATTAGTTTTATTGTTCCTGCATTTAATGAAGAAGAGACAATTGAAGATACTATAAGGCATATTTTTAATGTTGGTTATAAAAATATAATAGAAGTTATTGTTATTAATGATTGTTCAACTGATAATACATTGAAAGTTGCTAAAGGTTTATGTAAAAAATATCCAAGATTAAAGATTTTGGATAATAAAAAGAATTTAGGAAAAGCAGGAGCTTTGAATAAGGGTTTGAAAATTGTTAAGGGGGAATTAGTTACTGTTGTTGATGCAGATTCTTATCCTTTTAAATATTCTATTAATAAGATGGCTGGTTTTTTTGATGATGAAAAAGTTGGAGCAGTTACTTGCCCTGTGACTGCGAGAAATACAAATAAATTTATTGAAAGATTACAAGCAATTGAATATAAAATGATTGCATTCACAAGAAAACTTTTAGATTATGTTGAAGCTATTTATGTTACTCCAGGGCCTTTGGCAGTATATAGAAAAAGCGCATTAGATAAAATAGGAGGATTTGATGAAAAAAATATGACTGAGGATATTGAGGTTGCTTGGAACTTGACTTATAATGGGTGGAAAAGGAGAATGTGTTTGTCAACAAGTGTTAGCAGTACTGTTCCGAATAAATTTGGTTCCTGGTTTAAACAAAGAAGAAGATGGAATGTTGGAGGATTACAATGCATCTATAAATACAGAAAATCTTTGTTTGATGTTAAAAAAGGGATGTTAGGCTTTTTTATTATTCCTTTTTTTATTTTGAGTACTTTTTTAGGTTTATTAGGGTTAAGTATCTTTTTTTATCTTTTGACTAGAAGGATTATTTCTAATTTTTTAAGAACAAGATATTCTATAATCACTGAAACTCCTATTTTAACTGCAGAAGAGATTTTTATAACTCCGAGTGTTTTAAATTATTTTGGGATTGTTTTGTTTTTCTTTGGATTAACTTTGCTTTTGATTATTTTTGTAGTGTTAAAAGAAAAAATACTAAAAAAAGAAAATATGTTTAATATCCCTTTTTATATGATTATTTACATGGCATTTTATCCTTTTATTATGTTAACTGCAATATGGCATGTGGTAAAAGGTAAAAGAATTTGGAGATGAATATTATATAACAATAATCAATAAAAACAACATTTCTTCTTTAGAAAAGAAGACAAGCTTGAAAAAAGAAGAAACTAAGATAGAAACTTAAGCTACTCATTAACTTAGCTGATAGGGCTTATAAGATTCCAAAATATAAATAAAAATAGGTAAAAAATGTTTAAATCACAGAAAAATGTTTTTTGGGAAGCATTAGTAGTAACTCTTTTTATATTTGGTATTGGGGTTCTTTTAGGAGTTATTTTAGAAAATTGGAGAACTTCTGAAATAAGTGATTTATATCAAAGATCTGAAGTAGAATTATTAGATATTAGATTACAAAATGAAATTTATTCTAAAGGGGAGTTTGATTGTGAATTTGCTATGCAAGAAAATTTAAAATTTGCAAATAAAATCTATGAAGAAGCAAAGATTTTAGAAAAATATGAAAGTGCAAGGAGATTAACAAAAAATTTGATTATTCAACATAAAAAATATGATTTATTAAGGGCTATGTTGTTTATGAATTCTATTGAAATAAGACAAAATTGTAGTTCTTCTTATCATAATGTTATTTATTTTTATCTTCCAGAGTATGAGAATCCTAGATTGGATTTAAAAGCAAAACAGCGAACTTTCTCAAAATTGCTTGGTGAGCTTAAGCAAAAACAAGGAGATGAAGTATTACTTATCCCAATTGCAGCTAATAAAGATGTTTCTTCAATAAATATTTTGTTAAATCAATATAATATTTCTAGAGAGGATTTGCCTCTTATTTTAATAGATGAAGAAATTAAAATAACTGAGCTACAAAAGGTTGAGGAGTTGGAAGGGTATTTGTAGGTAATTTGTTTATCAATAATTTATAAAACAAACCTTTAAAAAAGGTTATGATCCAAAAGATAGAAAATTACATACAACAGAAATTAGATTTTAGATTATTTAAGAGATAGAAGAAATAAAATAAGATATTAAAAATTAGATTATTAAATGTAAGTTAGAGATTAAAATATACATTTAATCACAAATAAGAATAAAAAGGAATTTTTTCTTTGATTTTATATTAAAAACTGATAATTTATAACTAGTAATATGTAAAATATAAAGATATACTGATGAGAGACTAAGCGACTCATCAACTAAGTTTAAAGATTTATAAGGATATAGATAAAAATAAAAAATGGAAAATTGTGTAAGGTGCAATGTTGAAGGGGCTGAGGTAAGGCTTTTTGATGCTATTTATGAAGGGAGAATGGCTAAAATTTGTGAAAGATGTTCTATTATAGAAAATGTCCCAATTATAAAAAAACCAGGAGTTTCTCAATTAAAAGAAGCTGAAATGGGAAGAGTTGGTGTTTATGATAGAATGAAAAGATTATCTGGAATTAAGGATGCTAAAGAAGAAACTACTTTTTTTAGAGAAGATAGATTAAAAGAATTAGATAAAAAACCAGAATTAGAGCTTCCTGAAAAAGAAAAGTTGAATTTAGTTGAGCATTTTTATTGGCAAATTATGCAAAATAGAAGAAGAAAAGGACTTTCTCAGAAACAACTTGCAGAAGCTATTAGTGAATCAGAAGTTGCTATTGAAATGATTGAAAAAGCAAAGTTTCCTGAAAATGCAGAAATTTTGATAAAGAAATTAGAACAATTTTTTCAAATTAGATTAAGAAAGCTAAGCAGTGAAGAATTAATGAGTATTGAAATGGAAAAACAAAAACCTGTTCTTTTAGAT
>SDBT01003927.1_pt1 | contig 25513 bp, 20 predicted proteins | sample 2277101 | NCBI WGS metagenome assembly SDBT01 (sample SAMN10404973, study PRJNA504765) | marine sediment metagenome | isolation source: marine sediment core GS10_PC15, 103 cmbsf | place: Arctic Ocean: Southern Knipovich Ridge | collected 2010 | reverse complement strand
TGACATTGCTTTTTAGGTTTATTTTACTAAAGTCCTTTATAAGCAAAGATGCAGGGCATTTCGAGTATTTTTGTCAAGCAATGCAAAATAAAATTCAAGATGTCACGCTTGTGTAAGGACTAGTTACTATGGACAGTTCTCAAGCCAATCGGCAGTGAAAGCATCCAGGTCTTCAAGGTTAATTACCCCATCGCCGTTAAAGTCCTCGCACATCGTGTAGCTTGTCTTCGGGGTGAAATAGTAATCTTCCGTTTCACCATACTCGTATCCCGCCCGTGGGCCGGAACCGCCATTGCCTTTGGTCCCGGGATTACTGCCGCCCATCCAGGGCTGCTCGGAAAGAGTGAGCCTCATCCATATCTCCTCGGGAGTATTCTTCGGATGATTGGGCAGGAACGCCTTTGAGGTGATTCGATGTAATCCAGCTGACCGATTGAAAAGATACTGATTCTGTACTGCCCACTCCGGGGCGGGATGGGTGGAACAAGTAATAGTATCATCCCAGTCACCATCTCGGTTCCAGTCGAACCAGACATTGACCCAAAGGTTAGTGCCTGGGTTGATAACGTTGACAAAATAGTCAAATGTCGTCCAGCGACAATGTGGCAGATTGAACGGGAAGATGACACCGTCATCGCCCTGGTCAAGGTCCGATAGTTTGCCAAGTGGAACGATGTTGTTCACCATATCCTGGTCAATGCCTATGTCAGCTTCGGCTTCGTTAGTAATAGTGCTGCCCAAGTGAGCGACTGCCAGAGGGTTCAAGTGAACCGGCCCATAAGGTCCGGTACCGCTGCCGTCGTCGAAGACGGTGGGATAACCGGCCCGGACTCCCAAAGGTCCTCCCTTGGGATATGCGGCCATGATCGCACCGGAATTGTTAGTGCTGTCTGGTGCATCACCAAGGTCTAATGCCTTTTTTGGAGGTTCTCCCTCAGAACGGATGCTCATCATACCCACACCAGTCATGGAGTCGAATCCGCCAACCTCAATCAGGTACTGTCTGCCGGCGGTTGCGGCAAAGGTAATCTCTGACTGCAAGCCACAGAAGTCGTCATTGCATTCGATCATGTCACTGAGGCTCGAAGGGCAATTACCTCCCTTATAAATGGCGAGCCTTGTGTCGAAGTCCTCGAAGTCGTTGTAGTCCTCGACGTCCCCGAAGTCGGACCTACAGAGGCTGACAGTGACGTTGCCCGTTTTAGTAGCAGTATAGGTGTACCAGAGATTTGGGCTCTCCATACAGTAGCCGGGGCCATCGAACGTCGCTAATCTGGTGTCAAAGTCCAAGTACTCTACGTCACCGATAGGCCTTGCATTATGGCAGTTATCGTTATACGGTGAGTCGTCAGAATCATCGAACTCGAACCAGTACCCAATGCTGTTCGAATCTCCGATCTCGATCCAGTACCCAATGTCGTTCGAATCTCCGATCTGGATCCAGTACTCAATGCCGGCGTTCGCATAATCTGCCGTGCCGAGCAGTAACATCAGCATGCAAACCAACAATACCTTTGTTTTAAATCTTTTCATATTTTATGACCTCCTGAAAAACGATATATTTTTTCAATTATAAAACGCTTTTTCTGTATATCAGAGACTCTGTGAGGGAAAAAGATTCAAAAATGATAGAAAACACTCTTGTCACTCCTCACTAAACCTATTGTTTACAAGCAATAAGATACCAAATTATTGCCTTAAAAACAAGGGGAAATTCTGGATTATTCCGTTTTTTTGTTTGTTGAAGCTAAAATGTAGTACCTCTCTTTGTGGCAGTCTCCTGGAAAAATCGCACTACGAGCAAACTAAAACAATTATTCTGTTTTTGCAAATCTTATTGCCGCGAAGGTCTTTTAAACGATAAATACAAGTACGTTCCCGTACGCCGTACAGTTCTGTTGATTGAAGAAAGCCTATATCACGGTACTCAGTGGGTTCTTTACATGTTATTTGCTCTGTAAACCATTTTATCTATCTTTTATTAAGCTGCGACCGTCAGGTGAGACATCAATCCTAGAGGCCCTGCCTTGATCGAACGTCTTGAGAACTTGTATAGAGCCGTCATCAGATGATAACCGTGCCAGTTGCACAGGTTTTTTCATAAGCATACCGAAGATATACTTTCCATCCGGGGACCAAGCATCCATATTGAAGTACCCCGCTATTTCGGCTCCCAGGAGAGTCCGCAGATCCGAACCATCGAGCCCAACGATTCGAAGGTCAAAGTCTTCTTTGTCCGCTTTGGAGGATGTTTTAACAGCTTCACGGTCCGGCCTCCGTCGTGGAATGTCTTTCCAGATCAGCTCGAAGCTCGAAGTCGATCAAAACCTGCCCTTCGAGTTCTCGCAGGCGGGCATAGCTCTGCCTCACATTGGAGAGGTACACCGACCGCTCCAGGGGATCGATACAATCGAAAGCCTGAGAGAGCCATTTCGCTTGCGCCCGAACCAAGAGATGTAAACCCGCATTTCCTTGCGATGAGACGCTCTTTTTGGGAGATGAGAGGCTCTTGCCAGGAGAAGAGGCCTATATATGGCAAATCATTCTTGGAAATTCAAGAAGCTGTCCCCCGAAAAACCTCGTCCGCCTTATCATAAAAGGACTTACGTAAACTTGCCATATGTAGTTGATTCTACTATTCTGACAGTATGGATACACTAAGAAACCTTCTGACAAGCTCTCCAGCAGATCGATACTGTAAGGAAGCGGTAAAGCATTGGCAACAACCGCGGCTCTTTTTCCGGTACTGTCTGGCTTTCCATTTTCACTATGGCTGGATCATCGTAGCTCAGCAATGGCTTCCCGATTATGTCTACAGATACATGAGCAGAAGGAGTATTGAAAGATTAGGATGCCTAGCGAGAATGTGGTATTAGGACGACAAGACTGCCTCCCATCTGGCTAGATGTTTACTATTGTTGATGATTAAAAATTGTTCTTTCCATTTTTCTTGTACATCCCTGATTTTCTGAACAATTGTTGCTAAATCATTTCCCCCGACAAAATCCCTTTCTCTGATTCGATTCACTAAAAAATGGAAACGACATCTTTTTGCTGCCGCAGGCGTTTGAGTTGGTTTCTTTGATGTTGGTTTTGCGTAATGCGTATCTCCAAAATTTACGAATTCGGATAGATTGTTTTTAATAACCCCTTTGCAGATAACACAATCACAAATGGACTCATAAAACTCTTGTGGAGTTTTTATTCCTAAGTTATCTAGACACCTTTCAATTGCATCAACACCAAATCTCTTATATACGTCAGGCAGGTAATATTGAACAACTGGAGTGGTTGGTGGACCTTTTATTTGGAACACATCCTTTTTTTCTCCATAACCTACACCATGACTTATACCATTCATGCCAAATTCATGTAGGGCTAAACTAAAATACCCTCCATGTCTATTATATACCTCCAAGCCTTTTTGGCTCAACTGTTCAACTAACTTTTTGAAACCTTTTAAATATTGTTCTTGAACATTCCATTCATCAAAATTTGAAAACCATAGCCAAATACCATCAATACCAGTTTTTGGTATTTCTGCAGTTGCCCTATCAATAAAAGATTGGTCAATCAACCTTTTGTAATCTGCGCACAAAACAGAATAAACCGGCACTCCAGGCTTTATCTCTGCGGTAGTTTTGGAAAGACTGAGAAATAAATTAAACCACTCTTCTGACCTAATAAAAAAATAAGGAGAAAAAATACCTGCCGGGCTTGGTATTGAACCGGCGTACTCTTTATACTCTTCGTCCTCGCATATATGCCCGCACGCAGTCTTTGCACCAAGAGTTCATTCCGTCTTTTTGACTGGTTTTTTTCCCGAATTTGCTTTCTTTTTTCCACTTTTCGCATTTGGAACAGCGTTTCTGCTTCACGCCGGGCATTGCTGAACATCTTCATTTCAGCCTCTACGGTTCGCAATATCCTCAATAGACCCAAACCTCGAAAGCCTGATGGATTCCCCGTTGCGTCTACGAAAACAGAGGAGAAAATAGAGGCCAGATCAATTCCCGCCTGGTATCCTAATCATGTTTGGTCTATCGACACAACAGAGGTATTGTATTGGGGGATAAAGGTACTTATCCGGTACCAATCGACAGCTTTATATCATGAGAAGATAATTGCGTCTTTTTTTACAGGTTGAAAGCTCAACCTGAAAATGTTATTTTATACTCGTGAGAACAAACGGGAACTCAAATGACCTCAAAAGAACGACTTCTTAATGCTTTGTTGCACAAACCTGTCAACCACGTTCCAGTTGCGGCAGAGAAAGATCCCTGTTAACTTGGGAGATTTTACATCTGCAATATTAAATGAACTCTGCCAAAAAGTAGTAGAATATCAACTCAAAAGATTGCCTACAGAATTTGAGAAGACGTTTATATACGACTATGGAAGGCAGTCTTAAAATTAGGAAGGGCCGCTTTGGATAACGGCAATACCAACCTGGATTCTTCCGCGATCTGCGGCTATGAAAGCCCGCAAGTCTCATAAGAAGCGGCGGAAGGCTGTGAGAAACTAAGGGAGAATGTCTCAGCTAACCGACGATCTCCAGGACGTAGGAGGAAGCAGGGCTGAGGTGCGGAGGGAGAGGAAAAAGCGAGAGGTCCGATGTCTCTCCTCATATCTTAAGTATCTTTTCAAGGGCTTCGAGTTTCCCCAGTAGTGTTTTCGAGCATAGTTGCGGTCGCACTTTTTGCACTGACACTTCAACCCATCTTTGTTCTTACGGTTTTTGTTAAACTTACTCTCGTCTTTCCAGTCTTTACATTTGCTGCACCGTTTCATCTTCGCCTCTCGGTCTACGTTTTACTACTAATTCCAGACAGCCAAATAGGCCAGCAGGACTTTTACGTATTTGCCTTTTGCTTTCTTTTCTTCAGGCCCAATTTGTGTATTCTCAATCTTGTCGCCCGTACCGACCTTCCAATCTGGTCGGCTATTTGTTGTGCTGTTCTACTTGGATATAGTTTCCTCAGCAGGTTCAGCTCTCTCTTCGACCAGACAGCGTTTGATTTTCTAAGTCCCAATTTACTTGCTCTTCTTGCTACCGCCTGGACAGTCCGTCCAAGTTTATTCGCTATATCCCGTACGCTATTATCTGGATACATTTTCCTAAGCAGGGCTTCCTCTTGTCTTGACCAAACGCAAACGGGAGCTGTTCCCACTTTTTGAATGCCGAGGCGATATGTTTTTTGTCTCACCAACTTCAAAGGGAGCCCAAGTTTATCAGCTATGCTTTGTGTATTCTCACTTGGGTAGAGTTTTTTGAGCAGTTTGACTTCATTTACTGACCAGATATGCAATTCTCTTGTTTTAATCCCCAGGGTGTATGCTTTTTGTCTTACTGCTGTCAGAGGCCGTCCAGTTTGCTCAGCTATTTCCCTTGCTCTTCCAGGCGGGAAAAGTCTCTTGAGCAACTTAACCTCATCTTCTGACCATGCAACCCAACTGTTTTTCTTGATTTCGGCCCTTTCCATAGCCGTAATTCTACAGGATTTAAGCTAAAAAGAAAATGATTTTCCTTGAACTGAGTTTTCAGGAGTTGTAAAATCATACTTAGCGAGCAAAGAGCTTTATTGCTTTGGGCATCCCTATCGAAATGGATGGCGGAATAGGATACAGGCCAGCAGCCCTATTGTTGGGCGCTGTTTTTTTATTGGCCGGGGCATGCGCCACTGCTGACAGATATTAAGGAATGGAAGTATGAACCGGATCATAAGAGACTTCATGCGAATGTAGAATAGTTTTTTGTAGTGCTGTGACATAATATTATCCTTTCAATAGGTGGGAGTGGAATAATTCTACGTACCAGCTCACAGCAACAGCGGATGCGGAAACACCCACGCGAGATTAACATCACGAGATTGAGATGTAAAGGGGGGAATGAGCCAGCGGATATAGAGATTTGATATTCCACTCCCATAGTTAAACCCTTTCAATTCAAGCATACACCGGCGACGGCGCTGATGAGATCCACGGCGGCCGCGGTGATGATATCCTTTACGGAGACGGCAACCCGGTCGCTAAGATAATACAATTAGTCGCACGAAGAGCAAGTTTACGTAAGTTCTTTGTTGACAACGGCGATGTAGTTTTTCGGGGGGACAACCCCTAAAGGCTTGCCGGTGATCAGCTAAATTATTACTTTTTCTAACCTTTGTTTACGTTGCTCCCAGTCGGGCATGAGGACTGAAAGCAAACGGAAGAATTGAGGATTGTGCTTGGGATATTTTAGGTGGCAAAGCTCGTGCATGATAACATAATCTACACAATGAATTGGCGCCTTGACAAGTTCTGTGTTTAGAAGAACGCTTCCGTTATTTCCACAGCTGCCCCATCTCTTTGTCATTCGCCGCAGCTTTATTTTGGGATGAGGAACCTTATATCTCTCAGCGTTTCCATAACACACTTGCAGTCTACGTTCAAATATAGCACATGCGTGTTCTCTATACCAGCTTTGGACTACCTCCTTTATCTTCTTTCTTCTTGATGGTTCAGGAGTGGTTACCCAAATGAATTTACCTCGCATTTTAGCTGAATATTCAGTATCCTTCCTTATCCTCAAACGATATTGTCTTCCCAGGTAATAAAATGTTTCACCACTAACATACTGTTTTTCAGGCAAACGAGGCATAAACTGCCTGAAATACTCTCTCTGCTTTACAATCCAATGCGCACGCTTTTTAATTTGCTCCAATACCTTTGTTTGGTCGTACTGAAATGGGGACCTTACCTCAACCCGCTGATCTGGATACACTATGATTCTAAGCTTCTTTACATCACAAAAGCAAACCTGACAAGTAAATCTCTCTTTGCCAAATTTAAATTCGCAAATAGTTTGTTTTTGGTTTTCCATACTCATAGCAATCTTACTTTGGCAATTTCTAAACATCTATCCATAATTAGATCAATATTTTCAAAGGTAAGCTCAATTTGGTGTTTGTCTTTGAGTTCAAAAAGATAGTCTTCAATATACTGACGCATGCGGTTTTGACAATCCATGTTTACTGTCCAATTTACTATGCGATTCTCATTGATGATATTTGCAATAGTAAGGCTTGCATCCGCACAATTTTTTTTACAGTGTGTATCGTCGCAACTTTGTTGGAAAACAGGGTAGATATTTCTGAAAAAAGAGGTTGCTATTTCATTATGCCGTATTTGTTCCGGGACATCATCCCCCGATGGCCGCAAAACACGTTTTTCTATCTCAAAGGCCTTGTTGAGATATTCTGCTACTCTTATTCGATTTGCTCTGAAAGTATCAATGAGGTTTTGAAGCAGTTTTGAAAATTTCTGATAGAAAGCCGGATCTTCTTGCTTCCATTTAACTTCCAGTATCCGCTTGGTATTATGCGCTATCATATCTGCTTTAGCTGCATCACCATCACTTTCTGACATGGCCTTGGCGCGTTGCTCATCATCGAAAAGGTCGATAGCTCCCACTATTTGTTCAACACCTTCTGTACCCAGATTTGTATCAAGTAACTTTTTGATTTTCGGCTCATATTCTGAAAAGTCGATAACTTCAGCGTATCTCCTTCGAACAGAACTGCGTAGTTCTCTGAAAAATCTCAAATCTCTGCGATACTCATCGATTTTCTTTTGAGAGGTATTTTCCAAAAATGACACCGTGGATATAGCAATCCCAAAAGTCCTTGCAAAGTCTGAAAACTTTTCATAGAACCTCACCCGCAAAGCGTCATCTGCCAACAGTCGCTCAAAGGCTTCTTCATCTCGCTTATTTGGGATGTCCTTGAATATATCCCAGACCTCAGATTGCTTCTGAGGCAGTTTTTCGATAATAGAATGAACGTCTGTTAGCATTCCCTCAAGATCTTCCATATCAAAATCAGGTAAAGCACTATACATATCAAGTGCATGATCGAGATTTTCAAGCACTCCCCTGTAGTCAATAACATAGCCGTAATCTTTGCCATTGTGGAGACGGTTTACACGGGCTATAGCCTGAAGCAATGTATGCTCTTTCAGTTGTCGGGTAAGATACAGCACTGTATCGCGTGGCGCATCAAAACCGGTAAGTAATTTATGAACAACAATAATAATTTCGGCCGCCCCATCGTCTGGTTCCCCGTACTTAAAAGCATTTATTAGCTGCCGGTTATATTCTTTCTCGGTTCCGAACTTATCCATCATCGCTTTCCAGAAGCGAATTACTTTCTCCTTATTTTCCTTGTATATGTCTTCTTCGCCTTCGCGTTCATCCGGGCCGGAAATTAAAACTTCAGAGTGTACCATACCGAACTCGTCAAGAAAATCTTTGTATAATAGAGCAGTTGCCTTGTTGGGTGCAACCAACTGGGCCTTAAATGGAGTATGCTGCCAGTTGTCTCTGAAGTGTTTACTTATATCCCAGGCGATCTCACGTACTACCGGCTCGGCCTGCATAAGCATATCTTCGGTGCTGAATTTCTTTTTTAGGTCGGCTTTTTGCTCATCGGAAAGGTTCTCTGTAATTCGCTCAAACCATTCGTCTACAGCTTTCTTATCGACTTTTTTCCGAACATGACGCCCCTCATAGAGAAGCGGGACAACTGCCTTGTCTTCCACAGCTTTTTGTATGGTATAGGGAGGACGGATAAGGCCACCAAAACGATTTATAGTGTTTTTGTTCTTCTTCATAACAGGCGTACCGGTAAAGCCGATAAAACAGGCGTTAGACAAAGATTTGCGCATCTTGGCATGAAAAGAACCGTATTGAGTTCTGTGCCCCTCGTCCACTAGCACAAAGATATTCTGATCTTCATTTCGTACGCCCTGCTTGCACACAGCCGCTTCAAATTTATTGATAACTGTTGCGATGATTCTGTGTTTTCTACCCTTTAACATCTCAATAAGATTTGCGCCGGTAGTTGCCTGGTCCAATTCAGCACCACAATGACTGAAGGTTCTGTAGATTTGGTCGTCAAGGTCAACTCTGTCTGTCACCAATACAATCTTATAATCGTCAATGTCTTTTTCCAAGGCGATGGCCTTAGCAAGCATCACCATCGTCAAACTTTTTCCGCTGCCCTGTGTATGCCAGACCACTCCACCTTTTCGGCTGCCACCTTCGATTTTTCTGATCCGTTCCAAAAGATTCTTTACACAGAAATACTGCTGGTATCTGGCTATCTTCTTTTCACCAGCATCAAATAAGATATAGCGGTGCGATAGTTCCAGAAACCTATCGGGTTTGCACAACGACCAAATGACTTTGTCCTGCTCTGTGACTTCACGGCCACCTTCGGCTCCTAAACGGTCAAAATACTGCCGCACATAAGCGAATCGGCCACCAAATAACTTATCCTTTTTCTGCGATGACAAAGGTCGGTTGATTATTTCTTTAATCTCATCCTCGTGTTCACCTTCCTCTCTCCATACAGCCCAGAATTTCCTCGGTGTGCCTGTTGTTCCATACTTTGCTTGATTCTTGGATACAGCTATCAGAAGCTGTGTATAGATGAACAGCTGGGGGATACCATCTTCCTTTTGATTGCGGATGTGCTGGCTGATAGCCTCCTCGACAGGGTCTTTACCCGGACCAAGGTCCGTTCTTTTACACTCGATCACCACCAAAGGAATGCCGTTAACAAAAAGAATGATGTCGGGGATATATCTGTTTTTTCTGCCGGCTCGTTCTACTTCAAATTCTTCAGTGACGTGATAGACATTTCTTTCGGGATGTTCCCAGTCAATATATTGAAGGGTAAAGCTTTTTATATCACCGTGAATAGACTGTTGTAGGCTCTTGCCCAGACAAAGCAGGTCATAAATCTTTTCGTTTGTTCTTACCAGACCATCAAACAAAACCTCTTTTAGGGCCTGCATTGCCGTATGGATATTACCCTCGCTGAAGGGGTACTCTTTGCCCTTATATTGGATTGTGTTCATTGACCGAAGCTGTTTTTCCAGAATACCATCAAGCAGCGCCGCCGATATTCTCTCGTTGCGGTATTTATTGGCCTCAGCCGGTGTCAGATACTCCCAGCCAAGATTCTGCAATAATTGCAGCGCCGGTATCTGTGATATATGGTCCTCTTTTATTAGTGGTACTGTAGGCATATTAGTTCTCCATTATTTCCTATCACCTGTATATAAGTTGAACAGGAAAACATGAATAATTATTTTGCGTTCAGGGTCATCTTGAGAACGACACAGAAAACGCCATTCGCCAGCTTGTTTACTCTCCAGCGTTTTTTCGTAGTTGGGGTGTCTCTCGAAGATACCAGGTACCTTCTGTTGAATATCTGTAAAACTTGCCACATTCTTATTAAAAACGATCATAGCGGTTTTACAGTCTCTCCAGGTTGTATATCCTAAAAGCTGGTCTATGGCTTTGTTTAGCTCTGACGGTCCTCGCCAGACTTTACATTCGGCAACAAACGCTGCTCGGTCCTTATTTTCAATCCGAATATCTGTTTTGCCACTTCGACGAAAGGTTTCTCCGGTTGCATCACCCTGATAGTGACCATTTAGATGAGCAAGGATCATATCTCTCAGCTCTTCTTCATCATTTTTGGCATATGTTTTAGGCGTGCTTTCAAAGGTCCTGCCTTCATGGCGAATAACGCCGAGGATATGCTCATAATCGTCATTGCCAATTCCGGGTTCCGGGTCTTTCTTAGGGGGAGCCGGTAAAGGCTTTACCAATTTCCGTTTAATGGGAATCCGAGATATGTCTGGTGCTCCCTCACGCTTTTTTAAAGGGATGTCCAAAACTTTATTTACAGCGGAATGGTGCTCAAGATTTTTACGACGTCTGGCAATAGCTTCTTTAATCTTCTGTTTTAATGTCTGATGATGTTGAACAAGTTGGTTTTGCTGATTTCCCAGGCAAAAACGGACATCTTCTAAGGTTTTCTCCAATGCCTGTTTATATCCTTCAGGATTAGTATCAGTTGGTCTTTCAATAATCAATTGTAAATAACCAACACCATCTTGATTGGGAGATTTGATATAACCGTGTGGAAGTGTGGTTCTCCAACGATCCGGTTTCAAATACCAAAGATTGTTGCAACCGGTAAAGGGGACAGAAACGGTAATCCGAAGGCTTGGAACATAAACATGGCCGGAGTCTTCAAAAGGATTTCGCCGCCAATCTCTGCTAACGTCCATTTTGGATTCTGCTTGTTCCTGTTCCATCTGGTCTTCATAAAGTTCTATAGGCTGAATTTCCATCTCTGAAAAGACATGTTCGGTGATGGTTTCATCATCGGTGCCCAAAAAATGTTCTTGGGGAATCTTATCCACATAATGTTTAGCACTGTCCAGGTGCCCTCGCAGAACATCGCTTAAGTCTTTATTGTAGAAAAGTACGTTATCACTCATGATTTTGCCTTATTCTTATTTTCACGTTTTGTTTTCAAATAGTTTAATAAATTCCTCATCAGATAATGGACCATCTTGTTCATATTTATAATCATCATGCACTATCCATTTATCACTTTTACGGTCAAGCTTATGTTTGTAACCCGCTTGGCAGCAATTAGGCAATATGATCTCCTTAACAAATGGATTGCTTTCCCAGTCTTTTCGAATAAATGCAGCCCCTTTCTTGCATGGAATGAACCACGGTTGTTTTCCGAACCCAGCAAATTGCTCCTGGATAATCCCTGACAATTTGCCAATAGCTTCTTTTGCCATTTGGTGAGTATTAACGTCGGTTTCAGGATTGAAATGAAGAGAAGCGTTTCGGATGTCTTTCAGTTCTTTAAATAGTACGGAAGTAGTAGGTAACAATATTTCCCAACTGCCTAAGACATTAATCGCTAAATCCCAATTATCAAACGAATTCTTTCGATAAACCTTTTTGTATTCAGGGCTGGACTTAAAATAGTCACGTAAATGTAAAATCAGTTGATTGAGAATTCGCTCTCCAAGAGCACATGCTGAAGACAAAGCCGGATAATATGCGCCGACGACAAAAGCATCTCGGGATTGTTTGAAGAATACGTTGTGAAAAGAAACAACAGAAAAAGGAGCAATGCCCAAATCGATGAAATTTTGGATTTTCCTTTCATAATCTTCTGCCCCATAATAATGAATCAATCCTTCTCGTATAGACCTTTTGTTTTCCTCCCATTGCCTCTTAACGCCGTTTTCCCAGTTGGGTTTTATATCCATAGCAAGAATATTTGCTCTGGCGTCAAAATCGTAAACTAAGACTCTATAACGTTTCATTTTTAAAGTTTCACTCTTATTTTCCCGGTTAATAATTTTTGCATCAGGCCGCGTTTTTGCTGTTTCAATAATTTGAGCTTTTGGCCAAGTAAATTGATTTCTCTATCAACAGCATTTAACAAACTTCCAATCTTGTATTGTTCTTTTAACGGTGGGACACCTACCTTCATTTTTAGAAAATCTGTTTTGCTTAGAACTCTATTTCTTCCAGCCCCACCAGGTGACACAAGGCCTAATTCGTGGACGAAGTGCTTTTGTAAAATAACGTGCCTAAAATATTCTGGAATTACAGTATTCCTATCGAACTCATACGTAGGAAAACGATGCGAAACCAAAGCTCCATCATCAGATTTATTAACAATTGCAATTGCCCCTTCCCACGCAAAAGTTATATTAACAATAAGATCATCTTTTCTAACCTCATATAACTCTTGCAAAGCTATGTTATTCGGTTCAAAGTCAGGTTTTTGGAAAGTCCCGTTTCCAAAACTACGTATTCCTAAGGCCAAAAAGGGATCAGATGGCTTAGGGATACGTCTGACTTGCGGGATAAGAAAATCTCTTAATGTCACCGATTTCCAATTTTGTCCTCGAAACTCTTTGAACCGGCGCTTGCCTGTCAGGAACTGCTGCATCAAGGCCTTTTTCAACTTCCGCTTGACCAAAATCAGCTTTTCAATCTTGTTGATGGCGTGATTCCAAGTCCTCAGGATATTGGCTATTGCCCTTTGCTCTGCTAAGGGAGGCAGATAAATACGAGAATTTTCAATGCAAGAAACAGTTAGGCCAAAGCGAGTTACGCCGTTTGCCCGCCGCACAAAATGATGATTGATTTCGTTAAGTTGGAGTATCTTTGAGAGGTAAAGACCATCTAACATTTCCTTTTTTGGTCTTAATATGGCTAAGTGATATCCACAGAGAACGCCATCCATATCCTCGGTAACATACGCCGGTACGGCAATATCCATCCGGTCTTCAGAATCTTTTGTTATAATGACATCACCTTTCTTAAGCGAGAATCTGGAAATCTCATTTTGGGTTGCTGATGCTTGCATAAAAGGCATGTTTTTATGAATATATTCGTTCTCATATACGTCAGTGTAGTTGCATAACCTAACCGGAGTTTCCTGTTTCTTGGTTTTCTTGTCGACATTGCTTGGCTTAACATATGCAATTTCAGAAAGATATTTAGTTTCCCAGTCAGCAGGTATTAGCCCAATTTTAGTTTTTTTATACCCTCGTGATATTTTTTGTTGTGCTGTTTTATTTACCATTATTTTTTCTTAGACAATGTTATTATCACTTTTGAATTTGCCTACCCACTTGGAAACATAAGTATACTCAAATACTCCTTTTGAAACTCTTCCGGGCTTTGTTCTTTTCGAGCCTTTTTTAAAACTTTACGATGGCACTTTTTAATTTTCAAACCACTGCCGCAGGGGCATATAGCATGCTCGTCATAACTCCCCGCCGCCAGCATCATGAGAAATTCCAGGGCAATCGCATCATCCTTGACAGCAAACAACTCTTTATAATGTTCAAGTAATCCCTCGCCTCCATGCGATAATTCCCCGAATGGCAACTCGCCGTACTTGGCTTTGTAGCTAATACCAAATAAGAATGGCACGACCTGCTTTTCAACAAACCATAACAAATTGCGTTGTTTGGCAAAGGTGGTTTTTACTGCCAAGGGAACACCAAGACAAAGCGTACCATCGCTTACATTCACGTGGAAATCTTCATGTTTCGGGATTTTGTTTCCTACTTCTTTTACATCCGGTGGGCTTTGAGGGTAATCATCTGGAATTTCAATTTCAATATCGTAGTCATCTTCTATGACTTTTCCCTTGCAAGGGATACTGAAACCCAAGTTGCCCTTGACAACAAATCTTCCTGGCTCCGGTTCTACCAATTCAAGACCGGAGAATCTTTCCCGCAATTGCTTGGCGTGTTTTATTAAAAGTTCTTTTTTGTCGTCTATCGAGTTCATCAAAATGCCCAGGGTTTATCAGGACTTGAAATTTTAACCTTAGGATAAGTTTTGCTTTTAGCCCGTGCAGGCTCAAGTTTTTCAAGGGCAGTTCCAACAACTCCGGCACCAAAAACCTGGCCAAGAGATTTCTTTATTTCCGACAGGTCTCTTTGCTGGATAGCAGTCTCCAGGTCGGCTTTTAGCTGGCCAAGCCAAGCCAAAAATGCCTTCGGTAGGTTTTCATCTTCATTCCATTTGTCAGCAAAATTTTCATCCGGATCAGTTGGGTTAGGAATGTAGTACCTTTCATATTGACTCTTGATATTTTTCGGATTGGTCATCCCGTTAACGATGCTAAAGAGTGCATCGAAAAGCTCAGCCTCATTTTGATAAGCGTGTCCCGCAAGAGTTGTGATAATAATCGAAATAGGCTTGAAGTCCTTGCCATTAAAATAGATGTCTCGATGCCTTTTGAGTATCTGAACGGATCTTTGCAGTGGTGTTCGGACTTTCCAGTCCGGCACATCTTCGATGTTAGCTCGCATCAACTCAGCAAGAGCCATTTTGCGCTTTTCAAAAATAGCCCGCATCCTGTCAACAAACCAGCGTGCATAGCCTTTAGGGTTGCTTTTCTGCCACTCTCTTAATTTTTTGTCTGTAATAAGGATACAATCATTTAACCTCTCATAGTCAGGTATAGCAGGGAGGATATCCATGTGAAATTCGTTGGCGTAGTCCAGGGTCCAACAGCGTCTACCTTCCTCAAGCATTTTCCTGTATGTCTCATTTTCTTTGAGCCGTACACCGACCATTTGCTTGAGTTGTGCCTGAGTTATATTTTCCTTGTTGATTTCCAAATGACAGACAAGGTCAATATCGTATTCGTCAGCATCATTAATGGGCTTGACCATTGTCCCCAGTCTAAATGAACCCTGTGGGTAGATCGTGGGTTTGTAAATATGAAGCTTTGAATCATTGGCATCAAGCCATTTACCAGTACTTTCGTATCTCGATACAGCCTCCTTGTATCTTGATTCGGGGATATCCAGCGAATCGGCTATATTTGCAAAGATTTTACTAAATTGTTGTTTTTGTGCATCCGTGTACATAATTTAATCTCCTAAAATTATTTTGTCTTATTTCTGTTTTCTAAATCCAACACCGGTACAAACCCACCGATGCTTCTGTTTTGTTCATATACTTTTATGGACAAATCTGCTTTGGGCATCCAGACCCGTCCTGTTTCAACAGCGACAGAAACCGGAACGGCAGGAAACAGGTGAATTACTGTTGTTTCTCCATACTTTGCTTTTATTTGGTCAAGCAATTTTCGAAACGCAGTTCGGAACATCTGAAGTTGAAGTCGGCTTTTCAGAAAATCATTGTTGGGACACTCAATAGTCATCGTCCATATCGAGTGTGGCTCACTGAGTACCTGGCTTATTCTGCTGTTATTTATGGTCGCACTTAGTGATAGATTCAAAGCCGGAGCACCATCAAAAGTATCTGGTTCAACAACTCTGTAGTTAAATCCATCCGGATGTGCTTGCCATTTCCAATCCGCTGGCTCTCTGTGCAGTTGATAAACATCGGCTGCCGGGATGTCAGACAAAAGTCTTCCAAATTCCATCAGCAACGGCTGCGGAGCGATAGCAAAAATTGAAAAATGCCAAACAGAGCCGGAGGCAAGACGTGGTGCAATATTTGATTCGTACTGTCTTTTAAGGTGTTCTCTTTCAATCTCCCAGTACTTTCCTTCGTGGTCCTGATATAAGCTATTTTTCAGACTTAATTCTATGGCGTGTGTTTCTGCAGGATATCTTTCCGGGAAGATTGCTATGGAAGCTTTTTCATAATTCAACGGAGCGTTCTGACGACCTACATTGGCTCCATAAAGAAGTATATGACTCTGTTTGTCCTCATCAATTGAAGTGAGCATTTCAATTCGATTTTCGTGCTTTCGTTTCATCTCTCTGAGCCATTCTACAGGATGCCCCTCAACATCTTCTCTATCGATAAGTCGATGATGCTCATCGCACATAAGCATAAGGTTAGATATATCTCTTTGTAGTTTCTCAGATAACTCTACATTACCGCGAGGCCCATTCGGCTGATCTGCAATGATATGGGCGATATATGCTGTATTGAATTCGGCCTTGGTTAAGGAATCCAGCCAGAGCAGCTTGTTGCAGCCTTCGTATTCACAACGACCAGCCGCCTTACCCCAAAGCATGATTTTTGTTTTTTCTGGAATATATGAGACTGACATAGTTCTGTTTCCGATTATTTACTCTGATAGACCTAATTCCTTTAGATATTTATCCATCTCTTTTCGAGTCTCTGCCAATTCAGTTTCTATTTCAGAGATTTCCTTCTGCACGGTTTTGATGTTGATCTCTTCCTCTTCTTCAAACGTGTCTACATAGCGGGGGATATTGAGATTAAAGTCATTTTCCTTGATTTCATCAAAGCCAGCACGATATGCATATTTATCTATAGACTTGTACGCCTTGTAGGTATTGACTATTTTCTCGATGTCCTGCTCACGTAATCTATTCTGGTTTGTTACATTTTCAAATTCCCGGCTGGCATCAATGAAAAGAATATCTTTGTTTTTCTTCTTCGCTCGACTTTTATCGAAAATCAAAATGGTTGCCGGTATTCCGGTCCCATAGAATAGGTTAGGCGGCAGGCCGATCAAGGCATCCAGAATATTTTCCTCTATCATTTTCTGGCGGATTGTCCCTTCTCTGCCGCCCCGGAAAAGAACACCGTGGGGGGCAATGACACCAACTCTACCTTCACCGTGCAAGGCGATTTCTACCATGTGAGAAATAAATGCGTAATCGCCACGGCTTTTTGGCGGGATGCCCCGATGGAATCTGCGGAATCTGTCTGCTCCTGCTGTTTCGGCTCCCCACTTATCCAGGCTGAAAGGCGGATTGGCGACGACAATATTAAACTTCATCAGTTCATCGCCTTCCAGTAAGCGCGGGTTATTAAGAGTATCGCACCATTCGATACGAGCGCTGTCCTTACCATGAAGGAACATATTCATCTTGCATAGTGCCCAGGTACTACCGTTGGATTCCTGACCGGCCAAAAAGAAATCATCAGATCCAACTTCACTGCTGACTTTTATTAACAGAGAACCCGAACCACAAGCAGGGTCACAGATTTTATCTCCGGGCTTTGGTTTCAAAAGCTTAGCAAGCAGAGTAGAGACCTCAGGCGGTGTGTAAAACTCGCCAGCTTTTTTGCCGGCACCTGCTGCGAAACGTGCGATTAAATATTCATAGACATCTCCTATTACATCACGGCCATCAAGATGTGACGGGCGCAGGTCAAGCTCAGCAAAATCCTCCAGGAGATTTCTTAGTCGGCGATTTCTTTCTCTTGTCTGACCCAGAGCAGGTTCAGAATTGAAATCAATGTTGCGGAAGACATTTTCCAGCTTTGTTTTGTTTTCATCCTCAATCTTTTCAAGGGCGATATTGATCCGTTCGCCGATATTTGGTGCTTCTCGTTTGGCGTAAAGATGGTCGAAGTTATACTCTTCGGGAAGAGAAAAGCGTTCGCGCTGCATCGCTCTTTCTATTCGCTGTTTGTTGCCTTTGTATCGTTTTGTATACTCTTCTCGTTTGTCTTTAGCCAAATCACTGAGGTACTTTAGAAAGAGCATCGTCAGAATATAGTTCTTATATTCCGAAGGATCGATGGCTCCTCTGAATGTATCACAGGTCCGCCAGACAACATTTTCAATTCCATTTTTTATTATTTTTATTGCCATGTTTAACTCCTAATTTTGTTTTGCTACTCTGAGGCAAATCCCTCGTATAAGCTCAGACCGCTTTTGTTCCATATAGTTAAGCAGAGTTCTTTCCTTCTGAGAAAGCTCATCAAGTTTTATAATCAACCTTTGAATCTTCACCGGCGGGACTTCGATTTCAAGATTCTTAAAAGCCTGCTTCGGGATAAAAGGCATTCCGGAACCCCTTGCAATTCTCTGTAAATAGCCTTGTGAGGGGGACTGGTTAATTGCCCATGTCAAGTACTTGGGCAAAACACTTTTACTTTTGATCCGGAGTAAGAAAAAATAACCGGCAGCTATGGTTTGCGGAACACCAAATAGTCCATCTACAAAAGTAGCGTAGTTACGCCGTCCTTTTGACATAAAAATCACGTCACCGTTTCGGATTTCGTGCTTTTTAGTATCTCTTTTGGGCGTCACCCGATATAAATTAACCGGATCAAGCCGATGATTCTCAGATTGACTAATATCCTTTGCTTGAACCACCTGATATTTGCCAACAGAGACTACATCAAGCTTCTCACGAAACTGATAACCTGTCTGAATATCTGCCATTTCTTCAAGCTTTTTTCGCACCTTTGTGTTCTTCTCCACTCGTTACCATAGGTCGTTTTTCTGGTATAGCTATAAGACATAGCTGGCCGTCACATTCGCTTTTGTATCCATTGTAGTTTAATGGTCAACTTAGTAAACACACGGTTATAATGCAGTATTTAATATACTGCCAAGAATTTATGGCGTCAAGCATTTTTTGCAGTATTTTTAATACTCGGTTATACTTTTGGTGTGCATCCATGCCTTTGTGATTATAACGCTATTCTTAACAAGGGATTATAATTAAAGGCTACTACTGATAATATTTCGGAATTTTTTGAAAAAACTTAGCATCCTGGACGCATCACTAACTCTGTGTCGGACATACAAAGTTTCAAAATAGCAAGGAAAGCTTCTTTACCTTTTTCCCACAAAACGAGGGGGACTTTATACGCTGGCTGTCAAAGATAGCTCAAAATGCGCTTCGCGAAGACCATTTAATGTAGCCAAGTAATTTTAGAACTCCCATAACTATAACGAGAAGCGTGTCAATTGCTGTGATGAAAAGAGATATGAAACCACTTGCGGAGATAAGATAAACTGCGAATGTTCCTAAACGCTCTCTGAGCATATTACAATCCCTTAAAATTCTAAGTACTCAAGTCGAGCAGCAAAGCTACAATTTTTTGCTTCTGCTTAGCCAGGTATCATATTCCTGCTCATGCCTACTCTTAAATTGTGATAGAGTTTTTTGTACAGGATCGTTCCATTCCAGCAAAGCATCGAGGATAGCAGAAATCAACTCAAGTCCAGTCTCTGGAGGTAAGTTCTTGTATGGTGGCTCGAAATTGACATCGAAGACAGATTCTACGGAATTTCCATAATGTCCCACAGTGCCCATCCAATTCGGATGAGCGATCTCGCAAAGGTCAGCATAAATCACCCTTACACCTGCACAGTCTTCATTAAGCCTCTTAATTGCCTGTCCTACTCTAATCGGATTTAATTCATCATCTGAGTTTCTGGCGCCCAGAAATAACTGCATTAGCAAATGGTCCGCTTCCTGCACATTCTCGGAGCTGACTGCGGTTTCAAGCTCCTTCCAAAAATAGTAAAATAATGCAAATGTTTCAAAGATAGCACGGGTCAAAACAAATGCGGGTAGATTCGTCCCCTGCCTATACAAGTCGATGGTAGTCTCTGCCAAATCAGCCATACGATGAAGTAAGCCTGCCCTAACCAGGTAAGCTTTCAGTGTGCTTTTTGAAACCATTGACACATTCTCTCGGCTTACATTGGATGGAAGAATACCCCTGAGTTTCTGTTGCAGTTGTTCCGCTTCTATAAGCAATTTAGCTAATGGCTCACAAGCTCCCATCATAGCACCTCATTAAGTTGGACTTTCTTATGATTCCTCTGATAACTTTTCTAATCACATCGGGCAGATCGGGTTGCGACTTTAGGCGAGAAACAGCCCCAATATTAGTCCACCACCCTAACAATTGATTGCTGAAATTCAACTCACCAGAGCGAGTACGAGAGGCTTTGCTGTGGACGTGGCGAGGGTGGTTGTGTTTCTTAACTACCGCTGGGGATCAACCGGCCACGGATCCATTAAGGTGAACCGGTGGTCTCGTTCATCGTCTCCCCGATCTGTCCTGAACATATTTTGGATGCTCCCCGACCAGAGCATCCATCACAGGGTAGAGGGGAGTTATGCAATGGCGTGCGACATGCATTCACATTTAACATTTCCCACCATTTCCCCTCTTTGATTGGATTTCTTACTACCCAAGAATCGTCCATCGGGTGACAGAGCAGGATATCTGTACACCCATCTACACATTTCTCTAAGAATAGCGCGTCCCACAATTCTTCTTCGGACTTGTCCTTCCAAAAGTCGTGAAAATTTTGCTTATACTTTTTCTCCAGACTTTTGTTATTTGAAGACAGTCGCCGCAAATCACTATACAGCAACCAAAACATTATGGTTACGCATGGGAAATGTAGAAGGTTTATGCTCTTTTGGAAACGCGCTTGAACAGATGGATCGATCGTGACCAAAACAGGAAGGCATTCGATGCCCTTTTTGAAAAGTTTTCGGAGAGTATTATCGTGGTCTCGTACAAGAAATTCGGGTTTCCAAGCATCGAAACCCTGATCAGGATGTTGAAGAGGCACGGAAAGAGGGTACGAACACGTAGCCGACACTACAAATATGCTCTCAATCATCAAAATGGTGAAGCTAAGTTAAATCGGGAGGTCATTCTCATCGCAGAATGAGGCAGGATGAATCATGGCTGAACAATTCACGTCCCAGATAACAGTAGACAAGAATATTGTTTCGCTACTTAGCAGATTTACCTACGAGCGGAGTTTCCCATACGCTCTTCGAGAAGTTGTAAGCAACGCTTATGACGCAGACGCAACAACTGCTCGAATTGATATTGATCTAAAAAAAGAGGAAGTTCTCATTATTGATGATGGTAACGGGATTACAAAAGATGAGTTTGATTTTTACCTTCGCATTGCCGGGCAGAAAAGAGGTAAGAGGGAAACATCCAAATTCGGACGAAGGAGAATAGGTCAGTTCGGCGTTGGATTTCTGGCAATCTTACCTTTTTGTGAAACGCTTCAGATATCGTCAACTGTGGAGAACTCGGAAGAGGTTTTTACCGCTAGTATACCAGCCTCAAAATTCTTTAAGCAGGGTGGCAAAACGATTGATGTAGGAGAAATTACAGTACCGGGAGAAATAAGAAGAGACCCACATCTCAAGTCTGAGCATTATACTCTAATCAGGCTGCTCAACATCACAGCCCTAGCAAAGAGGTACTTCCGTCAGAGGCCTTCGTCTGAGAAAAAGAATTCAATAGCCAGTCGGTCGCCTTTAGAACGATTAAAGTGGGAGATGCAGGAAGACCTCCCTTTGGCTTTTCCTGATAGATCAAAGCTAAACGAGATTTTATCATATCCTGAGCCGGTAGGAATGGATATTTATTTCCAGAACAAAAGGTTGTTTAGAAACTTTTGTGAAGGAGAGTTGATTGACAGTGGGGAGACGACAGTTGAGGGAATTCGGTTTCGTTACGCCTTTATTACGCCCTGGAAAGCTGTCAGGCCTTATGAACTACGCGGATTGAAGTTGAGGCTAAACAACGTTGGAGTCGGTTCAAGGACTGTGTTTGAAGCTGATCGTACCCATAAGTTTAGCAGAATGCATTGGCTTTCAGGTGAGGTTCAAGTGATCAGTGGTCTAGATACAGCTATCACTCTTAGTCGTGATGCGTTCGTTGCTGTCCCAGAATACGAAGCGATGTCCAGTAAGTTGGCGGAGATTATATCGAAATGGGCGTATTATCTAGAAGATGTTGACGTAGCTTCACGTGATATGACCAAACATCTACGTGGTGGAAAGCAAGTTACTGTCGCATCAAAGAAGGAAATCGTTGAGAAGAATATCAAAACCTTGCAGGACCGAGGCTTTACTGTCCGCAGAGTCGATAAAAAAGTCAAAGGTTCTGCGCATCCTGTTTATATTGATAAGAAAAAGAAGGAAGTCGTAGTCTATAGCGAACATCCTGAATTAGAGGATTCTATTTCTATAGATGGTAAGAAACGCCGTATCTTTTACGTTCCTTCCTCATCCGGTAAAACATCGTATGAGGAGGCCTGTCGCGTAAAGGACAATGGTGACCTGGAAATCAACACTAAGTATCCGCTGTTCAAATCAAAAAGGTACGGCGATCTTTTTAAAAAAATCTATGTCATTACTGCCTTAGCCAGACGTAAATGCTCGTCTGCTGAAGATATGTACAAGTTTATCCTTTCCTACATAGACAAAGAATTTAGGAATTTTTAACAACAAGCGAGGGAAAACAAATGTTTATTTCATCATTTGCCATATCCGGATACAGAAGTCTCAAGAAAGTTGAAATCACCAAAATGCTCTCAGTGTGTATTTTCCATGGCTTAAACAACTCAGGTAAATCGAATATCCTTTCAGCTATTGAAACGATTTTCCGTCGGAAGATATTGGTTGAAGATACGACCTTTTCTGGAGTCCAAGAGGATGCCGAAGCCACAAAAGTCGAAGAGGTAACGAAGATATTCGAAAGGGTATGTAGTTTTTGGCAGGGACGAATTATCGAATTCAAAGACAATTTTTACCTTAACGGCAAGAAAGACATCACATTTTCGGTAACAGTCTGCTTTGATGACGATGAGTTGAAGTTTTTGGAGAAGATATTGAAGCTTCTTGATCAGTCTTTGGCCCCGGGTAAACACCGAAAAGAACTAACCTTGAATGGAAGGATCAAATATTTCGATGAGGCCTCGGCAAATATGGTCTTGGAACGTGCGGTATTTAACAAAAAGTATGTAGTATTTGAAGTATATGGCGATGGCAAAAAAAGGTTTTTCCCTAAGTTAAAAAAAATCAGCGCAGAAAATCGGTTGAGTTACTTCGAAAAACTCATGGGCTTGCTGTCCGATTCTTTCGCATTGTTGCCCTCTAACCGTTACCTTACAAGCGAGCAAATTACTCAGGAATCAACAAGTGGACCGGCTCTTACTGCCAAGACTTTCAAACAGTGGTTGTTCAAGCTCGATCTAAGCCGGTCTGGTCACGAGGCATTCGAGGAAATCAAGACGATGTTTGCTGGCAAACCCTTTTCCTTCGGCGAAATTGGATTTAGCAAAGAGGGGTTCGAAATTGAGGTTATGGTAAAAGAGAAAAATGTGCGATTGCCTATAAGCAGATTGGGGTCTGGCCACCAGCAAATTCTCTACATAATTGCCAACCTTGTACTGAATAAAAAGAAAATGATGGGTATTGAGGAACTCGAGATCAACCTCTCGCCGACTGCCCAGAAAATGGTATTCGAAAAGCTAAAATATTACATCTACAAAGGCTCAGACCTTATAAGCCAGATAATTATCACCAGTCACAGTGATTACTTCGAAGGCCGCACGGATGTCCGCCGCTATAGCGTGGAGCATAATGGCCAAGAAACAATAGTCAAACCCTTAACAAAGGCAGTCAGAAAGAGTTTCTTCAAAACCTCCTAATGGAATGCTTGCGGCTTCGAGTGCAGGATATAGACCTTGCAGCCAAGCAAATCATCGTCCGTGACGGCAAGGGATTCAAAGACCGTGTTACTATGTTGCCCGAAGTGGTTACGGACCCGTTACTGAAACATCTGAAGAGCGTTAAGAGAATCCATGAACGCGATTTGGCAGAGGGTTAACGGTTGAATCACGATTTAGTCGCTGGGTTCTTATGCTGCAAAACCAGCGTTGTTTGGGTTCTTATACGGAACCATATATACATTGTTATGAATATCGAATGGCATATTCTCTCAAGATGGGGAGCGAAGTGACGAAGTGACTATATACTACCAGTTTCTATCAAGCCGCGATGCCATGACTGATCTTGAGAGGAAAATGATAAAGGTCAGCCGAATAGTGAACTTGAATGACCTGTTCGAACTGAGACCATACTTATTGATCAAAAGAGATAAGAGAAGTCGATTGGAGAAACTACGTTCCCAAATCGCTAAGACCCATGGAATGATATGCTTCTCAAGTGATTGGCAGGAGCCACTTCTATGGGGGCATTATGCTGATAGAAATAGAGGCATAGCACTTGGATTTGAGGTTACATCCGAAAGGTACGCTGCCATTCCCGTCAAGTACCCCCCGAAAAGGGAGAGGGACCCCTTTGGGGATAAGGAAGTCATTGGCAAAGACGAATACATCTCTGCTCTTGGTTACACGAAGCATGCCAATTGGGCATACGAAAAGGAATACCGATTCTTCATTAAGTTGGATGAGTGTGTGAACATTGAAGGGAACTACTTTCTACATTTCGGCACTGACTTGTTGCTCAGAAGTGTAATCCTTGGTCCTGAGCATCCATACAAAAACAGGAATAACTATAGAACGTTAGCTGCCTACCTCGGGGGGCTTGTGAAATCATTTGGAGCGGACATTTTAGTTACTCGGGCAGAAAGAAAACGTTATAGAATTGTAAGATGTGGTCGATGGACACCGCGTTTTGAAGAACTGATGGAAAAACTGTGAGTGTAAAGTGACGGTATTCGCCTGCCGGCCAGCAGGGGATGCCGCACCATAACAAACGGCTCAACTCGGACTGGCAATTCCGCTGCGCTCCATTGCCATCCGGTTAGCCGCAGCGTTCGGCATCTAATTGATGGAGTTAAATTATGTCCTATAGAAAAGCTATATTCGCGCGTATTGGATATATGCATTACTATTCTGGCTCACAAAAGGGAGATGAAAAACCTCAACACGGCGGTGCCTATAATATAAAAGGAATTGGTCATGAATTATACAACTTCAGAAAAGTAAAAAGAAAATTATTCGGATATTTCCAGCCTTATGAACCACCAGAGGATTCAGATAATCCAATAACGGTAAATATAGAGAGGATAGTCCCTAAATCCAAAGGGAACAGTCTTATAAACAATGTACTGGTAATATTCGTTTCAAAGAAAAAAGATTATGGCCAGGTTGTTGTTGGCTGGTATAAAAATGCACATGTTTACAGAGAATACCAAGCTTCTAAAAAAAATATGCTCAGGGATGATTACCGTTATAACCTGCAAGCAGGCTTAAACAATTCGGTGCTTCTTCCAGAAAATTACCGGAAATTTAAAATACCGACTGGTAAAGGAGCGTTTGGTAGAGCAAATGTCGTTTATTTATCTGAAATTGATGGCCAAGGAAGGGATTTAGACAGTTCGAAATTCAATTGGATTAAAAATGCGATTGAATACGTAGATAATTATGATGGACCGAATCTGTTAGTTAATACAACAGGGGATGCTGAAAAGGAAATTGAGGATATAATAGAAACTCATCAGACAAACCAGTCAGGCCAAGGATTCAATATTACACCTGAGTTGAGAAAAAAAATTGAAGAATATTCCGTTTCAAAAGCGATTCAATATTTTAAAAGGCATAAATACTCAGTAAAAAATGTT
>SDBT01003926.1_pt1 | contig 25515 bp, 24 predicted proteins | sample 2277101 | NCBI WGS metagenome assembly SDBT01 (sample SAMN10404973, study PRJNA504765) | marine sediment metagenome | isolation source: marine sediment core GS10_PC15, 103 cmbsf | place: Arctic Ocean: Southern Knipovich Ridge | collected 2010 | reverse complement strand
GCATGTCGAACTGGCAAGGAAATCGTACGCTCGTCAGGCGACACCAGAAGATAGGCAGTTCATGCTTGCTGAAGTCGGAAGGTTTTTTAAGTTTGCGAAAGGGCGCATTGAGCAGGCATCTAAGAAAGGCGCTAACAATCAAGAGGAAACGCGGTAACCCACGCGCTTTACCTAAAATGACGATTGTATTCGTGCAGTTTTGATGAACGGATCCCGGGTTAATCCAAACGCCACCAAGGATATATTCCAAGACTATGATATAGTAGATTTGGTTACTGATGTTGAACCATTCAAAGACGAAGACTATATTTTGTCCCCCTCCAGTCCAGCGCACAGCCCTCGCTGGCCAACTTAATTGCCAATTATACCTTAGCCAAAGGCATAGTCCCGTAATGCGGAAGTACTTCTGTTAGGGCACCTGCGCCAAAAACCAGCATTCCCGGTTTCATCATTGAAACTTAATCCCAGGGATAAAGCACAGGTTTTAGTCCATCGGCCTCGGTGCTGAAGAACTCTTTGGGGTCGGTAGCTAAAGAGTACTTTTCAGAAGAGAGGAAGCCTTTCAAGGAGAGTTTTCCTTTCTCTAACCAGGAAAGAATAGTCTCCAATGTCTTAGTAGAGCAGCCACTGCTCCCGATAGTTTTGGCAGAGCGATAATGGTGTTGGTCCATATCTACTCTATCCGATTTTTTATGCGTTCCGCCAAAACAAGCACCAACTGCATATCCTTCAGGATTATATAATTTTAGTATTAATCTCTGGACATCTGCATCAGAACAGGCTGCTATTACATCGTCAAAGAGGTTTCCTTTGGTTACATCCTTTAGATTCTCTACCAAATCATCCTCTATTTTTTCTTTCCTTGAAATTGATTGGTCTTTATAGTCATAAGAAGGATAAAAAAGAGGGATTATGTTTTGTTTCAGAATTTTTTTGACTAAGTTAGCTTTTTCTTCTGACCTTACCAGGATAAAGACCTTTTTTGCTCCCTCAACTTGACAGAGACGGGCATAAATCATACTGACGCTGCCAGAGCCAATGATGAGGCTAAAACCATTCTTCTTAATGCCTCCTCTGAAAAAATGCCGTCCTTCTTTATCTAATTCTACCGGGTGAGGAGTGGAAAAGATTGATTCTAAGGCGCAGGCAGCAGGCTCAGCTAAAACTGCCTCTTCATTTGATACACTATTGGGAACTCTTAATACTGAACCAGAAGTAATTAACTCTTGCGGTATCCTCATATATTGAGAATAAGCGCCATCTATATAGAAACTCAAAATGGTAATGGGTCTGTCAAGAAGCATTAAACCATTATGGTATCGGGCAATCCTGGATTGGCAGGTGACTCTTTCACCAATTTGGAAATTCAAATATCCATCAGACAATCTTTCTCCCTCTTTATACCCAATACCGTCTTTTAGTTTTATAACATCTTTTCCTACCTCAACTACTTCTCCCAGAAGTTCATGCCCCAATACTATGGGAGCATGGGAATCTACCTTGGGGTGACCCTTGTAAAAAATAGTCTTATCAGTTCCACAGCGGGCAGAGACTATTACCTTTACTATCATATCCGTAGCAGAACAATCTATCTTGAGCTCTTCTAATCTGACGTCCCCGGGCGTATGATAAACAAAAGCTTTAGAGATATATCTACCCATTTATGTGACCCATTATGGATGACTCTTCTCGCAATACATCCATCCCTTATGTCGAATTTGTTATTCACTCTAATTGAAAAGGAGCCCAGTTCAGCTCACCTGGATATCTTCCCTGCCACGCGTCGTTAAGCGACGCGACTTACAAAAGGCATCTGGCGTAGCAAAAATTGTCACAGGAGTACTGATGAGTCTTTCCTGCCGACATACGGCTAACCCAAATCTCAGCACTTAACACGTCTGGTTGGAGGAGTATGGGCGGTAAAGAGATTTTTCAGTATTTTCCATATTTTTCTGCCGATCTGATCATTGCTTCTATGTTTTCCTTGGGAGTGCCCCTGGCCATTCCACTTCCTGTGGTTAACATGTATCCACCATTAGACTTACCCACCTGCATTAGATGTCTACAAATTCTATCTATATCCTCTAAGGTTCCCTTTTGCAAAGTACGTGATGAAGGCCAATTTTTTATAGATATAGGAGGAAGATTACCCAAAAGGCAGACTCTATTTCCTATTTTGTTTTTGATTTCTTTGATATCTATTTCAGGACCAAAGTTAAAGACATCCATTCCTATCTCAGGAATATCCTTTAAAAGATGAGTAGTATTTGCATCGCAGTGGAATATCCCTATGGCATAAGAGAAAGTATCAAATATCTTCTTTGAATAAGGAAGGCTAAACTCTCTAAAGTGTTCTGGAGAGATAAGACCTATTATATCATCGCTTATTAGAAACCGTTTCAATCTTCCCCCTATTTCTTCTTGAGCCTTCATAAACCTTATAGTAGTCTCCGTTGTTACTTTCATTACCTTGTGTATTTTTTCTGGGTTTAGATAAAGAGCCTCCAGGAATTTATCGTAGCCTAGAATAAGACCAGCAGTCTCAGTTGGTCCTGCTGCACCTGCCCATCCATCAAGGTATTCATATTGTCGATATTCAGAAGGAAGATGATCCTGCATATATTTGTATGTCTGTAAAGCTTTGGGCATAAAGCCGTCTTTCCAGGGATCAGGAGGTTCTAAATTGTCTATATCTTTTATGTGTTCACGAATTTGAGGGCTAGCGTTCTCAGGCCACTCTATTTTACAACCAAAAGCGGATGACTCAATCGCAATACTATAATCTGGCACTATTCCTGGGTAGAACATTACCCCTGGGAATTCTCTATGAAGTTTCAGTTGTGCTTCGAACTTCTTTCTTGGATCCCACCAATAATCCCGTTCCTTTAACCCAGAAAACCAGGCAATGTAGTGTCCAGTGGCAAATGGCATTACTGGTACTTGATCAGGTATTCCCAATTCTACTGCTACTTTGAATCTTTCTAAGGGAGTCATTGTCTTCATGATTTGCTTCCTCCTTTTCTATGTTCATAGGGGATTCTCTTTATCTCGATGCTTTCTGCCAATCAATACCACTTTCAGAGACTGAATCATTTTTGTTACGCCAAGTCAAGATATTTGAGAAAGTAAATATACTGGTAAGCGTTCAAGGATTACTATATAGAAAAACTTTCAGGTTTGGACCTTTCATATTCTCTCTGCATTCTGGAGAAGCTCTTGAACATATCATTGAAGACTTTCTGTTCATCTGGCCGATACATAGTTTCATAGGTGAACGCACCTGAATAGTCAATTTCTTTCAGAGCACCATAGAATCTCCCCCAGTTTATGGTACCTTGGTAGGGAACCAAGTGTTCGTCTATGCTCCCCTTCCCGTGATTATCGTGAATGTGCACATTTATTAAGCGGTCATTGCATATTTTCACTGCTTCTACCAGGTCTTCTCCAATGCGGTGGCGATGGCCGGTATCCAGGCAAATTCCCACATCTTCTGAATCAAAAGGTTCTAGTAACTTCATTAAATACTCCAGATAATGTGGGGAAGTTATGTTCTCTACTGCCAGAGTGATTGATCTTTTCCTGCAGTAATTACCCAGATCTTCCAGGCTAGCCCGACACTTCTCTTCTTGCTTTCTGGCTAGCTGTCTATCTTCACTAAATCTTCCCACATGCACAACCATAACTTTGGGGTGAAAGATTTGAAGCCTATCAATTTCTTCTTTATCGTTATTCAGTACATAGTTCCTAGCATTTTCGTCTATGGAGTTGAGGCGAGCAGCAGTACCGTAGATAATTTCATGAAAGCTATGAACTTTCATTTCTTGCCTTTCTAGATGCTTAGCCATCTCTTCCAAATATCCTTGCGGAAATTTTCCAATTGTCATCTCAAAGCCAAACTCCAGACACCTGAATCCTGCCTCATGTATCAAGTCAAGCTTCTCCTTTGATAAGAGACCCGATTCTATATACTCTGCATTTCCAGTTCTAAAGAAGTCCTTACCAAAGATCCCATCTTTTTCAACAGGAGCAGAAACCGGATTAATCTTACAACTGAAAAAACCTGTTGCGATGCTGATATTCATTGGTCTTTTTCATCCTTTCGCCGGTTCATTCCGACATCACGAATCGATGCTTTCCTATATTTGCAGACCTCCAGACCTTGCTGAAGCAACAGACGGCAGAGTCTCTCCACCGTGGGTAAGTATGGAAATTTTCGCATCTTGTCCCTGGCGGCGAAACGCATTCTCCAGGACTTCTTCAAAACTTTTTTTCCAATTGTAACCAAGTAGTCGGGCTTCTTCTACCCCTAAACCATCTGAAATTACGGTAATATCAGCTAGTTCCCTATGTCTGGCAGTGCCAACAGAGGTAGTTACCGCACATAAGTCAGTGATATCCCTTTGTCTAGCAATGCGATAAATATCTTTGGAGTTATATCCGGCAAGTTCTTTCATCACCTCCAAGTGTTCGTTCTCGCTCGAGATGCCTTCCGGGCATGGAGTAAGGAAAATTATGTCCCCCCCCCTTTTTACTACTAACTCCGCAACAGAGAGTGCTTTTCCCGCTTGCCAGAAATCTAAATTACAGGGATAGGAGCTTACAATAACAATGTCCGCCAGAGCAGGAATTTTCACCCCCCAGGTATGTTTTGCCTCTTTGACCGCTTCTCTATGAGCCTTGATAAAATCACCGGCAAATACTTTCACTACTTCTCCTCTATGATTTAGAACTGTGTTAATAATCATAGTCAAACCAACTTCTTTGGCTACACTCTCCATCTCTTGTCTTATGGGATTATCTACTAGTCCCAGGAATGAATTTGGATAGATTGCTCCTAGAATATGAGTTGCTCCAGTAGTTGATTTTCCACATACTCCAGGCTGAATAATCTTTGCTCCTCCAGACCATCCGGCTAGAGGATGAGGAATCACATTACCAAAGCCTACTTTAACTTTGGCTTCCAAAACATATCTATTGACTTCGATAGGGGTTCCTTGAGAGGTTTTGCCTATATAGACTAGGTTTTCCTTCCAGTTATGATTTAAGACCTCTATTCTTTGAACAATTTCAGCACCAACTTTTCTTTCCATTTCCTGTGGGGACAAAGAACGATGAGTTCCCGTAGCGATAATGATTTTTACATTATCTTCTTTGACCCCCGCTGTGTTTAATCTTTTAATAACTTCAGGTAATATTTTTGCACAAGGTGTAGCTCTGGTATTATCATCTACCAGTAGAATAACTGAATCCTCTGCTTTGACTATGTCTTCTATCCTTCCTATGCCAATAGGATTATCCAAAGCTCTGGCTATCTCTTGCTCAGTATTGAGAGCAGCCTGGATATTATTGGGAGAAATAACAGCTAGAACATTTTTTTCAGGAACCTCAATTTCTACAAAATTATCCCCATACGGAAGTTTAATTTTCACTCTGCGATGCTCCTTTCTCCTCGTTTCATTTTAAGATTAGTGATACGCTCCCTTAGAATATCATGCAACTGTTCAACTAAGTTTCTTCGTAATTCTATCATCTAGATTACTTCCTGCCGCAGAATCTCACATTTTAAATACGAAATTCTGTATTTCATCATAAAACATAAATAATTTTTGTAAAGGGCTGCACCTTCTCTGTCAATGCAAAGTAATTATGTCACACCCCTACCGGTAAAGCTTCCTTTTGAGAAGGAACGTATCTTTAGGAAATTTTCCCAGCTTCCATTTTTCGCCACCGAAGCTTACAGTCCCATCTCTTTTGACTTTTCTCTGATAATGAAAAAACCGGTCTCTTTCTCTACTAGTTTCTTTCCTACAACTTCTCGAGCATAATTATTCCTTGAAAAGAAAGTTTTAATAGTTGTAGGGCATGATAATAGAGTAAAATAATAGAAGGTTGGTTATTCCCGGCATACTATTGAAAACTAAGTGAAACAGGGAGGCACAGTCGTATACATAAAAGTTCCCGACGGGACTTCAATATCCGCAGAGAACATCAACCGTTTCGTTCACTATTTCAAAATACGCCAAGCTAAGAAAAGAGGTCCATCTGCCCGTAGTCCTTCCCCTCCTTTTTGCACGGTTTGACATCCTCCTTGGTTAAGCCAAGAAGACCTTTCATTCTTAAAGCATTTTTCGCTGCGTAGCCGTCGTGACAATTATTGAAAAAACAATAGACCTTCTCTGCAAGTACCTCCGCTGATTTTACCTCAGGAATGAATTCTTCTAGTTCTTTGTCACTATAAAGGTAGTGATACCTCTCAGAGAGAGGAACATTGAACCAATTACTGTTACGGCCATGAAACCTGAAATAGGCAATGGATGACGTAATTCGGGGAACAAAGGGAACAAGTTTTGGAAGTTGAGGTTCGTCTACACAACAATAGCCCAGTTCATTGTCCTTTAGAAACTGAAACGTCTGCTCTTTTATCCAGGCCTTGTGTCTGAACTCTATCACCAGGGGAATATCGGGGAGTCGTTCTTTGCAGGTGAGAATGTAGTCACGGTTTTCTGGTTTTAGAAAGAACGCTGTGGGGAACTGAAACAGCACACACCCAAGTCTTCCGGTCTCAACAAGAGGAGTTATTCCTTCTCGATAGATCTGGAACGCTTCCGGATGGTCTTTTATGTGCCATTTTTCATCAAGAATCTCATGGGTCATCTCTCTATAGGCTTTGATGGTGAAATCGAAATCCTCAGGTACTTTGGTGAGCATAGCACCCAGAGTTCTGGCACTAGGTTGGCGATAGTAGGTATAGTTTACCTCTACAGTGTTGAATTTGAGTTCATGGGCATAATAAGTGAGCATATCCCGGTTAGAGATGTTGGAAGGATAGGCACGTCCCTTCCAATCGGCAAAGGAATAACCACTTGTACCCACTCTAAGCATCGCATTCCTCCCTTCATAAGATCAGAAGATCCCGAACCGGAGTGGGATTTCTTGATTAATCATAGTATCGACTACGATTATGTCAAGGTAGATTGACATTTAATAAAAGTAATATATATTATAGTAGACAAATGTCTACTAAGGAGAGGAAAATGAAGAGTTCTCTTACTGAGCGACAGAGAAAAATCCTGCAATTCTTAAAGGAATATACATCCAGGAGCGGATATCCCCCTACCCTACGAGAAATTGCTAGAAATTTCAGGATAAAATGGACTCAAGGGATAGAGAAGCACCTTGGGGCATTGGAGAGAAAGGGATACATAAAGAGGTCTTCGCGGGCACGAGGCATTGAGATCCTGGGATTTTCCCAGGGCCGATCTATACCAGTAGTCGGTACCATAGCGGGAGGAAAACCGATTCTTGCAGAAGAAAACATTGAAAAAACTTTTGCCTTGAGTGAAGATCTTATCTCCGGAGAAGATAGCTACTTTCTCAAAGTTGAAGGAGAGAGTATGAATCAAGCCGGAATTTTAGGAGGTGATTATGTTTTGGTAAGACCCCAAGCCAACGCGGAAAGAGGAGAGATTGTAGCAGTTTTAATTAATAATGAGGCTACGATAAAATATTTCTTCCCAGAAAGAAACAAAGTGATCCTTAAGTCAGCCAATCCCGCCTTTGAGCCTATTGTTCTGAGGGAAAAAGATGAGTTCGCAATTCTGGGTAAAGTCACGCTAGTACTGAGGGTCATTCAGGGGAAATCTTCATTTTCTAGAATATAAAAACGGAGACTCAGTTAAAGATGAGCTTTTGTCATCTACACGTACATTCTAATTTCACCTTTGGCAAGGGAGCTTCCTCTATAGATGATCTTATCGCCAAGGCGAAAAAAAGAGGAATGCCGGCTCTTGCCCTTACCGATAAAAACGGCCTTTATGGGGCGATAAGATTCTACGAAAAAGCAATTGAGGCAGGCATCAGACCTATCATCGGAACTGAGATAACGCTTAAGTCGGGCTATTCTCTCGTTCTTTTAGCGGAAAATATTCAGGGTTACTCAAACCTTTGTCATCTTATTAGCGAAATGCATCTTTCCTCTGAAGATAAGCCATGCTTGGAGATGCACACCTTAAAGAATTATTCCCAGAATCTCTTTGCTCTCTCAGGTCCCAGGGGAGACCTTGCAGCATATATTCTTCGAGGAAGATTTGATTTAGCCAAGAGGAGAGCCCGCCGCTACCTTGAAATATTTGGAAAAGACCACTTCTTGATCGAGCTTCAAAATCATCTTCTTTCTTCAGAAAAAGTCTTAAATGAAGCCCTCTTCAATCTTGCCTGCAAAGAAAACTTCTTAGTGGTAGCCACTAACAATGTTTATTACCTTAATCGAGAAGACTATGGTCTGCATCAGGTCTTGGTAAAGGCAAGTCAGATTGTGCATCATCAGAGTACTAGACCCACCCCCAATGAAGAGTACTATCTTAAAACACCCTTGCAGATGGCTCGTTTATTTGGCGGATATTCAGCAGCCATACTTAATGCCTCTTTAGTAGCAGAAGAATGTAACCTCAAGCTTAATCTGGGAACAATAATATCGCCGGCTTTTCCTATGTCTTGGGATGAAAAGGATCACCAAAACCTCTTAAAGCAGTGCTTCAAGCATCTTTCCCAGAAGTATCATCCTTCCAATAAGAAGGCAGCTTTGACCCTTATTAGAGAACTTAAAGTGATTAAAAGAAAAGGCTTTTCTTCATATTTTCTTTTGGTGGCCGATGTTGTGTCTTTCGCTAAAGAGAAAAAAATAAGACATTCGGCCAGGGGCTCGGCCCCAGGAAGTATTGTCACTTATCTTTTGGGTATATCCGATATTGACCCCCTCAAACATAATCTTCTTTTTGAGAGATTCCTCAATCCAGAGCGAGAGGACTTGCCCGATATTGATCTTGATTTTGACTCTCGAAGAAGGGACGAGGTAACCGACTATGTGTTAAAAAAGTACGTCTCCAAATCAGCTCTTGTTGCCACGGTTCCTACTTTCAGAGCCAGAGGCGCTTTAAGAGAGATAGCCCGTTCTTTTGGATTAAGTTGTAAAAAAATAGAGGACCTAACCAATATGGTCCCTTATCTTCCAGCAGACAAGATTCGTTCTGCTCTTGAGATTTTGCCTGAGCTGAAAGAAAGCAAACTGAGAAAGGAGGAACACGAAAAACTGATACATATCTCTGAAAGAGTTAATGGATTTCCTAGACATCTTTCCTGTCATCTGGGAGGGGTGGTTGTCTCTAAGGACCCGATTCAAGATCTTGTGCCGGTTCAAAAATCAGCTAAGGGATTACCTTTGGCCCAGTACGATAAGGACGATCTGGAAAGATTGGGTCTTATTAAAACCGATCTTTTATCCTTGAGAATGCTAGGAGCGATAAGTGAGGCAGAAGAATACCTGAGAGCTCGCGGTATTAACTTAAATTTAGAAAAGATTTGCTTCGATGACGATAGAGTATATGAACTTTTTAGATCTACAAAAACCGTGGGATGCTTCCAGCTGGAAAGTCCTGGAATGAGACAGCTTTTGGGAAAACTTCAGCCAAAGAATTTCAACGATATCATTGCCTGCATTTCCTTATTCCGTCCGGGGCCTATGCAAGCTGATATGATAGCACCTTTCTTGAAAAGAAGACACGGGAAAGAAAAGGTAAACTTCCTTCATCCCGTCTTGGAACCAATCTTGAAAGATACCTACGGAGTAATCATTTTCCACGAGCAGGTCCTGAAGATAGCCCAAAGTTTAGCTGGTTTCTCCTTGGGCCAGGCTGATCTCCTTCGAAGGTCCATGACGAAGAAAATTAGTCCAGAGGAAAAAGAAAAGTTGAAAGTTGATTTTCTCCTCGGTTGTAAGAGAAAAGGAGTTAATAAAGAATTAGCACAAAAGGTATTTGAACAACTCATAGCTTTCGGTGCCTTCGGTTTTTGTAAAGCTCATGCAGTAAGTTTTGCTAAAATTGCCTATCAATCTGCCTACCTTAAAACTTACTATCCGGCTGAATTTTTTCTGGGCCTTCTAAATAATAGACCCGGCCTATATCCACAAAGAGTACTCTTGAACGAAGCTAAAAGATACGCTATTAAGATTCTTCCTCCGGATATTAACGAGAGTGAGGGTAAATTTTCCCTGAAAAATGGTGCTCTCAGAGTTGGTCTTTCCTGCATAAGAGAAATGGGTCCTTCCTCTCTGAAAGAAATTTTGAAAAAAAGAAAAGACCAGAGGTTTAGTTCTCTAGAAGATTTTCGTCTTAGGGTTAAAATCGAAAAGCCCCTTTTAGAAAATCTTATTCTTTCCGGCTGTCTTGACTCTCTTAATGGTAAAAGCGCCCATCATTTACTTGAGACCGCTCAGGTTTTTCCTCAACTCCTTGAAAACAATAACAACGATTATGAAAAAAAAGCTCTTCTAGAAATCCACCTGTTGGGCTTAACTGTTCAATATCACCCACTTATTGCATTCAAAAAAAATCTTAGCAAAATAGAAAGAGTAAAAAGCAGTGAATTATCTACAATGAGGGAGAGAGAAACTGTGAGAGCGGCAGGCATTAAAGTTATTCTGCACACTCCTCCCACCAAAAGTGGTCAGAGGGTAATATTTCTTACTCTGGAAGACGAGGAAGGTTTGATTGATATTACTATATTTCCTTCAACTCAAGAGTTATATGCCAGCGATATCTTTGAAAGCAATTTTCTTTTAATAGAAGGCTATGTACAGAAACATGGTAGGGCGGTTTCGATAATCGCCAATAAAGCTTATGATTTAAGAAAGATTTAACCTCAAGAAGAGATAACCTAGAAGTACCAATCTATCACAAGAAAAGCCGGCTAAGTTACGAAAGGAGTAAAGTTATCCTGACCACCTTCTATCGTGACAGGCAGAATGTATTATACGCAAATAAGTTTTCTTTTAGGCGTTGGGACTTCTCGAGAGCTTGCCTGAGAGAAAGAAGTACGGAATCCAGGTCTTCTGTGAACCGTCGGGTCTTTTCGCCTACTCTTATTTCTATGCAATTATAGTATTGACAAAGGTCTGTCTTATGATAGAATTTCAAGTGAATTTTGACTCTTAATAAGAGGGATTATATGTTAAGAACACTATATAAGTCGAAGATACACAGAGCTACAGTTACTCAGGCTGAGCTAAACTATCAGGGAAGCATCACTATTGATGCGGAGTTAATGGAGGCGGCAGATATTCTAGCGGGAGAGAGGCTAGACGTTTTCAATCTGAACAATGGGGAAAGATTTAGTACTTATGCCATTGAGGGAGAAAGAAAATCAGGTACAATCTGTGTAAATGGAGCAGCAGCAAGGTTGGCTCAAGTGGGCGACAAGGTGATAATTATCTCTTATGTTTTACTTAATGATGAAGAGGCAAAAGGCCTGAAGTCCAAAGTGATTTTTGTAGATGAGAAAAATAGGCCAAAGAAGAAATGATAGAGAGTGTGTCTGTCTATAGAATAAGAGAATACGGAGAGCCCATATTAAGAAAGCGGTGTGTGCGAGTGGATAGTGTAGGCCTGAAAGAAAAGGAGATATTTGACAGAATAGCACGCACCATGTATGAAGCTCAAGGCCTTGGATTAGCCGCCTGTCAGGTGGGAATAGACCGACAGTTAATGGTGGTGCGCGTCGGGGAAGAATTGATAAAACTCGCTAACCCTTTGGTTATGTTAAGAGAAAATGAAAGTACTATCGAAGAAGGTTGTCTTTCTATCCCCGGGGTTACGGTGAAGGTAAAGAGAGCAATGAGAGTGTTGGTGCAGGGTTTAAATGAAGAGGGAAGGACGATAAAGATAGAAGGAGAAGGTCTTCTTGCCCATGTTCTTCAACATGAGGTCGATCATCTTTCCGGCATCTTAATAATTGATCATGCCAGTTCTCAGGAAAAAGACAGTTTTCAGAGTGAGTTGAGGGAATTGGAGGAAAAAACGAGGCTTAAGTGAAAAGAGGTGAGGTAGATGGCTAGAGCTTATTTAAAAATTGAAGTAGAGATGGGAAGGGAAAGAAGCGTAAGAGATGCCCTATTGAAGTTTGATGAGGTAAAGGGAGCAGAGTTGACTACGGGAGGACAGGATATTTTAGCCTTAGTCGAAGCGAATAGTTTTGAGGATATTCTTCAGGTGGTAGTAGATAAACTGCGAACTCTTAAAGGTATCAAGAATACGGTAACCGATTTAGTATTGGAATAGAAAAGGTGAATCGTATCTCGAAAAGAAAGAAAAGACCTAAATTCTAGATAGACGATTCTCGATGCTCTAAGAGAAGGGAGACAAAAAGTGAGGAATAGAAACAAAAACGAGCGTCGAAAAGGTTGATTGACGACACACGATATGCGAATTAGATACTAGATATGAGATTGGGGCGTGGTGAAGCGGTAACACAGCGGACTTTGGATCCGTTATTCGGGGGTTCGAATCCTCCCGCCCCAGCCAGAAATCTGTATATCGTATCGAGTATATTGTATACAGTGCTAAATAAAATTAAGAACGAAGGTCCCGGATGAAAATATCGCAAATCGGAGAATTTGGACTTATTCAACGAATCAGGTCTAGTCTAAAGACATTTCAACAAGGGGCGGTCGTAGGAATAGGAGACGATACAGCAGTTATAGAGGTATCTTCGGGTGATTTACTTTTACTTACCAGCGATACCCTGGTGGAAGATATCCATTTTAAATGGGATTATACCTCTTTCCGACAATTAGGATGGAAAGCTCTGGCAGTGAATATTTCTGATATTGCGGCAATAGGGGGAAGTCCCACTTATTGCTTAGTTTCGCTTGGTCTTTCTAAAGATAAAGAGACTTCCCTGATAGACGAATTATATGAAGGATTAAAGGAAGTAGCTTCTTCGAGTAAGGTGGGTATAATAGGGGGGGATCTAGTTTGTTCTTCTGTTTTCTTTATTACTATCTCCTTGCTGGGGCAAGCGAAGAGGGAAGAGATTATTCTGCGGTCTGGAGCTCAGGAGGGAGATTTAATCTACGTCACCGGAGAGTTAGGAACAGCAGCTGCCGGTTTAGCCTGTTTAGAAAAAAGTAATTTGCCTATAGGACAATCAGCAAGAGAGTCTTTGATAGAAAGACATCTTAAGCCTTTTCCCCGTTTAAGAGAAGGTCAGGAAATAGGCAAAAGAAGAATAGCTTCAGCAATGATAGATATTAGTGATGGTCTGGCTTCTGATCTTACTCGTTTAGGAAAGGAAAGTGGCAAGGGAGCGGTTATCTGGGAAGAAAAACTTCCCATAGCTCCTTCCGTTAAGACTCTGGCTAAGACATTGAAGGACTCTTTTCTGGAGTGGGTGCTCTATGGAGGGGAAGATTACGAGCTTCTTTTTACCGTACCACCTGACAAAAGAAAGCTCGTGGAGGAAGAATTGGATTTTTCTTGTAGTTTGATCGGAGAAATGGTTGATAAAAGAGAAGGGGTTTCTATTATCAACAAAATGGGTGTCTGTACCAGAATAGAAAGTAGAGGATACGATCATTTCCTAAAAAAGGATGATTCTTGTATTTAGGCCAACTGTCAATTAAGAATAATAAACAAAAGGAGGAAGCATAGATGGGAAGAGTAGCAATTAATGGATTTGGAAGAATTGGAAGAATTACTTTAAGGGTGGCCTTAGGGGAAAAGACAGATTTGGATTTTGTGGCTGTAAATGATTTAGTGGATGCCAAGACATTGGCCTATTTGTTTAAGTATGATTCTGTACACGGGACCTACCAGGGTGAAGTGAAAGCAGAAGGGGATAGTATAGTAATTGATGGAAAAAAGATAAAGGTCTGTTCGGAAAGAAATCCGGCCAGTCTTCCCTGGAAGGAAATGGGGGTGGATATTGCAATAGAGTCCACTGGTTTATTCCGAAGCAAAGAAGAAGCAGCTTTCCACCTGGAAGCCGGAGCTAAGAAAGTTATTATCAGTGCTCCAGCCAAAGGTGATGTTCCAACTATAGTTATGGGAGTGAATGAAGAAACCTATCGTCCTGCACAGGATGATATTGTTTCTAATGCCTCTTGTACCACTAACTGCTTAGTACCTATAGTCAAGGTCTTGATAGATAATTTCGGAATAAAGCATGCGGTGATGACCACTATTCATTCTTATACCAATGACCAGGCTTTGCTGGATGCACCTCACACAGATTTAAGAAGAGCGAGAGCAGCTGCTCTTTCTATGATACCTACCAGTACTGGAGCAGCAGTAGCAGCAGGAAAGGTAATACCTGAATTAGAGGGGAAGATAGATGGTCTGGCTATTCGAGTTCCTACGCCTGATGTTAGTTTAGTGGATCTGGTAGCTGAGGTAGAAAAAGAAACGACAGTAGATGAGGTAAACATGGCTCTCAGAAAAGCTTCTCAGGGAAGTCTGAAAGGAATCTTAAGATACTCTTCAGAACCTCTGGTTTCGCGTGATTTTACCACAGACCCTGCTTCGGCTATTATAGACGCGGATTATACTTATGTAATCGAAGGAACACTGGTAAAAGTTTTGGGTTGGTATGACAATGAATGGGGGTATTCCTGTCGAATAATAGATTTAGCCGAATACATGATTAAAGATATTGAATAGTATTGCGTATTGCGGGTGTCGTATTGCGCACGATGCGTCACGACTATGGGGGGCTTGTTCGTAATGACGGAAAAGAAGAAGAAAGTGATGGAAAAACAGACGGTCAAAGATATAGCGCTAGAGAATAAACGAGTATTAATGAGGGTGGATTTTAACGTTACCCTGAATGATGAAGGGGATATTACTGATGATACAAGAATAAGGGCGTCCCTTCCTACTATTCGGTATATTCTGGAGCAAGGAGCTAGCCTTATACTTATGTCTCACCTGGGAAGACCAAAGGGAAAAGTGGTAGAGAAACTACGGATGGATGTAGTAGCTCGTCGCCTGGAGAAACTTCTGGGAAAAAAAGTTCTGAAGCTTGATGAGTGCGTGGGTAGTGAGGTAAAGAAAAGAGTTAAAGAGATGAATCCAGATGAGGTTATGCTCTTGGAGAATACTCGTTTTCATAAAGAGGAGACAGATAACGGTCTTCAGTTTGCCAAAGAGCTGGCTTCTCTTGCAGGTATTTTTATTAATGATGCTTTTGGCACAGCTCATCGGGCTCATGCCTCTACTGTAGGAGTGGCCAGATTTCTACCCTCTGCGGCGGGTTTTCTAATGGGTAGGGAACTGGAAGTTTTAGGGGGAATTCTGGCTAATCCACAGGCTCCTTTTGTGGCTATTTTAGGGGGAGCTAAGGTTTCTGATAAGATAGGAGTATTGCTTAATCTTCTGGATAAATGTGAGGATATTCTTATAGGCGGAGGGATGGCTTATACTTTTCTCAAGGCAAAGGGTTTTCCTGTGGGTAAGTCCTTACTGGAAGAAGAAAAGATATCAGAGGCGAAAAACATAATGGATAGAGCATTTGAAAAAAAATGTAGAATCCTTCTCCCTCTTGACCATCTGGTAGCTAAAGAGGCAAAAAGAGGAGTAGAGGCAAAGATAGTAGGGCAGGATGAGATTCCTTTCGATTGGTTGGCTTTGGATATAGGTCCTGAGACACTTAAGCTCTTTGCCGCCTCTATCAAGAAAGCAAGGACTATTTTCTGGAACGGACCTATGGGAATGTTTGAAATAAGGGATTTTGCCAAAGGCACTGAGGGTATAGCTAAGATGCTAGCCGAATGTGATGCGACTGTGGTAGTGGGAGGGGGAGATTCTATTGCTGCTATTAGAAGTATAGGTTTAGAGGATAAGATGAATCACATCTCTACCGGAGGAGGTGCTTCTCTGGAGTTTCTGGAAGGAAAAGAACTACCGGGAGTAGCCGCTCTGGATGGTATTTCGTGAATGGTGAACAGTGAATCGTAAGAAGGAGAGAGAATTGCGTAAACCGATTTTTGGTGGAAACTGGAAAATGCATAAAACAATGCAGCAAGCAGTTCGTATAGTGGGGGAGCTGAAAGAGGAGATTCAGAACCTGGATGAAGTGGAGGTGGTGGTCTTTCCTCCTTTTACTGCCTTGAGTTCAGTCAAAGCAATAATTGAGGGGAGTAGTATTGCCTTAGGAGGGCAGAACATGCACGAGATGGAAGAAGGTGCCTACACAGGAGAAATATCTTCTTCTATGCTTCTTGATATAGGATGTGAATATGTTATTCTAGGTCATTCTGAAAGAAGGCAATATTTTGGAGAAAACGATAACCAGATAAATAGAAAGACAAAAACAGCTATTTCCTCCGGTTTAATACCTATTCTCTGTGTGGGAGAGAGGCTCAAAGAAAGAAAAGATGGAAAAGCGGAAGAAATAGTATCAGTTCAGCTAAGAGGATGTCTGGAAGGAATTGATCTTCAGGATGGAGAGAAATTAGTTATTGCTTATGAGCCTGTGTGGGCTATAGGCACGGGAGAAACAGCTACTCCTGAGCAGGCTCAAGAGATGCACCGCTTCATTAGGATTACTCTGGGAGAGCTATTAGGAAAAAAAATGGCAAGTTCCATCCGTATCCAGTATGGAGGAAGTGCGAAGCCAGATAACATAAAAGGACTTATGTGTCAACCTGACATAGACGGAGCTTTGGTGGGAGGAGCAAGTCTAGAAGCTTCCTCTTTTGCCGGAATAATTAAATACAAGGAGTGAAAATGGGGCTGCTTTTAACCTTACATGTCATAGTTTCTATTATGTTGATAGTGACGATTTTATTGCAGGTAGGAAAAGGAGCTAGTACAGGAGCTTCCTTTGGGGGAGGAACAAGAACATTTTTTGGTGCTATGGGTGCGATTAGCCCATTGGCGAAAGTGATTATAGTTTTGGCTATAATCTTTATGACCACGACCCTCTTTATGTCTGTATTCTACTCAAGGGGCAAACCCCCCCAAATCGAACCCGAAACTCAGACGTCGTCGATTAATGTGGATAGCGCCGTTCAAGCTACTTGAATACAGGATAAGTATAGCGGTTAGCGTATAGCGTTTAGAAAAAAACTACATCCTATCTTCTTCTGCTTTTTGTTTTCACTATACACTAGTGGGAGAAGAGCAAATGGTAAGGTGACGAAATGAAAAAAGAGTCTTTTCAATTATTAACAGATTTAGTAGAGGCACCCAGTCCCTCTGGATTTGAAGAGCCAGTTCAGAAGGTGGTCAGGAAAGAGATGGAAGAATTTGCTGATGAGGTAAAGACTGATGTGCATGGAAATGTGATTGGGATAAAAAACCCTGAGGGAAAGCCTCGTTTAATGCTGGCTGGTCACTGCGATGAAATTGGGTTTATGGTCAAATATATTGATGAGAAAGGTTTTGTCTTCTTTTCTTCTATAGGAGGAATAGACGCTCATATTACTCCAGGCAAAAGAGTGCAAGTTCATACCGGCAAGGGCCCAGTATTGGGAGTAATCGGAAGAAAAGCTGTTCATATGCTTAAAGAAGAAGAGAGGAAGAAGGTAGTTGAGCTTTCCCAACAATGGATTGATATAGGAGCAAAGGATAAGAAAGAAGCAGAGAAAATGATTTCCATTGGTGACCCTATTACTTTTTCGGAGAGATTGGAAAGATTGGCAGGGGATTTAGTAGTTTCCCGGGGTTTTGACGACAAAGTGGGGACTTTTGTGATTTGTGAAGTTTTGAGACGAATCAGTGATAGACCATTGCGGGCAGCAGTATTTGCCACCTCTACTGTACAGGAGGAGATAGGCTTAAGGGGAGCGCACACAGCCGCTTATGCTATTAACCCTCAGGTGGGAATCGCTGTGGAAGTAGACTTAGCCACTGACCATCCTGATGTGGATAAGAAGAGAGAAGGAGAGATACTCTTAGGGAAAGGAGTTGTTCTTTGCCGAGGAGCAAACATAAATGCTAAGCTGGGGGGAATGTTGATGAAGATTGCTCAGAAGAAAGGGATTCCCTACCAGATGTCCGGAGCAAGTGGGGCTACCGGCACCGATGCTAATGTCATTCAACTTAGCCGAGCTGGCGTGGCTACAGCTCTAATGTCGGTTCCAGTACGCTATTTACACACTCCTGTGGAGGTTCTTTCCTTAAAAGATATTGAGGCTACCGTGAAGCTACTGAGTGCTTTTGTTCTGGAGATAGAGGAGGGGATGAGTTTCATTCCTTAATCGTATTACGTCGCGCGTGATGCGTATTGCGTAATACGATATGCGAATAACAGCGACGGAAGAAATTATCCGGAGGTACTTGCTAGAAACCAAAGGAGAGAGAGAAGTAGTGTGTAGTGGTAAGGTTTTGTTGAGAGGACAAAGCATAGTTAAATGCAACCATACTTATTGTTTTTCTGTTTTGAAAAGGAAAATAGAAACCCAGCCCAGCGGAGAAGGTTAGACCAGTATTTTCTTGGAATGTTTTGACTGCTCCCAAACGTAGAGCAATGTTACGCTGGACCCACCATTCACTTCCCAGGCGAATATTCTTAGGAAAGTCCTGCCAGGAGGCATCTATATCCAAAGCCGTAAGAAGATGAGGCGTGAACCTATAAACTGTACCCAATTTTATGTTAATAGGAATTGATTCTTTCCTTCCTGTAGTCCAAGTTATCTGGGAAATTAAATCCTGGATATTGGCTCCCCAAGAAAATCTTTCTCCTCGCATAAGCAAGCCCGCATCCAAGCTGTACCCACTAGCACTGCCCCACGGGCTGGTTTCTCTCAGGTATTTGATATTAATACCCCAGGAGCTAAATGTCTTTTTGGAAGTGGTGAACTTATCCTGGAAGAGAAACTGTGCGTAGGAGTAAGAGTACAAGTCACAGTTCCATTTTTCTGGTTCAAGGTCTGCCGATAATCGACTCCAGCTAATTCCTCCCGCTCCCATCCCTGTAGTTGGTTCTATAAAAGACAGAAAACTCTGTTTTAAGAGGCCTAGGCCATACAAGTCCGTATACATTGTACCCAGTTCTCTTTGAGTGGCCTGAATCAAGCCGGCTGGGTTGAAGTAGCAAGCACCGTAGTCATCAGCTATAGCTACAAATGCCTGGCCCATTCCCATAGCCCTTACGCTGGTAGGAAGTTTAGTGAAGCCGCTGTCAATAATGTGCAGGTAATCATTGGCAAAAAGCGGTGTTTTAGTCGCTAACTGGAGTCCTAGAGCGAAAATTACTGCAGTAAAGAACAATCTCCATCTTTTCCCTTTGTCCAGAGCACTATGCCGCCTAATGTAAGGACAGATTCGTAAATTCATCAAGGAAATCTCTTTCTTGAATGATTATTCTTACTTTCTTTCTACCATATAGGAGGGAACCTGTCAATTAAATGTTTCTTTTGGCTATAAGATACGATACCTAGAGGTCCCTATGATGGTATTGCACACTTTTTTTGAGAAGAACAATAATAGAAGTTACTACTTCAACAAAGTGAAACTGTCTATCTGCTTACTCCAGAGCAAATCCACCTGTTCAAATTTAGTTTGCTAATAACCGCTAGCAAGCAGCAAGTGAGAAGTAAAGTGCGGTGGACAAGATATTTCTGCTTGCTATACTAAAAAGTAATTAGTTAATCAGAAGAAAGAGGTGAAAATAAAAAAAGAGAAGCAAAAGCAGTAATCTTAGGAGTAGAAGATTTCCTGGAAAATATGGTCAAGCAACCAGAGGTATTAAGCAAGCTCCAGAAACAAGACGATAGAAAATACAACCCACCCCAGATAATCTGTAGATTTGAGATAATAAAAGGAGAGTCTTAAATGCCAATTATGGATTCTAAGACGGGGAAAATAGAAAGAGATTATACAATTGAAGAGTTGGTAGACAAAGCAAGGGAAATGAGAGCCTACAACATGATTGCCATCACTGCCGCTTCCTCAGGACATACTGGGGGGACTTTATCAATTATGGATATTGCTGCCGCCTTGTACCTTAAAAAGATAAGACATGACCCACACAATCCCAATTGGCAGGAGAGGGACCGAGTTTTCTGGTCTGCCGGTCACAAGGCTCCCGCCCTCTATGTGGCTTTGGGTGAGGCAGGTTATTTTCCAGTAGAGGAAGTAGTAAAGTTAAGAAAACTATGGTCGGGCTTTGAAGGTCATCCCAATAGATTAAGATTGCCCGGAATTGAACTCTCTGCTGGCTCTTTAGGGCAGGGTCTGGGTGTAGCAGTAGGCTGTGCAATTAATGCTAAATTAGAGAGGAAAACTTATCGAGTCTATTGCGTTAGTGGAGACGGAGAACTGGATGAGGGCTCTGTGTGGGAGGCCATAATGTGTGCTGCTCATCATAAATTAGATAACCTTGTCTGCATTGTTGACAGAAATGGCCTGCAAATTGATGGTCCTACCAAAGAAGTTATGGGATTGGAATCCCTTGTCGGGAAATGGCAAGCCTTTGGATGGAATAGCATTGAAGTAGATGGCCATAATATTAAAGAGGTCCTGGGTGCTCTTGACGAAGCTGAGAAAGTGAAAGGAGAGCCTACAGTAATAATTGCAAAAACAACCAAGGGAAAAGGTGTTTCCTACGCTGAGGATGTGGTGGGCTATCATGGTATAGCTCCCAAAGACGGAAGATCAGGCAAAGAATCATTGGATAGGGCATTAGAAGACATAGGAGATATTTCCTTTACTAAAGAGAAAGTAGATAAATTACTAAGAATTGCTGATGATTACCAGAAGGAAGTGAATAAGAAGATAAAAGCCTTTATGCCTCAATTTACTGAAGATTATTGGTGGAATGTAAATGATACGATGAAGGTTACAATGGATGCAAGCAGAAATGGTTTCGGCAGAGCCATAAAAAAATTAGGCAGTGATAAGAGAGTGGTTGCAATAGGGGCTGATATTACCAGCTCGATAAGAATGAATGAGTTCTATGCAGAACATCCCGAGAGAAAAAAGAGATTCTTTAGTACGGGTATAGCTGAGGCTAATATGACCGTGGTAGCCTCAGGCCTAGCCAGGGAAGGGAAGATTCCCTTTATCGGTTCTTACGGAGTTTTCGTAACCGGTAGAAATTGGGACCAACTCAGAACCACAGTCTGCTATAACAATCTCAATGTAAAAGTTGCCGATGCGCATGGCGGTATTTCAGTGGGGCAGGATGGGGCTACTCATCAGGCATTGGAGGAAATTACCAACATCTGTTATCTACCAAATATGCACATGGTTATTCCCTGTGATGCAATTGAGACAGAAAAATCTACCGAATCTATTGCTTTTGTTGAGGGTCCAGGAGTGATTAGATACGCCAGGGAGGCGACCCCCCTGGTGAGCAGTAAGAATACTCCCTATCAATTTGGCATCATAAATATCATAAGATACCGAGGTGAGAAAAAGAACTTCATAGAAGCATTTGAGATAAAGCTTTCCACTGATTATCAATCAGAAGGAGAAGATTTAAGCATAATTGCCTGTGGACCTATGGTGGCCGAAGCAATGAGGGCAGCTTATATTTTAAGACAAGAGTACGGCGTTGAGGTAAGAATATTAAATGTACATACAGTTAAGCCCATTGATGAGGAGGCAATCGTAAAAGCAGGGGAAGAAACAGGTGTGATAATAACAGCCGAGGAACACCAGGTGGGAGGTTTTGGAAATATTATTGCGGGAGTGATAGCAAGAAAAAAGAGATACGATGCACCACTGGTAATGGATATGGTGGGTGTAGAGGATAGGTTCGGTGAAACGGGAGCGCCCTGGGAGTTAATGAAAATATTTGGATTAACGGCCGAGCATATTGCGAAAAGAGCTAAAGAACTATGCCATCGAAAAAATGGAGAATAGGATGTATCCAAAAGATTTAAAGTATAGCCGGACCCACGAGTGGGTAGAAGTTTATAAGGATATTGCTACTGTGGGCATTACAGATTTCGCTGCAAAGCAGCTGACTGATCTTGCCTATCTAGAGCTTCCCTCTACAGGAGAAAAGGTTACCAAAGGTTCCTCCTTCGGAGTTGTAGAGACAGTAGAAGCTATCCCGGGAGTTAAGGGAGATTAAATACAGCACACGGAATTGGAACTATCGAAGATAAGAATGAGCTGGCGCAACAGACTAGCCTTCCTATTTATATTCGATGCCTTTTATTTTATTGACATAGGCTTCTGCAATATAAGTGGCTAAAGCGCCTTCGCCGCAAGCAACGATTATCTGTTTTAGAAGATTGGTTCTGACATCACCACAGGCAAAAATTCCTTTTATATTGGCCTCCAGGCGTTCATCAGTCCTTATGAACCCTTGATCATCTAATTCCATAAAATCTTTAACGAATTCTGTATTAGGCTTTAACCCAACGAAAATAAATATACCCGAACAAATCAGGTCGGATGTTCTTTCTTTTTTTAAGTGCCTGATTTTAATTTTCTCAACTTCTTCGCTCCCCCAGATTTCCTCTACTATTGAATTCCAGACAATCTCTATCTTTGGATTCTTGGTTACTCTTTTGCCAAGGATTTTTTCTCCTCTGAACATTCCCCGCCGATGGATAAGGTAGACCTTTCTGGCGAATTTTGCTAAATATAGACTCTCTTCCAGGGCCGTGCTTCCCCCTCCCACCACTGCTACTGTTTTATTTCCAAAAAAAGGGGCATCACAGACAGCACAATAAGAGACGCCCCGTCCGGTAAGTCTTTCTTCTCCCTCAACGCCTAATCTGCTCGGTCTGGCGCCAGTAGCAACTATTATAGTCAATGCTTCGTATTGTCTTTCAGCAAAGGTGTGAACAATCTTTTTCCCATCTCGCTGGCTGATATTCTTAACTTCTTCCAGTTTTAGGTTCATTCCCAGGTTTTCTGCTTGTTTTTGCATTTGTTCCACTAACTTCTGAGCGGGTATAGCCTCGGAAAAGCCAGGGTAGTTTTCAATTTTTGCTGAAAGTAGAAGTTGACCGCCTGGACTGAGTTTCTCTAAAACCAGCGTTTTCAGTTGAGCTCTTTGAGCATAGATAGCTGCTGTCAGGCCGGCCGGTCCTGCTCCAATTATTACAAGTTCATAAAGTTCTGCCATATTCACCTCTTTTTCACATTTCTGTGGTCTGTCTAAAGGTTTTGTAGCTGATTCCTGTCCACCCCAGCTTACTTTGTAGCCTTTGAAAGAAGAACCTCTCCTCTAGTCTGATTAGAGTGGTTTCCTCAGAGGATTTCTTGACTCTGATAATATCTTTCTTCTTTAGCTCAAAACCTATCTGGCCATCTACGGTGAGCAGAACTTTATCCGAGGGGGGCTCGATGATAACCTTTATTTCATCCGTTTGGGAGATGATTAAGGGTCTTACGGCCAGAGTATGGGCACATATAGGAGAAAGCACTATTACATTTAAATTAGGGTGAACTACCGGCCCACCAGCAGAAAGGGAGTAGGCGGTAGAGCCAGTAGGCGTAGAAATAACCAGTCCGTCAGCAGAGTAAGTGGTGACGAATTCTTCCGAAACAAAGGTCTTAAGATTAATGATACGAGGACTACCCCTTTCACTAATAACTATATCATTTAAAGCAAGGGATGTTTCTATTTTCTCTTTGTCTCTGAATATGCTTGCCTCCAGCATAAGACGTTTTTCTGTCTTATACTCTTCCCTTAAGACTTTTGCCAGTCCTTCCTTATATTTGGAAATAGGAATTTCAGTAAGAAAGCCTAGTCCACCTAGATTAATACCTAGAAGAGGAATATCATAAGGAGCGAAGTCTCGAGCTGCTCTACACAAAGTTCCATCACCTCCCAGGCTAATAATAAGATTCGCTCTTTTGCCTATTATTTCTTTATCTGCTATCAGGTCGTCACGATTGATTTTCTCCCCTCCCCATCTAGTGACAAGAACGTGGATTTTTCTCTTTTCTAAGCATTCTATTATGGAAAGGGCATAATCTAGAGCATCCTTCTTTTCTCGATTTAATATTATTCCTACTACTTTAGACACTTTTTTCTCCGGAATTCTCTTCTCTTTACTTTCCTACATCCAGAACAAGGCCATAAAAAATCCCAGCATGCACCCTATTAATGCCTCTAGTGGGTTATGTCCTAATTGTTCTATTAATTGATGTTTTGGGGAGCGACGTCGTGTTAAATAACGAAATAGCTCATTAATAAGTTCTGCCTGCCTTCCTGCCTGTCTTCTGACTCCTATGGCTTCGTATATGGTAATTAAGGCGAGAACCAGGGTAACAATGAAAAGGGTAGAAGTTGCCCCTTCTCTTATTCCTACTCCTGTAAGTAGGGCTATTACCGCTGCGGCATGCGAAGAGGGCATTCCTCCCGGTTCTATAAAACGATGCAAATTTATTTTTTTCTCGTTAAGTGAGGAAATAATGACCTTAATAGTCTGAGCAGCAACCCATGCCGAGAAAACACTTAATAATAAAGGATGAGTAATGAAATGATAGATTGTTTCGATCATATTAATCTTCTTCTTTGGGAAAGAGGAGATTTTGTTCTTTTTTCTTTTCTGTTTCCTCCTCCTTAGACTCTTCCGTTTTCCACTTTTCTAGCTTAAACTTATTCTTTTCCTTTATCAAGACCTCGATTTTTTTCTCTGCTTCTTCCAGTTTTTTTTCACAGAAGCTAATTAAGTTCATTCCTTCTTCGAAGTTTTGTAAAGCTTCCTCCAAGGGGAGATTTCCTTCTTCCAGCTTCTGAGTTAACTCCTCCAGCTTCTCCATCGCCTCTTCATATTTCACCGCTTACCTCCATTGATAGTTCATAGTTCGTAGTTCATTGTTTATCGACAAAAAGAACAAGCGGAAATGAGTAATAAGTAGCGAATTCTAATCACTTTTAATCTGGTAGATTTCCGAATAAACTTCACCTTTATGTAACTTTACCCTTATCTTTTCTTTCTCTTTTACCTGCTTATACTCAGTGATTATCTCTCCTTCTGGGTCGCTGAAACAGATACTATAGCCCCTCTTTAGAACTGAAAGAGGGGAAAGATCTTCTAACCTATTTTTCCAGAGGAACAGTCTTTCCTTTTCCTTTTCACGTTTGGCTTGTCCCAGGGTAACTAGTTTCTCTATATTTCTTTCTAATTCTTCTTTCATTAGTCTTAATTCTTTGGCGGGAGAGATGCGTTCGAAATTAAGGCTTAAGTTTAAGAATCGGTTTCTCTCTAATTTACCTTTGTGAACAAGATGGGAGATTATCCTTCTTTCCAGCTCGTCAATTCCTTGCTTGAGGTCCTCGATTGGTCTGTAAGGTTGTTTAAAGGGAAAAGAATTTTTTATTCTCTCCAGGGTTGAATGAGAGATTCCCAGGTAATTATTTATCAATTGAAAAGTTCTTCTCTTTGCGTTTTCCAGGAACTCAAGGAGATCTTTCTTTCCAGGAACAACGAGTTCTGCCGCTGCCGAAGGAGTAGGGGCTCTTTCATCAGCCACAAAATCGGAGATGGCAAAATCAATTTCATGTCCTACGGCCGAAATGACCGGAATGTGAGAGTCATATATAGCCTCTGCAACGATTCGTTCGTTGAAGGCAAATAGGTCTTCAAAAGAGCCTCCACCTCTACCTACAATCATTACGTCTATTTTGCCATAGTCATTTAAGTCTTGTATAGCCTTAGCAATCTCCGCAGCTGCTTCATCTCCCTGGACTCGGCAAGGAGCAAGGATGATTTCGATATTAGAAAAACGTCTCTCTAAAACAGAAAGTATATCCCGGATTGCCGCT
>SDBT01003925.1_pt1 | contig 25526 bp, 35 predicted proteins | sample 2277101 | NCBI WGS metagenome assembly SDBT01 (sample SAMN10404973, study PRJNA504765) | marine sediment metagenome | isolation source: marine sediment core GS10_PC15, 103 cmbsf | place: Arctic Ocean: Southern Knipovich Ridge | collected 2010 | reverse complement strand
GCGATAGAACACTCACCGTGGAGATGCCCCCACTCCACGCAGGGCAGCAAACCGTCGCCGATATGGACGCACGGTTCAAGGTCGTCTGTGCGGGTCGTCGTTGGGGCAAAACGAGGTTCGGCGTCTATGAGTGCCTCAAATTCGGGCTGACGGGGAAACGGGCCTGGTGGGTTGCGCCGACGTACAAGCTGGCTCAGGAGGGATGGCATCCGCTTCGGGCTGTCGCCACAACCATCCCCGGCGCTCGGGTGCGTGAAACGGACAAGGAGGTCTACTTCCCAGGCGGCGGTCGCGTCGGTGTGCGATCGGCTGACAACCCCGACATGCTTCGTGGGGCCGGGCTTGATTACGTCGTCCTCGACGAGGCGGCGTACATGCCTGAGAGGTTGTGGGTGGAGATTCTCCGACCCTCATTGGCGGACCGCCAGGGCCATGCGCTGTTCATCAGCACCCCGGTGGGGTTCAACTGGTTCTACGACATCTACGAGCGGGCCGAGCAGTTGGACAACTGGGCGCGTTTCCATGCACCGACGCACGACAACCCCTACATCCCCAACGAAGAACTCGACATTGCCCTGGAAGAAATTGGGAGCCACGTTTTCAGCCAGGAGTTCCTCGCCGAGTTCGTCGAGTTGGGCGGCAACATCTTCAAGACGGAGTGGTTCCGTTACTTCACCGAGATGCCGATGGAGCGGATTCACGAGGATGGTTCCACCGAGGACAAGATCGTGTGGATCGTCGATAGCAAGGTCGTCGATCCCGATGACTGCACGACCTTCATCACTGTCGATCCTGCTGTGTCGCTCAAAGAGACAGCCGACTACACCGCTATGGCGGCAGTTGCGATCACCCCCGACAACCACATGCTGGTGCTGGAGATGGTGCGCCGTCGCATGGAGGGGCCGGACATCGTGCCGACTGCTGCGCACCTCTCAGAGAAGTGGGGCGGCGGAATGATCTACTTCGAGAAGGTGGCGTTTCAGTTGTTGCTGATTCAAGAGGCAAGACGGGCAGGGCTGCCTGTTGGAGAGTTGCGCGCTGACAAGGACAAGCTGGCGCGCGCTCTACCCTTGGCGGCACGCATGGAAGCCGGTAGGGTTCACTTTCGGAAAGGTGCGTCATGGTTGCCCGACCTCGAACGTGAACTGATGGTCTTTCCTCTCGACTCCGAGCATGACGATCAGGTTGATGCACTGGCCTACGCCGCCTCGAAGATGGGCCGTCAAGTGAAGTGGGGTGCGTACTAGATGCAGATCAAGGCACGGCTGGCTCAGGCATTCGGACTCAAAGAGGCTCCTGGCGGCTACCCCACGGATGGCGGTCGTTGGTGGTTGAAACCAGCCGGGTTCATTCACGACACCGTGACGGTCGGCGACGGGACCGCGAACTCGATCGTGGTGGCCTGCCTCTCCGTGATCGCCTCCGCGCTGGCCGAAGCGCCCCTCGTCCTGTGGGAACGGGACTCGGTGGATGAAACCTCAGAGCGGGTATTCGACAGCCAAATCGCTGCCCTGTGGATGCGGCCCAACATGCACATGACCGACGACCTCCTGATCCAGTACGCCACCTGGGCCATGCACGTTGACGGCAACGCCTTCTTCGTCAAGACCCGCGACGATCAGGGCAACGTCATCGAACTGTGGCCGTTGATGCCTGAGTTGGTGGAAGCGGTCAGCAGCGGAACCGCCTTCCTCAGCTTCTGGCGGTACACGGTCAACGGTCGGGAAATCAGGATCAAACCCGAGGACATGGTGCATCTCCGGTTGGGGATGGACCCGAACAACTACCGCCTCGGGATGGCCCCGCTGAAGGTGGTATTGCGCGAGATACTCGGGGATGAGGAAGCCGGGCAGTTCACCACCGCGCTGCTGAAGAACATGGGCGTCCCAGGTGTGATCTTGTCGCCGGACGAGGCTGGCGACCCCGGCCCGTCGAAGGAGCAGGCTGACGGCATCAAGGACCAATACCTTGAGAAGTTCGGTGGCGAGAAGCGCGGTGAGCCGCTGGTGCTGACGGGGCGGATGAAGGTCGAGGTTGTCTCGTTCAGCCCAACGGAGATGGACATGACCGCTCTGCGCCGACTCCCCGAGGAGCGCGTCTGCGCCGTGTTGGGCGTGCCGCCGATCATCGCCAACCTGGGGGCAGGGCTCGACCGTTCGACGTTCAGCAACATGGACGAGGCCGGTGAGCATTTCGCTGAGCGCAAGCTGGTCCCAACGTGGCGGACCATCGAGAAGCAACTGACCGCGCAGCTTGGCCCCGACTTCGACATCGCCGAAAACCAGCGCCTCCGCTTTGACATGCGCGACGTGCGCGCCTTGCAGGAGGAACTCTCGAACCTGTGGCTCAGGGTCGATCGGTCGATCAGGTCGGGTTGGATCACGGTGGCGGAGGGGAAGCGCATCGTCGGCTTGGAGGCTCAGAAGGCCGACGAGGTTTACCTGCGTCCCATCGTGACCCTGGCTGTGCCTGCGGGTGCCGAGATTTCTACCATCCCGGTCAACCCGCAGCCGCAGCCCGCCCTCGATGCCGACACGGGATGAAGTCCTCGCCCTTCGTTCCCGGTGGAACCAGCGCGCTACCGCGTTGGTCGCCATCCAGTTCGACGACGAGTGGGAGTCGCTGCGCGCCGCAGGGCTGAACATCGACGCCATCGACATGGCGGAGTGGAACAACGTGCTGTGGGGCATTTGGATGGGAGCGGGCAGCGACGCCGCGGGGTTGGTGCGTCGTGAACTGCTGGGCCGCAAGACGCTCGACGACATCGTTTTCGCCCTCGACGATGCCGCCCAAGCCGTCGCGTCGCACGCCCTCTCGGTCACATCGACCACCATCGATGGCCTCACCTCGGCGCCGGTAGGCGACTGGTTCAGCCTCTACGACGATTGGGGCGGGTTCCGCTCCCAACTGATCGGCATGAACGAGGTGCAACAGGCCGTCGCCTGGGCGTCGCATGAGCAGGCCCGTGTCATGGGCACGACCTTCAAGGCCTGGCGCACAATGGGCGACACCCTCGTTCGTCCCTCGCATCAGCAGGCGGAGTTCGAGGTGCCGATACCGTTGGATCAGCCGTTCCTCGTAGGCGGCTCAAACCTGCGTTACCCTGGTGACTCGTCAGGGCCTCCCGAGGAGGTCATCAACTGCCGGTGTTGGGAAACCTTCATCGACTTCTAGGAGGAACAAATGGCGACTCTCGCAGTCGATAACACCTCGGTGAGCGGTGTCGAGCCGACGTTGGTTGCAGCAGCCGACCCGGACGACTTCCCGAACGACGGGGTGCAGACGATCATGGTCGTGGACAACGCATCAGGTGGTGCGATCACGCTGACCTTCGATGACACCGGTTCGGTGTCGCCCTCAGGCGCGGTGGCGTTCGACGCTGACGTGGATGTGGTCGTGGGTGCTGGCGAACGCTGGTACATCGGCCCCTTCCCGTTGGCCCGTTTCGGCAAGTCGGTCGTCGTCAACTACTCAGGCGTCACCTCGCTCACAGTTGGAGTCATTCGCGTCGTGTCGTAACATTGGACATGACATCATCACGGGCAGATCGGAGGGATGATGGTCGAGAATCGGATCAAGGAACTTGCCTACGTCAAGGCATCGACGTTGCGGGCCAACCCGAAGAATTGGCGCAAGCACCCTGAGCAACAGCGGCGGGCGATGGAGTCGGTGCTGGAACGCATTGGATACGCCGATGCGCTCATCGCACGCGAGGACGAGAACGGCGACCTTGTTCTCATCGATGGACACCTGCGCACCGACATCTCTGGCGAGGACGAGGTGCCGGTGCTGATCCTGGATGTGAACGAAGAAGAGGCGGACATGATCCTCGCCACCCTCGACCCGCTGGCGAACATGGCCGACCCCGACGAGTACGCACTGGAGGTGCTGCTCAAATCCCTGGGCCACACCGACCTCGCCCCCGTGCTGGCCGTCATCGGTCAGGAGTTCGACCTCGACCTCGGGTTCACCGACCTCGAATTCGACCCCGACACAGACCTCTCCGACTTCGAGATGGTGCAATACATCGTCCAGGTGCCGCGGCACAAGGCCGACCCCGATTTGGAGGCTGCGGTGTCTCGGGTCGCTGACCAGTTCGGGGTCAAGTTCAAGGTGAAGGGTGCTTGATGTTTTTGGTGCTGCTTTCTGTGACCGCTGCCTTCGCCTCGGGAGTCCTGGTGGGGATATGGCTGGCGGGCTGGCTCACATCATCGAGGGCAAGGGCGATCGAGTGAGGGTGTGGTGGACGACGGACGAACACGGCCTCTACAAGTGGACAGACACGCCCCAGGTCGGCCATTGGCATCTCGTTGCCTCAGACCTACGCCTGTACCTCGGCTCATGGGAAATCACAACGCGAGCGCGAAGGAGTAGATAGCGCATGACTGAGATAGGCAAACCGATCCGCAAGATCGTCGTCGAGCCGGAGCCGCTGAAAACGACCGAGCCGCCAACCAAACAGCCCGAGCCTGTCAAGGTGCCTGAGAAGGTGCCTGCGTGAGTTTCTCGGAGGGATGGAGTTCAGGGCTGCTGCCGTGGATGGGCGTCGTCGGGTACATGATCGCGGTGGTGTTCGGCGTCAATAAATGGTTCAAGCGGCGTGAGCGCATCAAGATCAAGAGGCAAGATATTTTCAAGGTGATCCCGGTCAACACTGGGAACCTTGCCGCCTCGATAGGGGTCGTCGGGCATTCCTCACTCGCCGCCGTATCGTCGATGCGCAACCTCGCCGCCCTGCTGCCACCCGCACGACAAGACCTCAGCGAGTTGGAGGTGTTCTACAGCAACGAGCCGATCACCGCCTACCGGGTGCAGATGATCCTTTTCAACTACCGGACGAATCGGTGGGAACTCGATCAGGCCAGGTACAAGCTGGGCGAGAAGTTGGAGGCCCAATGCGAGGGCGCTCGGGTCAGCGGGATGTCGGAAACGGACATCAGCCTGATCCCCCGATGCAAAGAATCCCCTGGTGATCTTTGCGCCTCGATGGTCGGACACGGGTGCGGCTTCTATGCGCTCAAAGAGGTTCATGTCGCCTGGGATCGGCTGCGCAAACAGGAGCCGAAAGACCTCGTCCTCTACCAACTGATCGTGCTGCCGGTGCAACTCAGCGGGAACATCATCGAGCATGAGAACGGCTACCGCGCCCAGTACATGACGATCAACGAGGGGTGGTTCAACAAGGTGGTCAGCAGCCGGATGATGCAGTTGCGCAACACGCTCCCGCCTCCCGGTGTGCAGAACATTTGGTATGGGAAGTGACGTTCGCGCCGCCGCCCGAGGACCTCGACATCCCCGACCTGCCTCATTGGGAGGGCGTCCGCGGCGCATCGGAACATCGGACGGTGGGACAGCGCGCATGGTGTCACGATGACGGGACATGGTGCTATCCGCGCGCGCTTTGCCAATGCTGCTTTCACGCCAGTCCCGATTGGGAAGGCTGCCCGACCTGCGAAGGCGAGGGATTCGTGAAAGTGGGTATGACATGACTGACAAGCTGACCGTTGTGGTCACGAAAGCGGCCAACCAGCGCGAGGACCTGGTGCAGATTTTGAGCGACGACATGCTCATCAATGTGACCCTGATCGCAGACGAAATCGAACTCACTGATGAACGGGAGGACCCATGAGCGTGGTGACCTGCCCTCGATGCAGGCGTACCGTGGGCGATTCGTACAACGCACGGCAGGGACACAGGCTGTCGTGCGTCAAGATCCCTGAGAAGCTCCCGAAGGGGTGGGGGGTCAAAACACGAAAGTAGGCCTGATGGCTGACGCACTCACCTGGCTGATCGAATCGTTGTACCTACTGATTCGGATCGCGGTGATCTTGTCGATCATCACCACGATCACCTTCCTGTTGGCGTGGGGTAAGGACTGGTTCGACAATTACGACCTTCGGCGATTGGAGAGGATATGGCGGGACCGACGACGATGATGATCGAACGATACAAGGCGCAACGGGCGCTGTTTGAGTTGGGACAGGCGCGCAATCGCGCCTCATGGCGGGTTCGGTTGCGTCGCGCGCACGCGCGAGGCGCATGTATCAGAGGGTGCGTGTTCCCCGACCACGTGCCGATGGATTCATGGAGGCATCATGGATGTGGTTGAGGTAGAAATCATCGGAGAATTCACCGATCGGGCTGGCGACGAATGGGCCAAGGTCAAGATCAAGGGCGTGCGGTTCGAGGACGAGGAAAACATCGATGTCAAGACGACCGCCGTCATCGTGTTGTTGGAGAAAACCCATTATGAGCGACCGTTCTGAGCTTCGTGTCGCACGCCTGGAGTACGATCGCCATCAGTGCCGTTGGCCTGGGCTGTGGCATGAGGGCGTGTTAGAGATGGCGCACCTGAAACAGTCGTCGCAGGGCGGTGCCGACACCCTGAGCAACGTCGTCATGCTGTGCAGGTTTCATCACCAGGTCCTCGACAATCACGCCTCCGTGCATGGGCGACGCGATGCGTCACGAGAACTGCTCACCCAATTCCTGGCGTTGGAGGATCGAACGGAGGGCCGCGTCGTTGATCTGGAGACGCTGCCTGGCGTCACCAAGACACCCGTGCCTTATAAAAACGTGCCACGTTATACCCGACCGCCAAACGTCACCGACGCCGATTTCTTCGGGAGGGACGAAACATGAACCGGACTTGGGAGGACATGGGCGCTTGCGTGAAGTGCGAAGCCGAGGACGCCGCCTCGCACGGCAGGCACATGCTCCATTGGGTCGAGGTGACCCGTCAGGGCGGCGGTTGGTTGGAGGCGTCGTGTTGGCGCTGTGGGTTCACATGGCAAGTTGAGGCGGCGGACGAGCATGAGTGAGCCGTATACCCATTGCAGCCGAGGCCACCAGTTGTGGCTCAAACGCCTGCGCCCCGGGAAGTGCCCGTTGTACGGATGCCAGGGTGATGTGGACTTCGGTGACGACGGGCTGCTCGGCGACCGCGAGGCGCTTGTACCGCGTCAGCCGCCGCCCGAGTTGCGTGTGGCGCTCGCACCGCCGCGCCCCGGCGAGCCGGTGGCCTGATGGTGATTTTGGTACTCCCCATGCTGTCGAATCGGACGCTCAACGCGGACAGCAACTACGTCATCATGCGCGAGGTGATCCCACAGATGATCCGTATGCGCCCCGACATGCTGTTCGACATCCTGTGGCCGAGCAATTCGTCGGATTGGCATTACTACGCGGATGGGTTCTTCGATCACCCGAACATCCGCCGCACCCCGCTCTACATCGACAGCAACAAGATGCGCCAGGTCGCCTCGTTCGACGCGCGGGCCTGGCAACAGTTGCTCGGCTTCAAGGATGGGTACTACGACGTTGTGTGGAACAACGCCCCCGAGGTCGGCGACACCATCAAGTATTTCGAGCCTCGGTTCGTGCCGAACGCGCAGCCACAGGTCGTCAATTTCCACCACTACGTCCTTCACGATTCGCTCAATTACCCGGTGCGTCGTACCTACGAACACCTGATGGTGCGCCAGGTGGCGGCCTCGCTCACCGTGGATGTCAACATCGTCAACAGTGAGCATTGCCGGGAGATGCTGCTCGACAACGCCCAGGAGTACCTGAGCGATCGATCGGTCGTCAAGCTGATGGAGTCGTTGGTGACGATCCCGTATGGCACCCTGGACATCGGACGGTTCGATTTCAACGATGGCCTCGCCCAACCGCGGCACGAACGATTCACCTTCGCCTACAACCACCGGCTCCAGGATTACAAACAGTGGCGGACGACGTTTGAGGGGTTCAACCTGCTGTGGGAACGTCATCCCGACGCCTTCCGGGTCCAGGTGCATGGGGCCATCGCTGCCGACCGGATTTCGTTGGTGACGCGCTATCCGTTCGTCGAGGTCGTGGATACACCCGGCCACGATGATTACCTGCGTGCCCTGTCGAGATGTCACGCCAACGTCATCCACTCGGTGCATGAGACGTTCTGCATCGCCGCCGTCGAATCGATGGCCTTTGGTCAGGTGTTGATCGCACCCGACTCGGTGACCTTCCCTGAGATAACCGGGTCCGCGGAGAACGGCTACCCGTACCTGTTCCACTCCGAGAAGGAGGCGCTGTCGATGATGGAGCGCGCCCTGACCGACGAGGATCATCGGGACAAATGGGGCCGCGTCGTCGCCTCGCATGTACGCAAGGAATACAACTCGACCGCCACCGCGATGCGCCTCATCGAACTGTTCGACCGGCTCGGCACGGAGACGCTGGTGCTGCCGACGTTGAAACGCACAGCCGAGTGGGCGCGCCTCATCGACCGGAGCGATGTGTGGGACATCAACGATCTGCGCCAGAAGGCGTATGCGGCGATGACGGATGAGGGCACTCATCTGGCCGCGGGTCAATCGTTCCCGTCGATCAAGATCAAGCGCCTCGCTAACGAGATGGGTTTCGCTGATGAGTGGGGATCAGGTGGTAAGTTGACGCTGCGGCGAAGCGAGGTGACAGATGGCGACCCTGGCGAATGAACCGAGAGCCGACCCGTTTCGCGACGACGGGCTAGTTGGCGCTCCCTCCAAGATTCAGGACCCACAGGTCAGGGAAATCCTCCGTGGGGCCATCGCCCTCGGGTCGTCGATCAACCAGGCTGCCTCAGCGGCGGGGATCGACCCTTCGACCTTTCGACGTTGGCGGATCAAAGCCGAAGCCGACAAAGAGCCGTACCTGACCTTCTTTAACGACCTGATGATGGACCGCGACCGCGCCACCATTAGGAAGCTCAGGATCATCGACAACGCGGCCGAGGCCGGGACCTGGCAGGCGGCGGCGTGGTGGCTGGAACGTAACTTCCCGGACGAATACGGGCAGCGGACCAGGCACGAAGTTACGGGCAAGGACGGCAAAGACCTCGTCGTCAAGCTCGTCTGGCCCGACTAGGGCCGTCAGGTCCCTCCCAAAAGAGGATGCCCGTGCCTGGCGGTCCTGGTCGTTGAATCCCGCGGTTTGGGTGTAAGCTCCCAACGCGAAACATCTCCACGGAGGATTGATGGAGCGCAAAACCGTCCGCGGCGAGGTCAAAGAGGCTGCCGAGGGTGCTACCGAAGGCATGGTTGTCGCCCGCATCGCGACATTCAATGTCAAGGACCTGGATGGGGATGTCACCCTCCCCGGAGCCTTCGGCACTCAGGAAATTCCGATGGTGTACGGGCATGATTGGATGTCGGTGCCGATCGGCAAGGGGCGCATTTACGAGGAGGGCAACGAAGCCCTTTTCGACGGCCAGTTCAACCTCCAGATCGACGCAGGCCGCGACGCCTTCGAATCCGTCAAGTTCATGGGGAACCTCCAGGAGTGGTCCTACGGCTACGAGGTAAAAGACTCGGACCGGACCAACGAGGGTCGCATCCTGAAGAAACTCATCGTCAAGGAGGCCAGCCCCGTACTCGTTGGCGCTGGCATCGACACCGGCACCCTCCTGGTCAAGAGCCGGGACAACACGATGAACCTCATCGAAGTCCTCGCCAACAACGGCGACGAAGCGGCCAAGCTGTACCTCGTGGCAATCGAGGCCGAAGCCGACAAGGACGAGGGCATGAAGTTTGCAGAGGAAGTAGAGCGCGCCGTGGTCACGCTCGAACGCCTCGCATCGAGAGCGGAGGAGATCAAGACCCTCCGTGAGAAGAATGGCGGCACCCTTGGCAGCGAGTCCGTGGACGGGCTGACCAAGGTGACTGATCGCATCGCGACGCTGGTTGCCTCCGTGGAGGTAGGACCCGTCGATGTTGACGCTGCATTCCTTCGGTATCAGAAAACCATGGCGCGAGTGAACGGAGAACTATGAGCAAGTGGGAAACGCTAGGTCTGGGCGACCTCGAAGAGGCGATCCAGGCTAAGGGCACCGAGCTCGGTGAGATTTTCACCAAGTACGACGATGTGTCTGACATCCCCAAGGAGGATGCAGAGCGCATCGAACCGCTCAACAAGGAACTGGCTGACATGCAGGATCGGCGTGCCGACCTGAAGTCACGCCAGGACGCCAAGGAGCGTGCTGAGGAGGAGGCCAAGGCCAAGCGCCTGCCGCAGCCCAAGTCCAAGGAGGCGCGTGAGCGACCGAAGTCGGTCGGTCAGCACTTCGTGGAGTCGGAAGGGTTCAAGGCCTTCATCGAGAAGAAACAGCAGAACGTCCCCGTGGAGATTCCGCTGTCAGCCTTCGACATCAAGGGCGTGTTGGGAACGGACGAGTCGCTGGCCGACGTGGACACCGAGTACACGGTCGAGAACATCCGGCTCCCCGGCATTCAGGAGCCGCGCGAGCAGCCCCTCACCGTGGCGCAGTTGTTCTCGCAGGGATCGACCTCGCAGAACGCTGTGCCGTACATGCGTGAGGACACCGCGACGACCGTGAATGCGGCCGACTCGGTGGCTGAGGGTGCGGCCAAGCCCGAGTCGAGCATCGACTTCGAGGAAGTCACCAGCCCGGTGCGCAAGCTTGCGACCTGGTTGCCGGTGACGGAGGAAGCCTTCGCCGACGTACCGGCGTTGCGCTCCTACGTCAACAACCGGCTGCGGGTGTTCCTCACCCAGGTCGAGGAGGATCAGTTGCTCAACGGTGACGGCATTGCGCCGAACCTGGAGGGCATCCTCAACGTGACAGGCATCCAGACGCAGGCCAAGGGTGGGGACCCGACGCCTGACGCCATCCACAAGGCGATGACGTTGATCTGGACTGGTGCGTTCTTCGTGCCGGACAACCTGTTGCTGCACCCGTCCGATTGGGAGGAGATTCGTCTGCTGCGTACCGCGGACGGCATCTACATCTGGGGCAGCCCCCAGGACCCAGGCACCCCGCGTATCTGGGGCGTGCCGATCACGCAGACGACTGCGTTGGCGGCAGGCACAGGTCTGCTCGGGAACTTCCAGCAGGGTGCGACCGTGTATCGGAGGCAGGGCCTCACCATGAAGGTGTCGGACTCTCACGCCTCCCTGTTCATCTCGAACACCGTGGCGATCCTGGTCGAAGAGCGCCTTGCTCTCGTCCCGTTCCGCCCCGCGGCGTTCGCGACGATCACGGGTATCTAACCGAAAGGATGAGGGGGTGGCTCCCTGGCGGCGGCCACCCCCTACATCCGCTAGCAGGGAGAGAACATGCCAGTAATCGAAGGCGGCTCAGTCATCTCGGGTGGCGTGGTCGATGAACACACCGGACCTCGGACGTTCGTGGGCCACGGCGCGCCTGTTGGCGGGACCACCTACGACGGCATGATCGTGGAGGGTGACTTCTACGTGGATCACGACGACAACCGGATGTACGAGTTCACCGACGTGGACACCTTCACCCGGATCGACACCATCGCACCATAGAAAGAGGGCAACGTATGGCGGGCTACGGGAAAAAGCAGGGCACAGCATTCGTTTTCACCAAGGAGGCTTGGCAGAAGCCGGATGGGTCGATCGTGGGGTCGATCAGGTCGGGATCGGGGGTTCGCCTCGGGCGACCAGGCACCTCCATCTCGTACGAGAAGGCCAAGGACCTGGGCCTCACAGCCAAGGCGACGAAGCCAGCCGAGGACAAGGCCGTGAAGCAGGGAGACGATAAGTAGGATGGGCGATGTGAAGAAACCAGCGGCCAAGCGCGGACCCGACCAGCGGATCAAGGTGCTCCCGGCCAACGAGGGCGAGAGGGCCGCGCCGCGGCCGAAGGAAAGGCGGAAGCTGAATGGCTAATCAGGTGATGAACTTCGCCCGCGGCTCCATCGGGTGGTACTCGGACGTACTCCGTGGGCTGGTGGCGGCGAACTCAAGGCTGACGATCGTGGTCCTCGAAGCCACCGTGGCCGATGACGCGCTCAACAACTTTGACGAGTTGGAGGCCCTGCTCGCGGACGCGGGGAACACCGAGGCCTCATCGACCAATTACGCACGAATCGAGGTCGCAGGGGCCAACATCACCTGGACCGTCGATGACACGGGCAACGACGCGCAGGCCATCTTCGACGCCGACCAGGTGTTCTCGAACATCTCGCAGTTGGCCGCGGAGGTTTGGGTCAAGTTGCTCGTCTGCTACGACGCCGACAACGCCGCAGGCGACGATGGGGATGTCATCGTGCTGACGCACCACGACTTCTCGGTGACCCCCAACGGCGGCGACATCACAGCCGACTTCGATCAGACGAACGGCTACTACGGCTCAACGTAAAACGGGGAACCATGCCAGCCGTCTACGACGAGAAGCTGTGGATCGCGCTGTATGGCAGCCTCAACGGTGGGGTCATCAACCATTACGGGAAGGCGTGGGTTGAGCGGCGGGCCTATCGCCCGTTCAATCGTCGTCGTGATTACCTAGAGAACCTCGGCATCGACGGCACCGTGTTGATCGTGGGGTCGGCCTACGGCTACCTGCTGACAACGCTCCAACACGCCGGGATCGATGCGTGGGGCATCGACTCGTCACCGTGGATATGGGAGAAAGCCAACAAGGCCGAATGGGCGCGCGGCACCAGGGAACGCACCGCCCAGGCTGCTGTTGGATCAGGCCATGAGGCCGCTGCGCTGCAAGCGGTCGGCGCTCCCGCGGCATTCGATTGGGTCATCGACGAGGACGCCGCCTGCGCCCACGACGAAACGGAGATTGGTGCCTTCATCGATGGGTGCGAAGTCCTGTGTGTCGATCCGAGCCAGATCGTCCACATCGTCACCGTGCTGCGAGGACTCCCCGGTGATACCGCCCTCACCTGGCAATCGCTCGAGGAGTGGCAGGCAACCTCACCAAGCCACCATTGGGCTGACTCACGGGAGCTTCGGTAATGGCCCTGCCATCAACTCTCCCGACCGCAGCGACCTTCGGCGGTTCCTCCCTCAGCGGAACCGCCAAGCAAATTTTTGTGAACGCAGCCGGAGACATCTACCTCTTGGGCGTCGTTGTCAACGGTGACCCAACGCATGATGAAGTCGGCATGTGGCGGTCCACTGACGGAGGCAACACCTGGGATGCTGCCGTTGAAACCGATCGTGCGACTGACTCACAAGCAGAAGCGTTCGACCTCGCTGCGGTGAGCGCAGACGCTGACGGCGACACCCTCTACGTCGCCTGGCAATCGGAGCACTGGTCTGGCGATAAGAGCAACGGGAGTGAGGTCGAGTATCAGATTTTCAACATGGCGTCCAACACCTGGACGGGGACCTTGGACCTTGTCGATTCTGTTGGCCGCCCGATAGGAGCCATCCGAATCGACGTTGCCCGACGCACCAGTGATGTGGTCATTTTCTTCAGCGATGTGCTGCATCGAGACATGGGCCAGGACATTTCAAGTGTGTCGTTTTTCCGGGGCACCGGAGGCTCATGGACAGGTCCGACGAGGCTCGACCCTGACGATGGCGACAACTACCAGGTGGACGGCTGTGTGGTCGGGTCGGTGCCTGGCGAGTGCCATTTCATTTACGGAACCGGCTCCTTGGCGTCCGGCACCTTGGCGGCGATCACGCTCGATGCCTCAAACTCCCTGTCAACGGAGGTGACTTCGGTCACCGCCATCAACGGCTACGAACGTGGCGCGACTGCTGTGTCGTGGGAGGACAGCAGCGGCGATCACCATGTCATGTTGGCCCACGAAGAAAACGCGTCCGTCCTTGTCAACAGTCGTTGGGATGAGGACGGCAGCGACGACATGGCGAACGCCACCGGAGGCCTCATCGGTACGCAAGCGGTGAACAACCCAATAGCCCCGGCGTACAGCTTCACCGACGACGATATGTACTGCTTCTACTCACCAAGCGACGACGACGACATCAATTACACGACCCGCACCGATGGCGACTCGGGAACCTGGGTTCTTCCTCCAGTGGAGAGTTGGAACGGCACTGATCTATCCGGGTCGAATGAGGGGATGGTGGCCAAGGAATTCACCCACTCGTCAGGCAATGGTGGCGCCACCGTGATCGGCGTGATCTGGTTCGACTCTGACGGCGATCTGCATTACGACGAGGTCGAGATTGCAGGGGGCGCTCCGGCCACCGTGTATCCGCCCTACCCACCGCCGCAACAGCGGCAAGTTAGGATGTGAAATATGAACGATGGGCGAATCTACGTAGCGACCTTCGAGGATGTGACGATTGGCACCGCGGCTCAGTCGATCATGGAGGTCCAGGTTCCTGATAACACCGTCATCGAAGTCATCCGTGCCTGGCTCAGCCCAGCGGTCGGGACGCCCCTCGATGAGGTCATCGCCATCGCGCTGTACGGCAACGATGCTCCTGCAACTGGCGGATCGGGAATGACGGAACAGCCACTCACTCCGGCTGCTGCTGCCGACGCATCAAATTGCACCGCTCTCCTGGAACCGACCATTGGTGCATCGCCGCTCGACCTCTACAACGACGCCTACCACCTGCAAAACGGGTGGCTGTACGCCCCGATTCCCGAGGAGATGGAAGTGATTTTCGGGGGCAACGCCGATCCCGGCGACAACGTGGGGATCAGGCTGTCGGTTGCCAGCACAGCCACACCCGGCGTGTCCGGTGGAATCCGCTATCGAGAGCACAGCGCCGCATAGGGGGTAGCCCGTGAGTTGGGTACACCGGCGGCCACCGAACCCTCGACAACGAACACAACGGCTCGGCCCAGCGCAATACACGCCGTTCACTGGCGCGCAGATCATCTCCGTTGGGGTTGCCAACGAGTCCGAGGCTGCGGTCGCAGTTGCAGCCGATCCAGGCAACGTCAACGTCGCGGTCACCCCTGCCGCTGAGGTAGAGGCCGCGGTCGCGGTCGCAGTCGTCACGACGGTCACAATCGCAGTTGGTCCCGCCGCTGAGGTCGAAGCCGCAGTAGCGGCCCCACCGATCCCTGGTGGGGTGTTGATCGCGGTCACCCCCGCGGCCGAGGTAGAGGCTGCTGTCGCTGTCGCCGTCCTTTCACCGATCACCGTCGCGGTTCCTCCTGTCGCTGAGGTCGAGGCGGCTGTCGCGGTCGCAGTCGGCTCGACGATCGATGTCGCCGTTGATCCCGCCGCTGAGGTTGAGGCCGCTGTCGAGGTCATAGCGATCGCCAATCAGGTCATCGCTGTCGGGGTCGCCAATGAGTCGGAGGCCGCGGTCGCGGTTGGGGTCGTTTCAGCGATCACAATCGCTGTCACCCCTGCGGCTGAGGTCGAAGCAGCCGTAGCGGTTGGGGTCATCGCGGTCGTCACGATCGCCGTTACCCCTGTCGCTGAGGTCGAGGCCGCGGTCGCTGTTGCAGCCGATCCCGGTGGGGTGCTGATCGCAGTCACCCCCGTCGCGGAGGTGGAGGCCGCGGTCGCGGTGGCCGTCATTCAGGGCTTCACCATCGCGGTCGGGGTTGCCACGGAAACGGAGACACCCGAGAGCGTCGGCATCGGACTCAGTGTTGAGCCTGCGGCTGAGGTCGAGGTAGCGGTCGCCGTCGAGGTCGATCAGTTCATCGATGTCGGTGTCGCCAACGAGGTCGAAACGGCCAAGGCCGTACCAGCCGATCACGATCTGAGCGTCACGCGCGGGGTGGAGAACGAGGCGGCGGTCGCGGTGGCCGTCATCGTGGGTGGCGTTTCGATCGCTGCTGACCCAGTTGCCGAGGTCGAAACCGCGGTCGCGGTCGCAGTTGCAACTTCGATTTCGATCCCAGTAGGTGTCGCGACCGAATCTGAAACCGCTCAGATCGTCGGAATCGGCCTCTCTGTCGTCGCAGCAGCCGAATCGGAGGCCGCAAACGCTGTCGCGGCCCCGCAGAGCGTCCAGGTTGCCCCAGTTGCCGAATCCGAGTCGGCGGCGGTTGTCTCCATCGGACTGTCCGTTGTCGCGGCTCAGGAGGCCGAATCAGGGGCCGTAGTGGGTATCGGATTGGGGGTCGAACCGGCTGCCGAGGTAGAGGTCGCCGTCGCGGTCGATGTCTCTCAGGGCTTCGTCATCGCGGTCGGGGTGGCGACCGAGGCTGAGGCCGCGGACATTGTTGGCATCGGGCTGTCGGTTGAACCCGCTGCCGAGGTCGAGGCCGCGGTCGCGGTGGCGGTCATTCAACAGGGCGGCGATCAGGTCATTGCGGTGGGAGTGGCGGCAGAGTCCGAGGCCGCAGTCGCAGTCGCCGTTGCCGCGACGATTTCGATCGCGGTTGGGGTAACCGCCGAGGTAGAAACCGCTGCGGTGGTCAGCATCGGGCTGAGCGTGAGTCAGGTGGCAGAGTCCGAGGCAGCCCGAAGCGTCGGTATCGGAGTCAACATCCTGCCCGCTGCGGAGGTCGAAGCAGCGGTCGCGGTCCCGGTCATCCAGGGCGCTCCACCACAGACGGTCGCGGTGGGGGTCGCCACCGAAACCGAACAGGCGGTTTTGCTCGGCCAAGGGCTTTCGGTCAGCACAGCGATCGAGGTCGAGGCGGCGAGGCCGGTCATCCCTGTCGGGCTTGGCGCGGATCAAACGGTCGCGGTCGGGACCGCCTTCGAAACTGAGTTCGCCAACATTGTCAGGGCGCTGATCGACCTCGGGTTCTTCTGGCGACCCGACCCAGTCGATTACACCGAGGATCCAGTGGACTATGACCGCGATCCGGTGCCGTTCACCAGGGTCAAGCGCAATGAACCAAGTCCGTTCTGAGTAGGCTGTTCCGAGGAGGACACGATGGCCCTATGCACCCAAACCGACATCGAGGAGTTGCTCCAGATTCAATTCGGCAACCCCGTCGATGGGGCGGTGCAGGCATACATCGACTTCAGTGGGGCCGCGATCGAAACCTACCTGGGCTATCCAGTCGAGGAGGGCGCACGCACCGAGGTGGTCGATGGGTGGCGCATCCTCGGGTCGAAGCTGTGGCTGCTCAACGTGCCGGTGTCCTCGATCACCACGATCGTTGAGGTCGTCGGAGGCGACCCCAACACCTTGGTCGCCGATGACGACTTCGTATTCATCCCCGGCCAGGATGTGCTGGTCCGAATCTGGGAAGGCAACTTCGAGCGCAATCGAGAGTGGGGTCATGGCCTGCAAAACATCACGGTGGATTACGTCTCGGGCTACGCGACGATTCCAGAGGAGATCAAGGTCATCTGCGCACGGGTGGCAGGGCGCATGTTCTTGGAAGGCGCAGCCTTCGCCCAAAACGACAACGTGGGCATCGTTCGCGAGGCGATAGGCGATTACCGCGTGTCCTACGCCGACCCTGCGATCGAGAAGATCGGCTCGGGCGACTGGCTGACCGACCATGACCGCTCGATTCTCGGTCGGTATCGGCGGCTGCTGTACGCATGAGCTTCGCGAGCATGCTGCCTGAGACGGCGCGCATCGAGCGCTACGCCCCCGGCCTCGACGACCGTGGGGATGAATCAGGTGGGGCTTGGAACGAGGTTGTCACCGTCGCGGCCCGCTTCCAGGAGATATTCGCCATCACCGACAAGGACGGGCGACAGGTCAACATTCTCAGGTGGCAATGCTACATGCTGCCCGCTGACGTAACGGTTCAGGACCGAATCGTCAACGTCGGCACTGCACAGGAATTCTCCATCGAGGGAATCGACCGTGAGTTCGCCCTCAGCAGCCTGCACCACCTCACCATTTGGATGTCGGAGGTGGTGGACTGATGGCTCTTCCTCGCGGCGTGCCGCTCTCTCCCGGTCGCAGTATCGGGGTCGGGTCGCGCGTGGGGACGCGCGGCCGTGTCAACATCACCGGCAAGTTCAAATACAACACCCGATTCCCTAATGGGTGGTCGCGTGACGCCAAGGTGATTGCCCGGTTCGAGCAGCTGCGCCTCCTGATGCACGCAGAGGCGACGCGTCGGGTGCCGTCCTCGACCGGCAGGTTGCTCGGCACGATCAAATCGAGGTTGACCAAGGAAGTGAATGGCATTCTCAGCATCAAGCTCACCGCGGGTGGGAGTGTCGCCCCCTACTGGGCCTTCGTCGAATACGGCACGGGCCGTCGTGGTCAGGCGTCACGGCGCGGTGAGGTTGGGACGCCTACTGGATGGCGATACGGCACAATCGCTGGTCAGAGGGCGCAACCGTATCTGCGGCCTGCTCTCCTGCTGGTGAAGCGTCGTATCGGACAGGTCGGGGCAAGGAGGGCGAGTCGTGGCTGACATACCCGATGCCGAAATCACAGCACGGAATTGGGCGTTGGCGCAACCCGAGGTTGCAGCGATCGTGGGCACGCGTGTCGCGACTCGCCTTCCAGGTACGCCCGTCTTTCCCTTCCTCACCGTCTTTCGGTTGGGGGGCACACTCAATGGAAGTGGCGCGTCGATCGATGAGCCGTTTCTACAATGGGACGCCTATGCAGCAAAGGGTGAGAACGCTCCTGATTACGGCACCGCTTACAGCCTTGCTATGGCTGTTGCCGAAGCTGCCCAAAACTTCTCAGGGGCGGTCATCAACCCCGACGACGACGCTCACATCTACCTATTCGAGTTATTGGACGGACCCCGTCGTCTGGAAGAACCGGACACCGGTTGGGGAAGATACACCGTTGACATGACGATGGTGATAAGGAGCAACGTATGAAGGTGATGAGAAATCCGGCGATGCCCGAAGGCTTCGCCACCAAGCACGATGGCGAGGTCGCCGAAGAGGGCGTAGCTATCGAAGTGACCAAAAAGCTCGGTGAGGCGATGCTGAAACATCGACTCAAGTATCGAGAAGCGATCTACCACCCATACGTCGAGTACGAGGCTGCGGCCAAGCCCCCGGTGTATGCTGCCTACGGAATGTCCGACAAGGATGAATCCGAGTAAAGGAGGCCATGACAAATGGCTCGCTCAACGACCGAGGTCCTGGTTGGACCCGGCACCCTTTGGTCAGCCCCCCTGGGAGAAGCCTTCGTCGATGTTGACGTTGCTCCTGCGGGTAACTGGGTTGACATCGGTTACTCAAGTGAGGGCTGGGCCTTCGGCGCAGACTTCACCTTCGAGGATGTTCCTGTGGCTGAGGAGGTCGATCCGATCTTCGTCCTCAAAACGGCACAGGAACTCCGCATTTCGGGGTCTGTCGCTCAGGCGAGCTTGGAGAACATCCAGATCGCAATGGGTGGCGGCACGGTTGTCAACGATCCGGGTCCCCCGGACATCGACACCTACACACCCCCGGCTGCTGACGCATTCACGCCTCTGGCCCTGTTTCTCAGGGTTGACGGTACGGATGGGTTCGTGCGCGACTTCCACATCCAGTCGGCGATCAACACCGGTGCATTCGAGATGCAGCACGCAAAGGCGCCGGACCTGACCCTGATCGCCCTGGAGTTCCGCCTGCTGAAGCCAGCAGCCGGAGACATCTTCGTGGTGGTCGAAGCGAACTCGTAAACCGTCGATTGGGAGGAAAATGGGCATGGTGGATATTGATCTAGACGCGGTGGATGCAGCCCTCGATGAGGAGGACGACGAGCCGATCGTCGTTCTGCTCAAAGGCACCAAGTACGAATTCCCTGGCCGGGTTGAGGCCAAGGTCGTCGTGCAGGTGCTGAGGTTGATGGACAGCACTGGTGATGTGCGCCCCGAGGTCGTACCTGACTTCTGGGCAACCCTGGTTGGTGAGGATCGCCTCAACATGATGCTGGATGACGGCATGACCTGGACGCAACTCCAGGCCTTGCAGACCGAACTCCTGAAGCGTTGGGGCATCGTTGGCGACGAGGACGAAGAAGGTGCTGACCCAAACCCTCAGTGACCTCTGGGGCCATCCTCCGCCATTGGAACTTGTTGGAGGCGGACATGATGCGGTTCTATGCGGTCGAACATCCCTTGCAACTCACATGGCGTCGTTTCAGGGTGCTGATGGCGGGCCTACCGGGTGAGTCGGCGTTCGTGCGTTCGATCAACGCCGAAATCGAGGACCTCGCTTCGGCCACCCCCTCGGCTGTGGCCCGCGAATTCGATCGCAGGGCCGGTCGAACTGGAGGTCCCCGCACTACTGTCACCTGGGATCAATACGCAAAGGGCGGTCGATAGGTGGCTATCAGCGTAGGAACTGGTGTTGTCAGGATCGTTCCTGATTTCACAGGGTTTGCCACAACGGTCAAGCGGGGCGTCGGCACCAGCTTCGCACAGATTGGGAATGCGTCACGCGACGCCGGGCGCGCCCTCCTTCCCCTTTCGGTAGCCGCCGGGGGTGTCATCGCAGCCTCAGCAGCGATGGCGGTCCAGTTCGAGAAGGACTTCGTCAAGATCGAGGCGTTGGTCGGTGACACCGCTGCCAACCTGGCCGAGCTACGTCCCCTGGTGTTGGACCTGGCCCGCACCTCCGGTATCGGTCCCCGTGAGTTGGCCGACGCATTGTTCTTCGTTGAGTCAGCCGGTCTGCGTGGTGCAGCGGCCTTCGAGGTGCTGCAAAACTCGGCACGGGCGGCTGCGGTCGGCTTGGGCAACACCGCCCAGGTCGCTGACGCTCTGACCTCGGCTGTCAACGCCTACGCCAGCACTGGCCTCCTCGCCTCTGACGCCACCGACGTTCTTGTGGCCTCGGTTCGTGAAGGAAAGATCGAAGCCGACACCCTGGCCGCATCAATCGGTCGAGTCATCCCCATCGCCGCCCAGTTGGGGGTCGAGTTCCACGAGGTCGGTGCAGCGATCGCTGCGTCCACCCGTGTTGGTCTGACCGCTGAGGAGGCGACGACTGCTCTGAGGCAGGCGTTGGTGACGTTGCTGAAGCCTTCAGCCCAAGCACAGGCCACCCTCAAAGAGTTCGGGTTCAGCGCCCAAGGATTGCGTAAGTCGATCGCTGATGATGGGCTGTTGTCCACCCTCCAACTGATGTTCGAGCGGTTCGGCGACAATCAAGAGGCAGTCAACAAGGTTTTCCAAAACGTCCGAGCCCTGACTGGGATTTTCGCCCTTGTGGGTGGAAACGCCGAACAGGTCCAGGGTGTGTTCGACCGCCTCGCCAACTCCACAGGCGACCTCGATAAGGCATTCGAGGCGACTCAGAAGGGGACGGCGTTCCAGTTGTCGGTGGCGATGGCTGAATTGGAGCGAGCGGCGATCACCCTCGGCGATGTGTTCCTCCCCGTCCTCATCTCGATCGCGGGGGTCATCTCCACCCTCGCCAATGCCTTCGCCGAACTGTCTGACCCGATCAAGGACGCCGTTGCCCGCATGTTGGTGATGGTGGCATTGTCCGCTCCGCTTCTACTGGTAGCCGGCTCACTGTTGCGCACCGCGGCGGCAGCCACCATCGTTCGTGGCGCCCACACACAGGCCGCAGTCGCCGCCAATCAGCAGGCAGCAGCCGAATTGTCCCTGGCCAGCGCCTCAAACGTCGCTGCGACCGCTCAGGGTCGGGTGGCCGCTGCGTCGGGCGCTCGCGCTGCTACCGGCGGTCAGTTGGTCGGTCGAGGGTTCAAGGCGTTCGGGCTGCTCGTCGCTGCTGACATCGGGGCGGGGATCATCCAGGGGATCGAAACCGAGGCGGGGACGACTGCCGATGCCATCAAGGATTCGATAGCCGGTGCTGTTCGTGGCGCAGGCGTCGGGGCGTCGATCGGGTTCCTCATCGGCGGTCCTGTTGGGGCAGGGATCGGTGCCGGTATCGGCGCAGGCCTCGGTGGGTTGGTCGGGTTCGTCCGGTCGCAGGCAGGCGATCTCGTGGAGGAAATCGCGGAGGTATTCGATCCTCTCAACAACATCGAATTTGCTCAGTCGCAGGGCATCGCCCTGGGCCTCCAAATCGCGGAGGGCATCGAGGAGGGTATCGAGCAGATCGAACTCGAACCCATCTTCGACGAGTTGCTGGACCAAATCGGTGAGAACACCGAGGACCTCACCGCCTCAATAACCAAGTTTGCAACCGAGGTGCCGAGCCTGTTCTCCAACGCCTTCGAGGAGGAGGAGGACCACATTGCGATCACCCTCAAAGACATCTTCGCAAACGTGGCGGCGGAGTTGGCGGCGTTCAACGAGTTGGACGAAGGCCTCGCTGATTTGGGTAGGCGAGGCCTGTTGTCGCTGGCTGAGTCGATCAGCAACGAGGGTGGCCCGGCAGCGCTCGAAGCGATGCGTGAGGTTCGTCAAGGCCTGATCGATGACCCCGCATCGATCTTCGCCCTTGAAGCCGACCTCAACCGGTTGGAGGGCGACCTGCGCACCAGCTTCACCTCGTTCCTCGGCCGCGGGGGAATAGAGACAGGGGGCATCGGGGAGAATCTGGCCAAGTTCCTTCTGCCCGAGGACCTGTCCGCCCTCGGCGACGGGATCATCACACTGTTCACCCAGGAGTTGCCGACCATCGGTGAGCGCTTCGTCGCTGTGGCGGGGCCGGTGTTCAAAGACGCCTTGTTGGAGTCCTTCCGAGTGGGGGTGGTGGAGGCAGCCGCCAGCGAGGACATCCTGCCCGAGAACCTCGACGAAATCATCACCGGCACGATCAACGACGCCGACGTACTCAAGCTCGTCAAGATTGCGGTGAAGGAGTTGAGCATCGAGTTCGGCGGGGCTGACCTCGACCTGGAGGACACCACCTTCCCGGATGTCAAAATCCCTGTCGTCAATGCCATCACAGGGCGGGTCACGTTGGTCGATCCGCCCGCGATCACCTTGTCCGAGCAATTCGAGATTCTCAACTTGGAGGGGTTCGACTTCTTCGGCTTGAACGTCAGCCTCGCTGAAGAACTCAAAACGTGGGCGCAAGAGGACTTGCCTGCCCTGTTGGCAGAGACAGATTTCTCGAGCGGTGATCTGACGATCGAGGAGGCGTTGGTCGATGCGTTCGCTGCAAAGATCAAGACCCTCACCGCGGAGGCCGTCGCCTTGGAGGTCGAGACAGATGCCGTTGGCGCTGGTATCGCCCTCTCGACCGTGGCCTCCATCCTTGCGACGTTCGGGCCTGTCGGTGTGGCGTTCTCTGACGAGATCAAGGCGCAGGTAGACAACGTGAGAACCCGAGCCGCAGCGCGCACCGCGGCCAAGGGGCCAGGCAAAAAGCTCGCTGATGGCCTCCTCGCTGGTTGGGACCTTCGATTCCCTTCGGTAAGGAGCCAAATCGTCGGGGACGTAGCCAGCATCCCGGACGCCATCGATCGAATACTCGACAACCGTTCGCCATCGAGGGTGTTTGCCAGGATCGGGACCGACATCGTGGAGGGCCTCAACGTGGGGCTTCAGTCGGTGCCGATCGCTGACATTGCGATTCCCTCAGTGATCGGGCCAGGCGGCAGCGGGGGTAGCTCCCGTCACATCGAGGTCAACATCCACAATCCTCAGACCCGCAACCTCGTCCGCGACACTGACAAGGCGCTCCGCCTGGTGCGCACAAGCGAACTGATGGTGACCTGATGGTCCTCGGCGTCACAGATTGGAGCATCAACGGCACCAGCCTCCGCACCCTCGGGTACAACATCGAGGTCGTGGACGGGTGGGATCAATTCCCTGCACGCCGCGGAGGGTCGATAGGGGTAGCCAACAAGCATGGGGTGTTCGTTGATCCTCGACGAACCTCCGAGGAGAGGGTCATCACCCTGGCTATGAGGGTGCTGCCGGTCGATGCCGCCACCGGCACCGTCATCACCACGGGGCCTGAGCACCTCCAGGAGAACATGGACATCGTGTTGGGGTTGTTATGGGGAAGCGCCGAACTCCTAATAAGCCGGGACATGCCTGATGCCTCGACCCGAGAAATCAACGCTGAGGTGTTGAGCGCAGCCGAGGTGACGGGCACGCCTATCGGCACTCGCCTGCTCGTCGTTGAACTCAACTGTGCCTACCCGTTCTGGCATGAGACGCCGATCATCCCTGACGACGGCAACAGCGGGGCGTTCACCCTCACCAACAATGGCAATGCCCCAATCGGGGACGCGGTCGTCGAGTTCTCAGGCATCGCCAAGCTGACCCACGACGACACAGGCGACTTCATCGAAATCACCGCAGGGGCGGGCATCATCGTCGATATTGGAGCGCGCACGATCCTTGACGGTGCGACGCCCGTGGACAATGATTTCCTCACCAACAGCCCTTGGTGGATCGAGATTGCGCCAGGGCTGAACAACTTCACCCTCACGGGAGCGGGCACCGTTGACATTGACTACTTCGATAGCTGGCTCTGATGCGGTGGATTGAGGTCTGGACGCAGCCTGGGGCGGGGACGTTCGAGCGCAAAATCGCCTTCCTGCCGACTCATCGTGCGGGGTTCAATCGTCGCATCAACGGCATCGGAACAGGGTCAGTCACCATACCGGCTGCCTATGACAGATTGTTGGAGGTCATCGACCCGGACAACGATGTTGGTTCCCTGGTTCGGTTCTATGAGGGCGGGGGCGTCACTCCACCCGTCAACGTCTACTCCTTCTTCGCCAACGAGGTTTCGATCAAGGAGGGTGAGGGGTCGGAGGCCACCATCGCTGGCCCTGGGATCGAATCTGGCCTGGAGCATGGGATCGCCTACCCGTGGGATTGGCCGAAGTCACCGACCGTGTGGCCCGACCATGTGTACGGCCTCGGCACGAACATATTGGGCACGACGGGCAGCTTTGAGGACGACCCGTTGTACCCGTTGGAGAACGGCGGCGCTGAGGACGGCGAATTGGGGGCGTGGGGCGAAACGGGTGGTAGTGGGTTCGTCAACCCCGATGGCGTCTCCGTCATCGATGACGCAGGGAACGCCCTCTCAGGCGACTGGTATTTCTTCATCAACCCTGATCGATACCACTCAGGGCTGAGGCAAAACCTGAAGGTGTGGCCGGGACGCCGCAACTCGTTCGTGGTGCGAATGCAAGAACCCACCGCGGATGGCAAACGCTACACGGCTGGTGTGCAGGTCGGGTCGGGGAGCCTGATGCACCACACCAACGGGTTCCGTTACAGCGGCTACGCCCTCGCCGAACTCGACAACGTGGCCCGTAATCCAAGCGGCAACGGCACACCTGGCGGTTCGTCGGACGGCTCCTGGCAGCAATTCGACCTTGATGTGACCTGGGGGGATGACCAGGACTCAACCACCCTGGTCGTTCAGTTCGACCATCACAAGCTGTCAGAGGGTCCCAATTACAAGGTCGATGACGTAACGATGTCCGGCTTCGGGGTCGGCCTCAAAGACTGGATCCCCATCGGTGTCGAGTTGGCGCAGATGATTACCTGGGAGGTCAGCACCGACGAAGCCCACTCCGGCACCCACTCGATGAAGCTCTTGCCGGTCACGATCTGCGGCGTTGACATCGCGGTGCGATCGGTGCCCATCCCCTCCTTGTTGTAGAGGGTGAGCTCGAACGGTTCAGGTTCGCCTGGGAAGCCTGGGTTGGGGACCACCTCCCACTCATAGCCCCATTCACCAATCTGGCTCAGGACCTGCATCATCGACTGACCGCGTGACACACGGATGCCCATTTCAAGGTCGTCCCACCCGACCCCGTTGGTGTCCACGGTGGGGGTGAAGCTGTCGAATCGGAGCCAGGTCAGGGCGCTACGGGCCACCACGTAGTCGAGCTGTTCGTCTGCGATGAATCCAGGGGAGGCAGCAGGTAGGCCGGTGCGCAGGAGGCCGTCATCGAAGTACATCGTTTGTGCGGTGGCTTCGTCGATCGCCACAACGAACCACACCAACTTGTTGGAGCCGGTGGGGTCAAAGGTGACCTCCAGCTTGGTCCAGACAACTTGAACGACGTCG
>SDBT01003924.1_pt1 | contig 25527 bp, 19 predicted proteins | sample 2277101 | NCBI WGS metagenome assembly SDBT01 (sample SAMN10404973, study PRJNA504765) | marine sediment metagenome | isolation source: marine sediment core GS10_PC15, 103 cmbsf | place: Arctic Ocean: Southern Knipovich Ridge | collected 2010 | reverse complement strand
ACCGCTGGATGCTGATGGTCAAAATGACCCGGCGGATATCCCCAAGCTGATAGGAAAGCTGGAGGAAGGCTACGACATCGTCAGCGGGTGGCGGCGAAAGAGACATGACAATGTTTTGACCAGAAAGCTACCCTCATGGGCGGCGAACTGGCTGATTGCCAGGATTACGGGCGTCAAGCTCCATGACTTCGGCTGTACGCTCAAGGCTTATCGTGCCACCTCACTAAAGGAGATTCGGTTGTATGGTGAGATGCACCGGTTTATACCGGCTCTGGCAAGCTGGAGCGGCGAGAAGATCGGTGAGTTGGTTGTCAACCATCGGCCACGAAGCCACGGAACTGCCAAATACGGCTTAGGTCGTACTTTCAAAGTGATTATGGACCTTATCACGATCCGATTTCTCATGTCATTTTCGACCAAACCAATTTATGTCTTTGGTGGGTTAGGAGTGCTGAGCATACTTGGCGCGAGCCTGTCAGGAGCGGCTGTGCTTTACCAGAAGTTTATTTCAGCTTCACATTTGTCAATGAACAAGAATCCACTTTTGGTTCTGACTGCCATGCTTATTACCGCTTCTATCCAATTTATTCTTATGGGCTTGTTGGCGGAGATACTTGTGCGAACGTATCATGAATCGCAGGACAGACCCATTTACGTGATCGAGAAGATATTTGAATCAGACGATAAGGTTTAAGAACCTGTTTTGCACATGCAGCTTGCAAACCACTTTTGCAGCTTACGTGTCCCTTTGTCAACCAAGTGATGGAGAGTGCCTATGAGGCGTAAGAAACACCACAGAACCGAGGTTAAAACGGGCAAGGGAGAGGGTAAAGGCGGCCAACTGGTAATCATTATCGTCGCCGCCCTGCTGGCGGCTATACCGTTTTGCTACGGCAAATACTTCGAATTCGGAAGCAACGGCCCCTTCGACGGCAGCTTGAACGTGTACAGCGCAAAGTCTATCGTCAACGGCCAAAAGATAGGCATCGACATATCTCCCAGCGCCAGACCGGCAACACTTTTGGTAAATGTCATCGGCGTGGCACTGTTCGGCTTTAGCGAAGTCGGACCCAAACTGATACAGATGCTGATGCAACTGACCGCGCTGGTGTTGATGTTTTACACGCTCCGCAAGGTATATGGGCTCTTGCCGGCAGCGGTGGCGCTGGTTCTGGCGGCGTTCTACCTCAGTTGTCCTCCGTACGCCAAGTTCGGCAACGTCAAAGAGCAATTCATGATTGCCTGTGCGATTACGGCCGTGTGCGGGGTTATGTTGCGTCATCTTGGAGGCGGCTGGTGGTGGCTGCTCATCTCCGGCGCAGCCGCAGTTAGTGCATTCTTTTTCAAACAGACCGGCGCATCCGTGATAATCGCGGTCGGTATATATGTATTAGCTCAGCCGATTTTGCGAAACCGAAAGTGGCGCCGGTTTGGCTCGGATGTATTATTGCTATTGGCCGGTGGAGTTATCGGCCTGTTGCCGCTGATTATCTTCTTTACCTGGCAGGGCCGGTTGTTGGCCTTTCTCAGGGGAATTCCCGTTCTGAACTACCTTGTAGTATCCTTGCAGGGACAATCTACCGCCGTGGCTTCCAAAATTGCAGGAGGCGGTGAATATGTCGCGGGTAGTAAACTGGTCTCTATATTCAGAACACAGTACGACTTCGTTGTCGGTTACTATCGCTCCTTTGTCGTGCCCATAGGTTTGTCGGTGCTGGCGATTGGTTGGCGCCTGCGGCGACTACTGCCCTGCAAAGATGATGCAGATACACAACCAGAGGTAACTACCGGTACTTATGAAAAGCAGGCTGACAGTTTCGTGCTTCTGTTGGGTCTTTGGTGGTTACTGGACATGACGTTTGTATGGGTTTCACCCCGCAGCTACGTAGAATACTTTCTTCCTTTGGGCGGCTCAGGGGCCATGTTAGCCGCTTACGCTGTTTACAGGTGCCCCAAGAGGCCGGTTGGTCTGGTAGTTCTGCTGGCCGGATGGCTTGTCATCGATTTGTTCTTAGTCTGGGTCATCCCCACCGAATCCTTTCCTTATTTTGCCTGTCGCACCGCTAAGGTGGTAGGCCCGTATTGGCGCAAGTTTGCAATACAGTGCATACCGTTAGCGGCGGCAATAGTGATTTACCTGCTTATGAGAAAAAAGAATCTCCGCCTGGCTTGCGCGGTTATCACGGCCCTGATTTGCTTCGGCATGTTTTTCTGGTGGAATACAGGAAATATAAAACTTCTCAACCAGAGGGTCCAACGCCTCAGTCAAGACCGTAAAGAAAATCGCTTAAAAGAGTGGGAGCAAGTAGGCAGATACATCCGGCAGAATTCCGCTGGCGACGATGGTCTTTACGTCTGGGGCTGGATTCCCGGGATTTATGTCCAGGCTCAGCGCTTCAGCCCGGCCCTCAAACCCTCGTACAGCAACATGCACTCAGACCGGGTAAGGCAAGTTCGCCATGAAATCTTAAAGCTGCTTGAAAAACTCGAAGCAAAGCCGCCATTGTACATAGTTGACACCCAGAAATTCCACTATCCTTACTACGACCACCCGATTTTTGACCTGTGGCCTCGCTGGGTACAGGGAAAGAGAGGAAGATTTCACCTTCGTTATCATCCAAATCAGGCCGCCCAAAAAACAGAAATGCTGTCCGTCAAAGAGCCACAGAAATTCCGTGACGTATACCTGGGGCAAGTTGAAGAACTCACATATATGCTCTTAACTAATGCAAGACGCAAGGGCGGTGCGGTAGAAGCCGAAAAGGCCCGGAAAATGGCCCTCACCGAACGGAGGCGACATGAGAAGATGTATCCGTTGAGGGAGTTTGTCATGGCCAACTACCAGCCCGTTCCTCTGCGCGTAGGAATTTACGTCTTTCGACGCAAAGACAGCGGCCAGGAAGGCGGCTAATTGAGGACCGCCTCGCCGGTGACCGTGAATTTATGCAAAGAACCATGAAAATACTGATGGCAAATTACGAGTTTCCGCCAATCGGCGGAGGAGCCGGCAAGGCCAATCTTTGTCTGTTGAAACAGTACGCCGGCAGGGATGAATTGGTGATAGACGTCCTCACTTCCGCCCCGAAACCCGGCTTCGGCATCGAGAAATTTGCCGACAATATTACCATCTACAAGGTGGGAGTGCACAAAAAGAACCTGCACTTCTGGCGCAAGGTCGAGGTGATTGAGTGGCTGTTCAAGGCATCACGTTATTATCGCAGGCTCCTAAACGAAAACGATTATGATTTGGCCCATGCTTTTTTCGCCTTTCCCACGGCGTACCTTTGCCTGCGCAGCGCGCCGAAGCTGCCCTACATCATATCGCTCCGCGGCTCGGACGTGCCCGGTTATAATGTGCGTTTGCAGGTTGATTACATATTGCTTTCGCCGCTGTTTCGCAGGATTTGGAGGTCAGCGGCGGCAGTGGTGGCCAATAGTCAGGGACTTGCCGAGTTAGCAAAAAAGTTTACGCCCGACCTGAATATCGGCATAATCAACAACGGCATTGACACTGAAACATTTTATCCCCGACCCGCCGGGCCCCCGGCTCAGCCTGTTAAGGTTTTGACCGCCTGCAGGCTCATCAGCAGAAAGAGGATCGACTTATTGATAGAGACCGTTGCCCGCGCTAAGGCCCTCGGCGTCGATATTCGTTTGGCTATCGCCGGCGAGGGTAATTTGACGGCCGAGTTGAAAAAGTTGACCGAAAAAGTCGGTGTCGCCACGTGTGTAAGTTTTATGGGCAGGGTGCCGGCCGAGCAAATGCCGCAGCTTTACAGGGACAGTGATATTTTTGTTATGAGCAGTACTCACGAGGGTATGAGCAACGCAATGTTAGAGGCGATGGCGTGTGGTTTGCCGATAGTTACGACTCGATGCGAAGGTGTTGAAGAGTTGATTACGGATAATGGGATTGTTGTTGAAAAACCAAATCCGGATTCGATGGCTGAGGCAATCAAGTCTTTGTCAGATGACCCAACCCGGTACGAGCAGATGGCCGCCGCGTCAGTAAGACAGGCAAAGCAATTCACCTGGTCACGAGTTGCTAAGCAGTATCTCGATTGCTATCATAGTGTAATCAATAACAGGAGCAAAACCGATGCCTGATACCGCGGTTAACAAGCCAATTCGAGTTTGTTTTGTTATGCTCAAGGCCTACCCTGTCTTTAATCCCGAAGTGAAAAATATCTTCGGAGGGGCTGAGGTGGATTTTTACTACCTGGCAACGGAATTGGCTAAAGACAAAGACTATGACGTCAGTTGTATTGTTGCTGATTACGGCCAGGAACCGGTCGAAGTCCGCGAGGGTGTCGCACTGATAAGGAGCCTTGATTTCGACAGGAATCTGCCGCTCGCCGCCTGGCGTTTTTGGCAGGGCCTTCGCAGAGCTGATGCTCATATCTATGTAAGAGAGCTTTCGTCTCTGGTTACCGTCGAGTGCGCGGTCTTTACAAATATATACAAACGAAAGCTCGTCTATCGAACGGCCCACACCAGAGAATGTGACGGCACCTACCTGCGGGAGCACTGGTTCAGAGGCAGAGCATTTGCCTGGGCACTCAGACACGCAGACAAAGTCGTTACCCAAAACGCCGACGATGTCAGGCAATTGCATGAGACTATTGGTGTCCGGGCGGACGTTATTCGAGGGGCTCATGTCCTCAAACCTCAAAGCCAGAGCCGGCGCAATACAATTTTGTGGGCCGCCAGAAGCGCATCTTTCAAAAGGCCTGAATTGTTTCTCAAATTGGCCCGTCAGATGCCTCATGAGCACTTCACCATGATATGCCCTAAGGCAACGGATGATGACCGCTATGATGAGCTTGTTGAAAAGGTAAAACAGGTTCATAACCTTGAGTTTATTCCGGGCGTGCCTTTTGACGAGCTGGATGATTATTTCGCACGTGCCAGGGTCTTTGTCAGCACCAGCTCTTCTGAAGGATTCCCCAATACCTATGTCCACGCATGTAAGTGCGCCACACCGATTCTGACGCTGAAGGTAAACCCAGACGATTTCGTCAACAAGTATCAGTGTGGATTGTGTGCTGACGACAGCTGGGACAGGTTCGGCGAGATGCTCAACACATTGTTAGAGCCGGAGACCGCCGGAGTTTACGGTCAAAACGGCCGCAGATATGTTGACGAAAATCACAGTATCGGTAAAATCATAGAGGACTACAAAAAAATCTTCCGGCGACTACTGTCACCCTGAGCGAAGCGAAGGGTCTTGTTAGGCGAAATAATAGATTCTTCGCTGCGCTCAGAATGATCCCGATACATCGGGACTCAGAATGAAATTTTGTGTTTTGAGATAGTTTCTCAGCACAGACATCGCGCAAGTGACGAACTGACAATTATTAGGGAGTTAATTGAATGAAACATTGCTGTGTCATTGGAGGAGATGGTTTTATCGGAACCTGGCTTGTTGACCGGCTCGTCAAGCACGACAGAAAGGTCACCATCATTGACAGAAATCCCGAGCCTGAAAGGATTCACCCCGAAGCGGCACGTTACATCGCCGGAGATTACGGCCAAAGGGACCTGTTGGCCAAGGCCCTGGATGGCATCGATGAAATAATTCACCTTGCCTATTCGACCGTACCCAAGACAAGTTTTGATGACCCCGTCGAAGATATTCGCAACAATCTGCCCGCAACGGTAACCCTGTTAGAGGCCGCAAGCACCATCGGAGTCGATAAGTTTATCTTGATGTCGTCAGGCGGCACCGTGTATGGAAAAGTTGATGAGCTCCCGATAAGTGAAGACCACCCGACTAATCCCATATCACCTTACGGCATCACAAAATTAGCCACCGAAAAGTACGCCATCATGTTCGGCGAACTGAAAGGATTGCCCGTCATCTGCGTAAGGCCCGGCAACGCCTTCGGCGAAGGGCAAAAACCCTTCGTTGGACAGGGCTTTATCAGCACCGCCATCGCATCTATCATTAAGGGGCAGAAGGTTACCATTTTCGGAGAGGCCGGAACTGTCAGAGACTACATTCACGTTGCTGATATTGCCGACGGCGTTATTGCCGCGCTGGATCGCGGCAGGGCAAATTCAAGTTACAACATCGGCACCGGCGCAGGGAGAAGCAACAAAGACATATTAGATGCCATCGCTCCCCTCGCCGAGTCAGCCGGTCTCAAGCTTCGGGTAAACACACTGCCCGCCCGTCCGTTTGACGTTCCTGTCAACATACTCGACAGCACAAAGCTCACTAACGAGACCGGCTGGAAGCCGGCCGTTTCCTTCGAAGATGGAATCAAAAGGACATGGAACTGGTTTTACGACAAATACGCTTGTAACAAAAAATAACCGGCAATCCCAAACGTTTATCGGCTGCGCCTCGGAGGACGGACCACACGACGACGAAGATTAAGTGCCCTGACTGTTCTTGAAATCAGGTGCAAAACGAACGCGGTGGCCCGCGGAAATCTTGTGAGAAGCCGCATGTAAGCTTTGTAGCCAGGCGAAAGCAATGCGTCGAAACGCCGTAACATATCTTCCACCAAATTCGCCATTCTGTACTCGAATAAACTGCTGCGTATGACTCGTCGCAAGAGAAAGCCGCCACACGGTGCGAACTTATCCATTCGATTATGTTCTTTCGCCAGGCCGGCAGAACGTTCTACGATATTGCAGATAACTTCAAGCCGTTTGGCGGATTGTGTAAAATCCATAAGACTGCCGGGTCTGTGAAGGTGATATACAGCGACCGGCTCCGGGATAAAACCAATCTGCGGCCATTGCATAGCCATTCGAAACCATAAATCGGTATCCTCTGCGAAGGGCAATTCCTGACGAAATAATCCCGCTTCGTGCAGAATCTGCCGTTTTATGAGCATCGTGTTGGCGTTACCGGCAGCGTCGTGCATGTATGCATTGAAAAAATTGTCGAAGTAGTCTTTGCCGCTCAGCAGCTTTCGCCCTTTGTCGGGTCTGATGTAAGGCTGGCGGCGATTCTCGCCGGCTAAAAAGTTGTCGAAATTCCCTGCGCTCCAGACCAGGTCCGGGTTTCGCCTTAGAACGCCCAAATGGAGCTTAAGATTGTCCGGCAGCCACTCGTCGTCACCGTCAAGAAATGCAACCCATTCGCAGTTCGCAGTCTTGATGCCCGTATTTCGAGCGCCGGCCAGGCCGAGATTGGCCTGGTAAATATAATGCACCTTTGAACCGTAGCTTTTGATTACCGAGGCGGTGTCATCGGTGGAGCCGTCATCAACCACAATAATTTCATCCGGCTGATGAGTCTGGGCCAGGACACTGTCAATGGCACGGGCAATCTGCTTGCCGATATTGTAAGCTGGTATTACCGCACTGACGGTAAAGGCCTGGTTGTCGTGTTGGGTTGAATCCATAATATTGTCAATATTGCAAAAACATTTAATCTCCGGAATTTTTACGAATTTGTCCCGGCTGTCGCACAGCCTCTTTGCGCAAATTAAGCACCCTTACGACTCTCGAAATCCCATGGCACAGAACCGCTGTTGCCCGCGGAAATATCAAAAGCAGGCAAATAATTATTTTGAAACGTCGCGTCAGCAACTCACCGAACCGATCCAACAACCGGCGAATTTCAGAGGGTCTATTCTCAAAAAGCAGTCCGCGTATATGTGAACTTACAGCGCGAGCTACGCAGGGCTTAAACGCATCAAGTCGCCCGTATTCGGCGGCAAGGGTCAGGTGGCTCTTAATCAAATCAGTTTGAAATTTTAACCGCCTGTGCTTTTGCATGAGACTTTGTGCGGTGGTCATGTGGTAAATCGCCAACGGTTCGGCTATGAAACCGATCCGGGGCCGGCGACATGCAATCCGAAACCAAAGGTCGGTATCTTCCGCTATGTGCAGACCCGCCTGAAACATCCCCGCCTCTTGCAGGACCTCTTTTTGTATAAGCATCGTCCCCGTCCAGCCGCATCCATGGGGCAGAGAAGTTTGGAAAAAATCATCAAAATACTCCTTCCCCCTTAACACCTTCATAGCCAGGTCGGGATTGACATCGGCTTTGCGACGATTTTCATCACACAGACAGCAATAGAAGTTGGCGCTGGCCCATACAAGGTGTTCGTTTCGGCCAAGCAGCTCACACTGCCGGGCAAGTCTTTCAGCCAGCCACTCGTCATCGGCGTCAAGAAAAGCTATCCATTCACTGCCGGCCTCTTCGATACCTCTGTTTCGCGCAACGCTGGCACCGGCGTTTTTCTGATAAATGTAGCGAACCTCCGGGCCGAACTTCTTAATCCTCCCGGCGGTCTCATCCGTCGAGCCATCGTCAACAACAATTATTTCATCCGGCCGGCGACTCTGAGACAAGACACTATCTATCGCCCGCGAAATAAACTCCCCGGCGTTGTAAGCGGGGATAACAACGCTGATACTTATGTCTCGTTTATTATTTGCGAATGTGCTCAATATTTGATCTTCCCGGTAAAACTTATAGCGGCAAACGCAAGACTTTGTTTATACGTGACAGTATCGGCATACAAGCCGACGTAAGGCGAGGACATATCGTTAAAAGCCGCAAGACTAATTTATAAAACGGCGGCAGAACCCGGCCGAAGCGATACGTCATTTCCCTGATGTGCATTATACGCTCATCGAACCAATAGCGATGTATCCAGTATCGCAGCATACGCTCGGCACACGGTTTAAACTGCTCCAATTTGCCGCACTCGCTCGCAATCTGTATGTGATTGGCAATAAGCTGATCCAAACTCTTCGGAACCTCATACTTTTTCGTAATGCTGCCGGCTACATACATGTGATAAATCGCCAGGGGGTTGGGGGTGTATCCTATCACAGGGTACCGGTACGCTATCCGCCACCACATATCCTCATCATTGAACCTCAACTGCTCCGGCCGGAAAAGCCCCGCCTCGATCAGTATATCACGTTTGACAATCATCGTGCCCGTCCAACCGGCGGCAGCTTTAGTGAATGCGTCAAAGTAATCTTCAAAAAAATCCCTTCCGTTAAGGAGTGCCTGGCCTTTTGCCTCGTCAAGCTTTTGACTATGGAGGTTCTGCCCGCAGTGACAATAGATGAAATTGGCCGCCGCCCAGACTAATTGCCGATTGCGGCTCAACAGTTCACTTTGCACTTGCAGCTTCTCGGGCAGCCATTCATCGTCGCTGTCGAGAAAGGCTATCCACTCGCTGGTTGCCGCATTAATGCCCGCGTTTCGCGCAACACTGGCGCCGGCGTTTTCCTGGTGAATTACCCGAACGTCCGATCCGTAAGTTTCAACCACGCCGGCGGTGTCATCAGTCGAGCCATCGTCCACCACAACAATCTCGTCAGGCCTGCGCGTTTGTGCCAAAACGCTGTCAATCGCCCTGCGGATATGTTTGGCCGAGTTGTACGCCGGTATGACTACACATATGGTCATGGTCATCTCAGGGTTCGCCACGCTCATCCCTAATCAGCCAAACAGCAGATTCCGAATGTCGTTATAAGTAAGCCATAGAAAAAGAGCCATGATGAAGACCAAGCCAACATAGCCGATGATCTCCTGGGCCGGGCGGCCCAGAGGCGAACCTTTTATCTTTTCAACAATCAAAAGGATAATAACGCCGCCGTCCACGATAGGAAGCGGCAGAAGATTCATCACCGCAATAATCGAGCTTATCAGGCCAAGGAAATACACGTAATACGTCAGCGACTGGTTTGCCACAATCTTGTAGCTCATTGTTACGATACCGACCGGTCCGACCAGCGTTTTAGGGCTCACATCTCTGCTAATCAGTCGCCGTAGCGTAACGTACGTCTGGGCGATAAACATAGATGTCTTCTTTAAGCCCATCTTAATCGCCGCCGCCGCACCAGCGGCCTTGTAGGGTTCCTTTACGTACTCGAAAGGCACGTATGCAGTCGGCACAAACCCCGCTGACACGGGTGGAGCAAAGCTGTTTTGTGTGGTGATATAGTCATCGTCGGCGCCAATAGTAAGGCCCACACCGCCTCCGTCATCACCTATACGGTAATCTATGCTTATGCGCTGCCCACGGTTCTTGCGTATAATGCGCATAATGTCGTAGAAGCTTGCCACTTCCTCGCCGTCAACTGCTACTACCGTCGCACCTCTTGGAATCTCCAAAGCCTCTGGGCCGTCCTCAATGCTGATTGTGTTGGCCACAACCGGATGCTCCGCGTCCAGTGCCGCAAAGATGCCGATTGTTACCCGGTCTCTGCCGGGCCGACGCGCGGGAGTGGAGGTAATCGTAACCACAGCTTCGCTACCATCAGCCGTTCGACGCAGAACTGTTATCGGCATGGGCTGGTCTTCATAACTTTCGGTAAGTTCGCGCAGTTGGTCATAAGTAGGGTAGTCGGTATCGGCGATCCGTACGATGATGTCGCCAACTTCCAAAAACGGGCCCATCTCGTCAGCCGGTGGTTTTCTGAGAATCTTTTGCCGCCACCAGGAAAGCAGCTTGTCCTTGAAGGCCGGCGGCTTTGTTCTGTCCGGCACTGAAAGCACCTTCAGTCTTGGGACCAGCGAATAAATATGAGCCAGGTCATACCCTGTTTTGAAGTTGTCCTCCGTTGGGCTTAGACAGAGCGACACCTTGACATTGACAAGGCTTTTCTTGTCCGTTTGCGTGTTGCCTCGCTCAACAGTCAATACACCCTCCGGCTGGCCGGAACCTTGAATCAACTCACTCAACTGCCGTGCATCCTCGACCACCCTGCCGTCAAACGCCGTTACCACATCTCCCGGTCGCAGGCCCGTCGTCTCATAAAGCTGCCTGATGTCTTCAGGGTTTGAAAGCTTCGCAACTGTAAGAGTTTCAGCCTGGCTGATGCCGAACGTGCGCAAGTAAGCGCCCTCCGATTTGGCTGCCACAATGTCGAATCGCTCCGTTGTCCCCTCGGGATGTTCGACCACAAGCGATATTGGCTTGCCCTCGGGTGACAGGGCAGGCGCCAAAAGCAGGCTCGTGAAATCAACGAACCTCTCTCCATTAACTTCCACCACCCGGTCACCGGGTCGCAGCCCCGCAAGCTGGGCGGGCGAGTTCGGACGCACGCTCCCAACCACCGCAGGCGGCAAATCCACCCCGACGAGAAAAACCATCATAAAAATTAAAACCGCGCTCAATGCGTTGAATACCACCCCCGCAGCTACCACCGCGACGCGGATCGGTATCGGCTTATTGGAAAACGACCGTGGGTCGTCGGTTTCTTCTGCCTGGCCCGTATCATCCTGACCTAACATCTTCACAAACCCGCCAAAGGGAATCAGACCGATGCGATATTCCGTGTCGGATGCCTTGTATTTTTTCTTCCTCGCGAGTTTCTGCACCACTTGCGATGTCAAAGTGCCCTTATCTTTGTCCTGGTCATCCGTTTCCTGTTTCTCTTTTGCGAAAAGCTTCGGCAAAAAGCGAAAGCGGATGCCGGTTTCAGTTCTTTGGATGCTCAGAATGGTCGGCGGAAAGCCGATGGAAAAGGCCTCGACTTTTATGCCGCTCAGCTTCGCAACCACGAAATGCCCGAATTCATGGATCGTCACCACGGCCCCAAAACCAAGGACAACGATTAGTACATGAACGAAAGCGCTAAAGTTGTGCACCGCAAAATAAATGATTGCCCCTGCCACAATCACAAAAATCAGGGTATTCAACCACTTCCTGACGGCACTTTTTGTTTCAGGCATCTAATAACCTTTCCCTCATCTGCTGCCTTGAGCCAGGCAACTCAGTGAGCGATTTGCCCGACCTCTTTTTTCAGGTAGTCGCGGGCCTGATCCCGCGCCCACACATCCACAGCCGGCAATTCTTCAAGTGATACGCTCGGGATAACATCATGTTTATTCAAACAATGTTCGATTGCACGAACAATCATACCAAATCTTATCCGCCCCGCCAGAAATTCTTCCACCGCAACCTCGTTTGCAGCGTTAAAAACCACCGGTGCCGACCCGCCTTCGGCCGCAACGGCAAAACCCAAATCAAGCGCCCTGAAAATCTTCCGGTTCGGCTTTTCAAATGTCAGTTTCCTTAATTCACCGAGTTTCAATCCCTCGGCAATACCTTTGACACGCCTCGGATACGTAAGCGCATATTGAATCGGAAGACACATATCTGGCCTGCCAAGCACCGCCACCACTGAACCATCGACAAATTCCACCATCGAGTGAACTATTGATTCCGGATGCACCAGGACATCGATCTTATCGGGACTAACATCAAAAAGCCATCTGGCCTCTATCACCTCAAGCGCCTTATTCATCATCGTAGCAGAATCCACCGTAACCTTGCGCCCCATATCCCACGTCGGATGTGCCAGGGCTTCCTCTACGGTTGCGTTTTCTATCTGCTCCGGCGTCGCGTCGCGAAATGGCCCCCCTGAAGCGGTCAGAATAATCCTGCTCACCTCATCATGCCGACCCGCCTGCAGCGCCTGGAATATCGCCGAGTGCTCGCTGTCTATCGGTAAAATAGTCGCCCCATTTGCCCTTGCTGTTTCCGTGAGCAACTGCCCTGCTATAACAAGAGGCTCTTTATTGGCAATAGCTAAGGTCTTGCCCTTTTTCGCCGCCTCGAGCACCGCCTCCAATCCCGCCGCTCCCACAACAGCGGTAATTACCGTGTCTGTTTCGTCAAGCCCCGCTATCTCAACCAAGCTCGCCGGCCCGACAAGAATCTCGCCGTTATAATCACCCAATCTGTCGCGCAGGTCGCCGGCCTTTTCAGGGTTCGTTAATCCAACATACTTCGGCTTAAACTGCCGCACCTGTCCGGCGAGCATCTCGGTATTGCTGTGTGCGGTAAGGGCGACTATTTCAAACTCCGGCCCAAGCGCTTCTATCACCCGCAGAGAACTGGTCCCGATTGAACCGGTCGAACCCAATATAGCTATTCTTTTGCTCATACACTTACAGTATGACATAAAACCCCTACATGTCAAGAAACCTCTTGGAATCCCGGTACATCCGGTAAGAACACTAAATCAAGCTTGACATTTTCAATAATGACTGTAGGATACGCTGGCAGAATAAAAATCATCTGACCCATAAAGAATTAGGAGACAACAAGTATGCAAGACAAGAAAGCAGACCTTGCCGGCCCCGGCATCGGCGACTACGCCGAGTTGGAGAAAATCCTGCCACCCGATTACAACTCTCTGCTGTCACCAAAGGAAACCCAGATTGCCACATACGCCGCCAAGGACTACATCGAGGCCAATCTGTGCAAAGAGCTTAATCTGATTCGAGTTACGGTCCCTCTGATTGTAGATGTCCAAAGCGGCGTCAACGACTTCCTCGACCGCGACGGTTCGCGGACACCAATCCAGTTCCACATCTCGAACGACTATGACAAGAATCCGATTGACGTCCAGGTTGTCCAGGCCGCGACCAAGTGGAAGCGCCTCGCACTCAAACAGTTCGGAATGGACGTCGGCGAAGGCCTGCTCACCGACATGCGCGCTATCCGAAAAGACTACTTCCTTGACCACGACCACAGCGCGTATGTTGACCAGTGGGACTGGGAGCTGGCGATAACGCCCGAGCAGCGCAACCTGCAGTTCCTAAAAGAAGTCGTCCAGAAGCTTTGGAAGGTCCTGAAAGGCGCCGAGACCCACGTTCAGCAGCTCTTCGGCCAGCTCAAGACGGACAAATATCCCGACATGCCCGAAGAACTCACATTCATACATGCCGAAGAGATACTCGAAAAATATCCCGACATGCCCCGCAAGCAGCGCGAGACGGAAATCGTCAAGGAATATCCGGCCATCTTCATCTACGGCATCGGCTGGGTACTCAAAGACGGCTACCCCCACGAGATGAGGGCCGCCGACTACGATGACTGGGTCACCGAGACAACCTCAGAAGGTGGAAAACCCATGCACGGTCTCAACGGCGATATCCTCGTCTGGAACCCCGTAACAAAGCGCCGCCACGAGTTGACCTCAATGGGTATCCGCGTTAATGCCGACACCCTCAAAACCCAGTTGGAGATTACCGGCCAGCTTGATTTCCTCAAACTGCCCTACCACCAGGCAATCCTGAATGATGAGATTCCCCTTAGCATCGGCGGAGGCATCGGCCAATCGCGCACATTTATGCTCCTCTTAAAAAAGGCACATATCGGCGAAGTCAGCGCAACCGTCTGGCCGAAGATACTAAAGGACATGTGCAGAAAAAAGAACATCCATGTCATAGATTGAATAGGGTAGTGTAGCGACTGGCGGGTGTGGCTGTGGAACTTCAAAGGCCCGGCAGCCGGCGCAAATCCATGGTGAACTTAGTTAAGATACTGAATTAGTCACCTTGATATATACAATCGAGCCCTGGCCGGACAAATCCCCTTGCATCCGGAAATACTGTTTCTGTTTTCCTGCGCAGTCGATCAAGGTGCACAAGTATGTCGAGGATGTCATCCTTGCGGTCGGGAAAATGTTTACACATTCGGCCCCATGCACCAATCGACCGGTCTATTGATATCAGCGCGACCTTTGCCGAGCCATTTGAGTCATTGTCGATTTCGTCCGGACTTTGCGAGCCTTCTTCCAAAATACCACGAATTGCTCTAAGGAGTTTGACATATATAAAATGTTGATACCAGTGGATGATGTCCACTGAATCTTTAAGATCGGCGATTTCTTCATCGGGATTGGAATCGGGCAGTTCAAGGCGCGCTTTGAGGTTCAGGGCATCGGCCTTTTTCTCAAACAAATCTTTTGCGGAATCGAACCAGTTCCCTACCATTTGCCCATACGCCTTTGCGGCACAACAGCATTCGTGGTTTGCGGCAATATCTCTGGTCTCGCTCAGTGTGTCCGAGGCCGCTTGCAGGTCAAGAGAGTCAAGGTCAATACCCTTTTCTTCTGCGGTTTCTTTCAGCATCTCAAGAGTAAGTTGGAAAATCTCGCTTAGCTTTTGCCAGAAAGCCTCGTTTTTGATGTCACAAGCTTCGGCATCACCGAATTGTTCTTCACCCAATGCAAAGTTCATGCAGCGACAGGTGAATGGACAGTGCTCGCACCAGCGGTCACAATAATTATAAATACCGGGGATGAATTCCGGGTTCTCAGCAAGTTTCTTGAAGTGTTCCTTATCCACTATATTCCCTCAGTTTCGAAAATCCATGTGGGCTAAAACGCGGCCCAATATATTTCCATTATATATAGACCTTGTCCATGAGTCTTGGGAATGCGATGCACTGGCGGATGTGTTTTTCGCCGGTGAGCCAGGCGACGGTCCTTTCGACGCCCAGGCCGAAGCCGCCGTGCGGAACAGAGCCGTATTTTCTAAGGTCGAGATACCACTGATACGTTTCGACGTCGTAGCCTTCGTGTTTTATCTTGTTGAGCAGCACATCATAATCATCCTCGCGGACCGAGCCGCCTATGATTTCGCCGAAACCCGCGGGCGCCAACAGGTCGAAGTTTTCGACAACCTTGTCATTACTCCTGTCAATCTTCATGTAAAAGGCCTTCGCGTCTTTCGGATAATGCGTAACAAAGACGGGTTTGTCGTGCATGACAGAGATAATCGTCTCATCCGACCCGCCGAGGTCCTTTCCCCATTGAAACTCGGCCGCGAGTTTCGCGTGTTTGGGATTGTTTTCAATCCTGACCTCCAACTCGGCAAGCTCAGCCCGTATTTCCATAATCTCAGTGGCGATCTTCTCTTCCTTCCACTTCTTAACGCCTGCTGAGCGCTGCTTCTCAAGATCCTCTATTTTCTTTTCCAACTGTTCTTTTTGATTCTGCAACTCGACCAACTGCTCGGCCATGAACTTCGCGGTTTTTTCACTGGTAAGGATGTTCGCGACCTCGGTATAGGTCAGGCGATAAAACGGAGGTTGCAGTTTTCCTAACGACTCGATGTCAGCCCCTAAAACTTCAAGCTCACTTCTATTTATCCGCAGGACCTCAGCCGCGATGAACGAAACAAAATTCTCAGCTAATTCCAACAGGCCATCGAGGTCAATATAGGCAACTTCCGGCTCAACCATCCAGAACTCGGTCAGGTGCCTGCGTGTCTTGCTTTTTTCGGCGCGGAACGTCGGGCCGAAACAATACACCTTGCCGAAACTCATCGCCGCCGCCTCCAGATAGAGTTGGCCGGTCTGGGTAAGGTGAAGCCGCCTGTCGAAATAATCCACCTCAAACAGCGTCTGCTCACCCTCGCCTGCAATCGTCGTAAATATCGGCGTATCGATGAGTGTAAAGCCGTTGTCGTTGAAGAATCGCCGAATCGCGTCAATCACCGTATGGCGGACCCTGCCGATGCACCACTGCCGCTGCGACCGCAGATGAAGGTGCCTGTTCTTCAGCAGAAAATCAACGCCGTGCGCCTTCGGTGTAATCGGGTAGTCCGTCGCCGCACACATTACCTTTGCATCGGTAACAGCCAATTCATATCCACCCACGCTGCGCTCATCAGCCCTGACCATACCGGTTACGATGAGCGAAGATTCCTGGCCGAGGTACCTTAACTCATCGAACAGCTCATCGGAGACCTTCCCCTTTTCCACGATGCACTGGCAAAGCCCCGTACCGTCGCGAACAATCAGAAACAGCACCTTCCCCCCCGCCCGCGACTGATACAGCCACCCGCAAAGTGTAACGAGCTTTTCAACATTGTCCTTCAATTGGGCAATGTAAACTTTCATCTCATTCGCCATTTGCGCCTTCCTTGTCCGTTACCTGTTGCCGGCTACTGAGCTGGTTTGTCCGGGATGATTATCCAGGCTACCAGATAAGTTGCCGCCAGCGGTAGTATCACGGTTGCGAAGCACAGAGCAACCAGCCCTAATCGAACCAACGTCGGGTCGATGTCGTATGTTTCGCCGATGCCGCCGCAAACGCCGAAAATTTTCTTGTCCGTATTTGATAGATACAGCTTTTTCATTATGTTCCCTTACCTTTTTCCTGGCCCTGCCGGGTCGTCTTTATAAATCCAGTTTGTCCCGCAGGAAATTTTTCAATTGATCGGTGGCAATCCGCACCTGCTCCATCGAGTCACGCTCACGAACGGTTACGGTGCCGTCTTCTTTCGTCTGGCCGTCAACGGTTATGCAAAACGGCGTGCCCGCCTCATCCTGCCTGCGGTAGCGCCTGCCAATCGCGCTTTTCTCATCATAGAAGCAGGTAAAGTGCGCCTTTAAGTCATCATAAATTTTTACCGCGATCTCCGGCATCCCGTCCTTTTTTACCAACGGAAAGACCGCGACCTTTGTCGGCGCAAGGGCATGATGGAACCGCAAAAGATTCCTCGTCTCGCCCCGCACCTCCTCTTCGTCATAAGCGTCAACAAGAAAAGCCAGCGCACTTCTATCGATGCCCGCACTTGGCTCAATCACATAAGGGATATAACGTTTCTTGGTCTGGTCATCGAAATAAGACAAGGGGCCTTTGTGATAATCATCGGCCTCGGTGTTCAGGTCGATTTGCTCCAGGTCGCCCTTTTTCTCAAACCAGCTATTAAGCGTCCGCATCCCCCGCTGGTGCTGGCGAAGGTCAAAGTCGGTGCGATTGGCGATGCCCTCCAACTCCTGCCAGTCGCCCGAGCCGAAGGGGAACCGGTATTCGACATCCACGCAGGCCTTTGCATAATGGGCCAACTCATCCGCATCATGGTCGCGAAAGCGCAGGTTGTCCTTTTTTATGCCCAGGTTTATGTACCAGTCAAATCGCTGCTGTCTCCAGTGCTCGTACCACGCCTCATCGGTGCCCGGCTCGCAGAAAAACTCTAACTCGGCCTGCTCGAACTCACGCGTGCGGAAAATAAACGCCTTGGTGGTAACCTCGTTGCGAAAGCTCTTGCCGATCTGGGCGATGCCGAAGGGGACCTTGACCCGCGTGGAGTCCAAGACATTGCGAAAGTTCGCAAAAATCCCCTGCGCCGTCTCCGGCCGAAGGAAAAGTGTCATCGTATCATCGACATTGGCCCCCATCTGCGTCTCGAACATCAGCTTAAAGGCCATCGGCTCCGTAAACTGCCCCACCGCACCGCAATTTGGACACTCTTTCTTGCCGAGTTTGTCCGCATCTGCCATTGCCGTTTCCACCGGCACGTGCGCGGTGTGCTCGGCGGCGCCGCTGGCGAGGTGGTCCACCCGGCTGCGGACATTGCACTTTTTGCATTCGACGATAAGGTCGGCGAACTTGTCCGCATGGCCGGACGCCTTCCACACGAGTGGATGCATCAGGATACTGCAATCCAGCCCGACCACGTCGTCGCGCATCTGCACAACGCTCTTCCACCAGGCCGCCCGTACGTTGCGCTTCAACTCCACACCCAACGGCCCATAGTCGTAGCAACTGGCTAAGCCGCCGTATATCTCGCTCGACTGAAATATAAAACCCCGTCGCTTACAAAGCGATACGATATCGTCAAGTTTCGTTATCTTCGCCATAATATATTCCCAAAATTTGTTTTACCGCAGAGTTCGCAAAGAACGCAGAGATAATATAAACTGTTTTCTATTCTGAGTCAGGAAAATTATTTACTACTCGGACAATTCCTTTTGTTAACACGTTGACATTGCCTAAAGTACGGTGCACTTTGATAGCAGCACCGATGACGGTTTCCGTGATTCGGTTGAGTCTGTCCTTTTCGCTCATCTAAATCATTCCTGTCCGTTCATACACATCTTACCGCAGAGTACGCAGAGACAAGAAAAATTTGGAATACAGATATCCTCGGCGGACTCTGCGTTCTCGGCGGTAAATCAGGCCCATTATATGCCAAGTGTCTTTGATTACAAGGATTAGCCCCCCCGCTGGATGAAAGACCCCTACCCCTGGGACTGGCTCGTACTTTCAAAAAAACACAAGGCATGACTTACCAATTTGCAGGACATGTTCGAAAATGCCTTTTCAGACGAATAAATTTTCCCTCAGTCCTAAGTTTTGTTAATTTCTTTCTTAATTTCATTTAGCAGGTTAATTGCCTCGATGGGCGTGAGATTATTGACGTCGAGGTCGGCGAGTTTATCGAGGACGGATTTGTGTTTTTGGACGAACAGTGTTTCGGCATCCGGTTCTTTTGTTTTGTGGCGAGCTAAGTGGGTGCCGGAGGCCTCTTTCGTGAAAGTCGCTTCAAGGTCGGCTAATATCTCGGCGCTTCTGGCGACAATCTCCTTGCCGATGCCGGCCAATTTCGCAACGTGGATACCGTAACTTTTATCGGTTCCGCCGGGCAGGATTTTATGCAGGAATACAACTTCGCCGGCCCATTCGCGAACGGCCACGTTGCAGTTTTTCACATTGACTAAAAGCTCGGCCAGTTCCGTAAGCTCGTGATAGTGCGTGGCGAAGAGTGTGCGACACTTGATATTATTTGCGATATGCTCGGTAATCGCCCAGGCAAGGGCCAGGCCGTCATAAGTACTCGTGCCCCTGCCGACCTCATCAAGTATGACCAATGAATTTTCGGTCGCGTTGTTTATGATATTGGCGGTCTCTGTCATCTCGACCATAAAGGTAGATTGGCCGCGAATAAGTTCATCGGAAGCGCCCACGCGGGTAAATATTTTATCAACGACACCGATGCGCGCCGCTTTAGCGGGGATGAAGCCACCGGCCTGGGCCATCAGAACCAAAAGGGCGACCTGGCGGATATATGTGCTCTTTCCCGCCATGTTCGGCCCGGTGATGATAAGCAGGTCGCCTTCGCTATCGCCGACGGCGACATCATTAGGCACGAATTCCGCGCCCATCGTCTCAGCTAACACGGGGTGTTTGCCCTCTTCGATGACAAGCTCTTTGGCGACTGTCATTTCCGGGCGGATGTAACGTCTCTGCCTTGCCAAAAATGCGAAGCTGGTCAGGCAATCGATATTGGCAAGGCAGTCGGCCAGCCCTTGCAGTCGGCTGATATACTTTGTCGTCTCCGCGCGGACCTTTTCAAAGAGCCGTTGCTCAAGCTCAAGCGACTTTTCCTGGGCGGTGAGGATTTCATCTTCATATTTTTTCAATTCCTCGGTAATGTATCGCTCGGCGTTTTTTATCGTCTGCTTGCGGACGTAATCGGCGGGCACCTTATCCGCCGACAAATGGCTCACCTCGATGTAATAGCCGAACACCTTATTAAAACCGACCTTCAGATTTGTAATACCGGTGCGCCGGCTTTCCTTTTTTTGATACTCGGCCAACCAGTTTCTGCCGTCTTTCGATATCGACCGCAGCCGGTCGAGCTCCGTATCAAATCCTGCCCGTATAACGCCACCATCGCGGATATGCGAAGGCGGCTCAGGCACAATCGCCGAGTCTAACAAATCCGCCAATTCATCCATACTGTCGCACTTTTTAGCCAGGCCCAGCGCCAAATCCGATTTGCACTCGCCGAGTTCTGACCTTAAATCGGGAATCATTCGAAGTGTTATTTTGAGCGCGACCAAATCTTTCGGCGTTGTGCGGAACGTGCTTATCCGCGCCGCTATCCGCTCGATGTCGCTGGTCATCTTTAGCAGCTTGCGAATTGATGAGCACCAGCGCTCGTTCTGTGAGAACTCCTCAACGGCATCGTGCCGCAGCTCGATTGCACCGACATCGCAAAGCGGCATACAAAGCCAGTTGCGCATCATCCTCGAACCCATGCCCGTCAGCGTCTGGTCGATGCAGTCCAGGAGCGTGCCCTTGCTGCTCTCGGTGCGGATGGTCCGCAGTACCTCAAGCGACCTGAGACTGGTCGGGTCAATCTGCAAAAAGTTCGCCCGCTCGACCTTCTTTATCGCGGCGATGTGACCCAGCGAGACCTTCTGCGTTTCGTTCAAATACTCGATTATCGCGCCCGCGGCCGGGATCGCCCCAAACCCATCATCGATGCCAAAACCCTCTAAGGTGGTGGTGCCAAAATGCTTCAGCAGGCGTTTGCGTGCGCCGAAGGGGTCGAAGTACCAGCCGGGCCGGTGAGTGAGGATGGCTCCTGTAAGTTGAGAGATGTCCTTTGAGAGCTTCTTAATCTGTGCTTCAAATAGCTCACCCCGCGTGTCCGGCAGCAGGCACTCTTTCGGCCCTAAGCGAAGCAGTTCATCGAGCACATCGTCTTCACGCAGTTCCTGAGCGAAGAAATGGCCGGTGGAAATATCCACCCAGCTAATCCCCGCCGATTTTGCACCGAGACTTACCGCAGCCAAGAAATTATCCTCTCTGGCATCGAGCAGCATCTCATCGGTCAGCGTTCCAGGGGTTACTATCCGCACAACATCCCGCTTAACCACGCCCTTGGCAAGCTTCGGATCTTCAACCTGCTCGCAGACGGCCACCTTATAGCCGGCCTGCAGCATTTTTTTCATGTATGTATCCACGGCATGGTACGGCAGGCCGGCCAACGGTATCGGGTTGGCCCCTTTGCTTCTGCTCGTCAGCGCTAGTCCCAACACACGCGAGCAGGTCTGGGCGTCTTCATAAAACGTCTCGTAGAAATCGCCCATGCGAAAGAAGAGTATCGCATCAGGGTACTTTTCCTTAAAGTGATGAAACTGCTTCATCGCCGGCGTCAATTTTTCGGGCTGCTTGGCCATAGGTGCCGATTATACACGCCTCGCGGGCTTTAACAACTCTGTTATTAACTTCAAACACTAAGATTTAACATGTGCCTTGATATTTGTACGGATGGCCGCTGAGATAAAAATATTTTGCTTAGGTGCGCAACATCTTACACAATAAGAGCTTATAGCTGGTGCAAAAATTTTTTTGAAAAAAGACAAAAAAAGCGTTGACAAATAGGAGTCGCTACTATATCGTAGTGATTATGGTGGCGGAAAACGGTACCAGCGTAGAAAACTTAGAACAGAATGTAGTCTTTGCCGAGTCAATGGCCCGCGAGATGCGAGGCGCTGAATCCTAACAAAACTTAAAAAATAAAAGTAAAGAAGTGAGGATCTACCGTCCCTGTCTCGTGGTTGCCGAAATCGGAGTTGTGTGCCTCTCCATAAAGACGACACCGATTTTACTTATAGTCCAGGGGCCGTCGGAGGAGGGCGGCCCCAGCTTTTTGTAGTGCGCATTTGGAGGTATAGAGGACAGTCCACCTCTTGTATAGTTGTCAGTTGCGAGAACTCGAAAACAGACAACCTTTTTGCGCTTGCAGTCGAGCGGGAGAGGATATATAGTGAGCCCCGGACACCAAGTCCTGTGAATGATAGAGTTCGGCCTCCAAAGGATGGCGGAGGCATGTTTGAGGTGAGGGGTTTATGTCAGATAGCAGCGGCAGAGGAAGTCGCGGAAAACTGGCCGAAAGGATGGACGCCTTCCGAGCGAAGTGTCGCCGGAAGGGGCTGAAGGTTACACCGCAGCGGCTGGCCGTCTATAAAACGCTGGTTGAATCGACTGAACATCCTTCAGCGGAGGTCGTCTTTCGCCAGGTCAGAAAGGTTTTTCCCAATATATCGCTCGATACCGTCAACAGAACCCTGCTGATGCTCAGCGAGATCGACGCTGCATTTGTGATTGAAGGCTCGGGCAGTCCCAAAAGATTTGACGGAAACCTGAAAGCCCACCATCACTTTAAGTGCGTGAAATGCAAAAGAATTATCGATATTTGGCACGAACCTTTTGACGATATCCAAGTACCTGAAAGTATTGAGGAAAAATTTACAGTGTCCAGAAAAGCCGTTTATCTGGAGGGCATTTGCGATAAATGCCAAGAGAAACGTTGATTATGGTCAAATATTAAAGTTTATGGTTTACTATTTTTAAAAGTGGGGGTCATAATGGAGCTTAAAGGAAGTCAGACCGAGAAGAATTTACTCACAGCGTTTGCAGGGGAATCCCAGGCGAGGAATCGTTATACATATTTCGCCAGCCAGGCGAAAAAGGACGGTTACGAACAGATAAAGGCGATCTTTGAGGAAACGGCCGACCAGGAAAAAGAACACGCCAAGCGGCTGTTCAAGTTCCTGGAAGGCGGTGAAGCTGAGGTGGCCGCTTCTTTTCCAGCCGGCGTAATCGGCCCAACCAGCGACAACCTCAAAGCCGCAGCCGCAGGCGAAAACTATGAAACGACCGAGATGTACCCCGGCTTCGCTAAAGTGGCGGACGAGGAGGGATTCGAGGAAATCGCGACCGTTTTCAGAAATATTGCGGTGGCCGAAGCGCGACACCGGGATAGATACTTAGCTTTGGACAAGAATATACAGCAAGGCACAGTGTTCAAGAGGGAAAAGCCGGTGCGATGGATATGCAGGAACTGTGGTTATGTTCACGAAGGTTTGGAGCCGCCGCAGTTGTGCCCGGCCTGTGCCCACCCGCAAAGTTACTTTGAGTTGGAAGCGGTTAATTATTAGAAAACCTTATAGCCGGTATAACCAGCATAATTGAAAAAGCATAGCGATAGTTATGCTTTGTTTGTTTTCTGAGGTTGGTTGCAAAAGGGGCCTATAATGAAGGAACGAACCGATATTGTAACAATGAAAGGTCAACCCCTGACCCTGCTCGGCGATGAAGTGAGAGTCGGCCAGCCGGCTCCTGATTGCGAAGTTGTGGGCAAGGACTTGAACCCCGTTAAGCTCTCCTCATTTCGAGGCAAGGTATGCCTTATCTCTTCTATGCCTTCACTGGACACCTCGGTTTGTGATATGATGACACGGAAATTCAATGAAGATGCCGTTGCCCTGGGTGAAAACGTTGTGGTATTGGCTATCAGCATGGACCTGCCCTTCGCTCAGGATCGCTGGTGCATAGCCACGGACGTCAAGAATGTTTACATGTTTTCCGACCACCGCACCGCATCATTCGGACAGGTCTTCGGAGTGTTAATAAAAGACCTGCGCTTGCTCGCGCGAGCCGTATTTATTGTGGACACAGCCGGTGTTATCAGGTATATCCAGATAGTACCTGAGCTTACCAGCGAACCGGATTATGATGCTGCGCTGGAGGCCGCTCGGAAGTTATTGTAGTGGCCGCAGCAAAAATTTGGTAGAGTACCAGTCGCCTTAGTATGGGGTGGATATGCTCTATGAAGCGATTTCAATAGAAGGGAATTTTGGATGGCGGAACTTAAACCGAATATTTTCTCAGTGGGGGTCAATGATTGGGACAGACGACTGTTCGACGAGTTGATTCCACTGCCCGACGGGACCAGCTATAACGCCTACCTGATAAAGGGTAGTGAGAAGACCGCGCTTTTGGATACCGTTGATCCGGCTAAGACAACCAGGCTGATTGAGAATCTGCTCAGGGCGGGCGCCGAAAAGGTTGATTACGTCATCTCCCATCACGCCGAGCAGGACCATTCCGGCGCCCTACCGGACATATTGATGTTTTACCCCGATGCAAAGGTGGTAACCAATCCTAAATGCAAAGATATGCTGATTGACCATCTCGGTATCGAAAATGAGAAGTTTATTACGGTCGAAGACGGCGAGACCCTTTCGTTGGGTGATAAAACGCTGCAGTTCATATATACCCCCTGGGTCCACTGGCCCGAGACGATGGCAACGTATCTCGTAGAAGATAAGATACTGTTTCCCTGTGATTTCTTCGGCTCACATCTGGCCTCAAGCAGTCCGTTCGTGGACGATGAGCCAACCGTCTATGAGGCGGCCAAGAGGTATTACGCCGAGATAATGATGCCGTTTCGCTCAGCCATAAGGAAAAACCTGGAAAAGATTGCGGACCTTGAGATTGATATGATTGCCTCCAGCCACGGCCCCATCTATGACAGGCCCGAGTTCATCCTCGACGCTTATAAAGACTGGGTCGGCGACGACGTGAAAAATGAAGCGGTTGTAATGTATGTTTCGATGCACGGCAGTACCAGGAAGATGGTCGAGCACTTTGTGCCCGCCCTGATTGAACGAGGTATTTCAGTCAAGCAGATTAACCTTACTGATGTTGATATCGGCAAGCTGGCCATAGCATTGGTGGATGCGGCAACTATAGTGATTGGCTCGCCGACAGTCCTTATTGGGGCGCATCCGGTTGCGGCCCGGGCGGCGATTCTGGCAAACGCTCTCAGGCCAAAGGCCAGATTCGCCACGATAATCGGCTCGTACGGCTGGGGTGGAAGAATGGTCGAGCAACTTATCGGAATGCTTTCAAATTTGAAGGTTGATCTTATTGAGCCGGTCGTGGTCAAGGGTTGCCCCGGCGACGAGGATTTCGCAGCGTTGGATGACTTGGCCGAAGAAATCCTCGCCCAACACAAAGAAGCCGGCATTGTGGATTAGGAAACTGTCACCCTGAGCGAAAAGAGCCTTTAGCCCTGAGCGTAGTCGAAGGGGAAGCGAAGGGTCTCTGGGTGTCTGAAATAATAGATTCTTCGCGAAGCCTGTCCTCGAACGAAGTGAAGGGCTCAGAATGACAAGGCGACGCCCAGAATGACATTTTGTGTTTATAGTTACACATGAATATAGTTTTGATTGGATCAAGGGATAGATAAATGGTGAACAAACTTGAAATCTACAAATGTGCAAAGTGCGGCAATATAGTGGAAGTGTTGCAGGGCGGAGTCGGTCAGCTTGTCTGCTGCGGCGAACCGATGGAGCTGCTGGATGAAAAAACAGCGGACGCTGCAACCGAAAAGCATGTGCCTGTGATTGCCAAGGTCGAGGCCGGCTACAA
>SDBT01003923.1_pt1 | contig 25531 bp, 19 predicted proteins | sample 2277101 | NCBI WGS metagenome assembly SDBT01 (sample SAMN10404973, study PRJNA504765) | marine sediment metagenome | isolation source: marine sediment core GS10_PC15, 103 cmbsf | place: Arctic Ocean: Southern Knipovich Ridge | collected 2010 | reverse complement strand
TCCTGGTACACCTATTCAGGCGGTGAAGATCAGGGTTTGCATCCATGGCAGGGTGAAACGGAATTTAATTTTACCGGGCCAAAACCGCCTTTTAAGCATCTGAATGTTGAGGGTAAATATTCATGGTTAAAAACACCACGATGGAAAGACCATCCCATGGAGGTCGGCCCCTTAGCACGATTGTTGGTTGCCTTTGCCAGCGGAAACACAGATGTGAAAGAAGTTGTTACTGATGCATTAAAGAGATTAAATGTGCCGACGGCAGCGCTGTTCTCAACGCTTGGGCGCACAGCAGCACGCGGACTTGAAACTCAGCTGATTGTACATTGGATGAAAGAATTCTATGACGAATTACTCGGGAATATAAAAGGAGGGGAAATAAAAACATTCACCGATTCCATGTGGCGGCCCGACTCCTGGCCGGAAGAAGCTGAGGGCGTGGGAATGAGTGAGGCGCCCAGGGGCGCATTGGCTCACTGGATTCGCATAAAGAATAAAGCAATTGATAATTACCAGATGGTTGTTCCAAGTACATGGAATGCGTCTCCCCGGGACTCCAAAAATCAACGCTCGGCATATGAAGAAGCTCTGATAGGAACCCCTGTGGCCGATCTGGAACAACCTGTTGAAATATTAAGAACGATACATTCGTTCGACCCATGTATTGCCTGTGCAGTTCATCTCTACGATCCGGATGGTAAACACATTCATGACATTAGCTTTTACTAGGGGGTGAACCATGGTAAATCATTTAGCAAGTAATTATAAGCGAATATATGTCTGGCAGTTTCCGGTAAGATTATACCACTGGATTAACGGTTTCTGTGTTTTCTTTCTGATTATAACCGGATATTTAATTGGTAATCCACTGGCCATTCAATATTCGACTGAAGCTTATCAGCAATATTGGTTTGGGACTGTCCGGTTTATTCACTTCGTGACAGCATTTATATTCTTTTTTAATCATCTGGTACGGATTTATTGGGGATTTGTAGGAAATAAATATTCACGCTGGTATAATTTCATTCCCTACAAGAAATCCCAGTGGAAAGAAATATATGAGGTACTTAAAGTTGACATTCTTCAGAGGGATGTCAAAGGAAAAATATCTATTGGTCATAATTCATTGGCCGGTGTGATTTATTTCCTTAGTTTTCTTGTCTTTCTGTTTCAGTCATTTACAGGTTTTGCACTTTATTCAAGTATGAGCTCATCATTTTTTCCCGGTTATTTGCCTGGGTTGTTCCTTTTATGGGTGGTGATTTTACTGTGCGACAATGGCACCATATCGGAATGTGGTTTTTTATTGTTTTTGCAATAATTCATATATATCTGGTCTTTTATCATGATTATGTAGAAGGCCGGGGAACGACGTCTTCAATGGTTGGTGGCTGGAAATTTGAAAAAGAGGAGAACATTGACTGATTTAGATAACAAGGTACTGATCCTGGGTATTGGCAATATTTTAATGGGCGACGAGGGCATTGGTTCACACGTTGCCCAGTATTTACTGAAGAATGATCTACTCCCGGGAATAGAATGCATTGATGGTGGTACCGGAGGATTTTATCTTCTTGAATGTATACAAAATGCGTCGGTAGTTATTATGATTGATGCAGCAAACGATGGAAACAAAACGGGAACGATCAGTTGCATACGTCCCCGTTATTCAGTCGATTATCCAAATTCCCTTACAGCCCATGATATTGGTCTAAAGGATATGATAGATGCCGTTTATCTTCTTGGAAAAATTCCCCATATAAGGCTTTTTACTATCTCTATTGCACCACCATTTGTTCCGTCATTGGAATTATCATCCGGGATTGGAGATTTAATTCCATTGATCGCTGATATGGCTCTTAAAGAAGCAAATAAGCATCTAACATACACTATTATTTAAGTAAATTTGTTTTGTGTTGTGAAAACTCCCATATTTATTCTACCTTTACGATTAGTGCTTTAGTCAGATTGTATTCAAAAATACCTAATTAAATTTAGTCTACTTTAAACACATTGGGTAATGAGTTCCGGCAAATATAAGGAAATCTATTTTTGAATAATCGCCCATCAAATCTGCCAATAATTATAATGAGCGGCGCTTCGGGATTTATCGGCAGGTATGTTTTGTCTGCCTTAAAGGAAGATTATTATATCTATGCCCTTGCCCGAAGATCTCAAAAGGCCGCCGGAGTTTCCCTCCATAAAAACATCGACTGGGTGCGTATCGATATTGGCGAAGAAGAGACGGTGAAGCGAATGATGGAGAAATTCGCCAAAAATAGGGGAGCCGATTATTTTTTTCATTTTGCCGGATTTTATGATTTTAATAATAAAAAGGATCCGGAATATACCAGAACAAATGTTGAGGGAACACGATATCTGCTGGAAAATTGTGAGCAACTTCATCTAAAGCGATTTATCTTTTCCAGCTCCCTTACGGTAACGAAGTTTGTTAATCCGGGAACAATCCTAAATGAAAAAAGCCCTCTGGATGCCACATTCCCTTACGCCATAAGTAAAGCCAGGGCAGAAGAACTTATTAAAAATTATTCTTCCAAATTTCCCTGTACAATTATACGCCAGGCAGCCATTTATAGTGATTGGTGTGAATACAGACCTTTATATTCCTTTCTTTCTACTTGGCTTTCAGACAGTTGGAATTGCAGAGTTCTTGCCGGGAAGGGTGATTCGGCCATCCCATATCTGCATATAAATGATCTTATCAAATTTTTTCTCTCTGTAATCCATCGGTCACAGAACCTTCCGAATTTTAATATACTGGTTGCAAGCCCTGATGGATGTACGTCCCATCGCGAATTGTTTGAGATTGCAGCAAAGTATAACTATTTTAAATCCGTAAAGCCGATTTATTTAAAAAAATGGATCATATGCGTAGGCATAATTGTTCGGAATATTTGGGGATCAATAAGAGGTAAAAAGCCATTTGAATGTTCGTGGATGATGAAATACATTGACACAAGAATGGATGCAGATAGTTTCTGCTCGCGGAAATTACTCTCATGGGAATCAAAAAAAAAGTACGATATCAAGCGGCGATTATTAATACTAATTGGAAATCTGAAGAGCAATCGTTTTGAGTGGGAATATAAGAATGAAATGAGACCGTTTCTGGCGGAAAGCGAAAGACAATATTTTAAAGTATATGATGGAATGATTAAACTGAAAAACAAAATTGTGGAAGAAGCGGTTAATCAGCTTATTTCGGAGGAGTTCTCATATAAGTTTTATAATTATCAGCGTCTGGAGATCGATCAGGTGATTTATCGGGTCGAAAATATTTTCAAGATGCTTGAGATAGATGTTCGTACCGGGGACCGCTCAAATATACTCAATTATGGTCAAACACTTGCCGAGGAACGCTATCGTGAAGGATTTGAATCCACAGAGGTTATAGGGGCAATCAGACTTACGGCTGATATTATTGTTGGAAATTTACTTTCTCTGCCTGATCTGAAAGAAATGGAACAACGTATTCGTGATGAAATATTGATAACACTCCAAATGGTAGCTGATAAGATTGAGGATACTTATGAGTCACTAACATCTGCTTCTGTATAATTAAAAACAATTAATCTGAATTGTTTGCCGGGGATACAGAGTTCTTCCAAGGTGGTAGGAGATTAAATAAAATATATAAGATAATAAAGGGCATGATCAGAAGGGCGATTGAGACAAGTAAACCTTCGAGCCCCAGAAATGTCATTTTATAAACCGTTAATCCTCTGAAACTTTTTGAAAATAACTGGCCACCAATTACTACATTCCATCTGGTTGAAAAAATACCCACCTGAACCAACAATGCCGACACAAAATATATCAATTTTCTAAGCTCATCGGGGGTTTTACGAATGAGTTTTACCAGCATAATGGCTATTAAGGGTATAACCATCCCAATTAACAACTGAACCACAACCAGGCTTCCGAATAATTTTCCGGATACCATTTCAGTCAGAATTTTTATCGACTCTTCAGATTCATAAATACGATGGATGAAATCAAGAGCTTCCAGAGAAAAATCGACAATCATCGCGTAAAGCATAAAACTTGCAATTTTATCCACACATTTCATATCTATTGGTTTCATCCGGATGGGTGTAATGATCATATAGATAAGTAAGACCAGTGATATTCCTGATACGATGGCAGAAAAAAGAAAAACTATGGGCATCAGTACACTGGACCACCAGGGATTTGCCTTAATTGAGCCAAAAATAAAGCCAACATATCCATGCAGAAGAAAAGCTGATGGTATACCGATTAACGTGACTATTTTTGAAACCTTCTCGTCAAACTGAAGGGACTTCTCTGATGTATCTTTGGAGAATAATGAAATTAATCTATGAACCCATTTGCGCCACCCTTTTTCGGATTTTGCCCAGGCGATAAGATCTTTTCTGTATTCAAGCCATATTTCGAGAAGCAGTACTGCCATCAAATACCAGGCATAGACAAATCCAAACATGGCCATGGCAGAGGCAGTATTTGGGGTGAGAAATATCTCAAAAGATCTATCAGGGTGTCCCAGGTGGGCCAATAAAGGTAAGGGTGCCACGATAAGAAACGCCAGGGCAGTAAGCAAGGAGATACGATAAGTAGGTTGCACTTCTCTGACATTAAATACCTTAACAAGGGAAGCAAGAATAAAGGCACCGGCAACCAATCCAGTGAGATATGGATATAATACAACGAGTAATCCCCAATGTAATTCGATTTCGTTTGGATAAATAAAACCGGTTATTTCATTCAGGATCGGGGTGAGATGTCTGGTTATTTCTTCCAAAGTTAATTAATCTCCATATCGAAATTAGCGTAATAGACCTTTGGTTCGGTATTAAGAGAAGGTTTCAAAACAGCCAGTTTATTCATGCGCATAAATCTCACCAATGGGCTGGCTTTTTTTCTTAATTCGCCGAATATTCGTGCCTGGGTGGGACATGCTTCCACACAAGCGGGCACATATCCTTTGACAATGCGATGGTAGCAAAATGTACATTTTTCTGCAGTCTTTTTGACAGGATCGAGATAACGGGCACCATAGGGGCAGGCCTGGATACAATAGCGGCATCCTATGCAGTAATCCGAGTCGACCAGAATGACACCGTCAGGCGTAATAAATGTGGCCCCCACCGGACATACCTGAACGCAGGGGGGATTGTCGCAGTGATTGCATATCTTTGGTACAAAAAAACTGCGTATCATTTTTTTGTCTTTATCATCTTTGATCTCGAATCCGTTTATTGCTCCGTTTGGGCTATCTACGGAAGTTGAACCGTCGTCGTATATCTGATATCTTTCAACCCAGGTTTTGAAAAAAAATGGTTCTTCGGGAACATTATTTTCTTTTTTGCAGGCGTCGGCACATCTGCCGCAGCCAATACATTTATTTATGTCAATTCCCATCCCCCAGTAATGTTCATAAGGATTGTAATTTTCACCCAGTATCCATTTTTTTACTTTTTTTATTTTTTCATCTGCATTTACAATGCCTGGTATTAATAAAGAAGTAAAAGAAAGGAAAATATTTCTCACAAATTCTCTTCTTTTTACTTTTTCCCTTTTCCCTTTTCTTTTATTCATTATCTGGCCTCTGGTAAATGTGGGTAATGGCATTGCCAGCATACGTATCTTCGTTCATGAGAATCCAGATCCACTCTGGGAATCCCTTTCTCACTATCAGCTTCGATGCTATGACATCCGCCACAAAATTCCCGGTTTACCGGTTTACCTGGTAAAAATTCTCTTGGACTTACTTTATGTTCTTCCGGTGTTTCATGGCACCTTATGCATGGCACGTAAGTATGGTGAGAAAGCGATTTTGTTCGTGCAATCTGTGCATGACACGCCGAGCACTCTTCGGGTATTTGCGGTGGTTCGGGTTCATGGGGATCATGGCAATGAATGCAGGGGCTCATAGGATTATGAGAAGCGGATACGATTTGCGGGAATCCTGTTGGCCGGGAGGGAAGGTATTCATGACATAGCGGGCAATAGGCCCTCTCTCGAGGTGCGGGCAATGTAACTTCATCCGGTTTATTGGTATGACGTGCTGCAGGTCCATGACAAACCTCACAGGATACATTTTGATGATAACCACCGGCCTTTATTTCAAATATATCATCATGACATTCATTACAGATTAATTGTCCTGCGTACTTTAACTCACCTGCGCTGATCTTCTCCAACGCCGATGCCCGGTAATGCCCGTGTACACCAAAATCATCCGGTACAAATTGATATCGGGCCGCAAAAAAAACGACAACAAAAAAAATGAAAATCAGTATGATTCTGGTAACTTGTTCAGGTAACTTTTTCCACATATCTTTCAATGATTTTAAATGTGATTTCACTAATTCCAACCAGTTTTCAGATTGATTCATAGGCCTCTTAGGTTTGGGTTGAATTTTGGGTTTGTCCTTTATTTTTGACTTTTGTATACAACAGGGAGACAATAATTAAGGCGACACCCAGTACGATAAATGATATAAGTCTAAAAACAGGATCAAAGTTTATTGTACCGATCAGCAATAAGTATAAGGCGGTTAGGATAAATGTCAGCAGAGCCATCCAGCGGTATTTTTTATTTTTAAGAATGATACTTAACAAATAATATAAGCCGGCCACACCAACCCATGATAAACTGACATAACCCTCAGGAACTGCATGATAAAGCGCATAGGGAAACATAATAAAGGCTGAGGTCAGATATAAATTTCTCATCAGTTCGGTTTTTAATTCAAGTCGCTCCTTCTTCCAGTTTAATATCCGCGCGCTGACCAGGGCAACAATCCCAAAACTAAGGCTCACAATGTTGACAGTCCCTTCCAGGAATAAATAGGTTATAAAGATAATTATGTATATTAAAAAATTTGCCAAAACGATAAATTTGGATCTGAACCAAATGGCGGTGGATATCACCAGCAAACTTTGCCAGCTTAGCCACACAAAGGAATCCGGGACAGGGAATTGAGCTAATATTGCTACACTAAGAGCGGTGTAACCCGAGATTGCGTAAAAAAAGGTTGCGTATTTACTTTTTTCTTTATTCCAGAATAAAATTGCCAGGAAAAGAAAGAGTACCGATATTAAAAAATGATCAAGTGCCAGATGGTCCCGGAATTTTGTCAATGTCAGGATCAGAAACAGACCGTAGAATCCAAAACTGCTCAAAAACAGGCTCAGGGTTATTTTGTTTTCTTCTTTTGCTTCCTCTGGTCGTCGGTAAATAGCCAGACCAAACAATAAAATATACAGAAAGATAAAATAAATATTATGGTATGGTGTGGTTGCCAGTTCAACCCGGTTACCAAGAAACGGGTTATTTATAAACCAGTGAAAATGTGTCAGGCCGGTAAGAAAGATTCCATAAACAAGAATGGGAAACCATTTGTACTTTAAATAGATTAGGATCACACTCACTGCGAGTACTGTGTTTAATATAAATTGTACAAAAGGTGGATTACTGATAAAGACGGTAATATATCCAAGGGTTAAACTGATCGCACATAAATATACGGATTTCCTCCTGAGGGATATATACAGATTGATGCTTGCAACAATTAGAAGAAGGACCAATTCTATTTTATGATCTGTCAAGAGGGGATTACCGCTGAAATAATATAATCTCAATGTGGTAAAATAGAGTAAGAGGAGACTACCACCCAGCAGATAACGGGAAAGAAGTGAAAAAGAATCTTTCCACACATGGGATATCACAACCAGACCGGCCACAAGCGAATAACCAATGATAATAGGGATGCTTACGGGCAGATCCTTAAAAGGAAATGTGAGCAAAAAGGCGATACCAATGGCTAAGATTACAATACCCACCTTAGCGAACCAGTTCTCGCCAATATGGAATTCCATTCTTTCGGAAATGGCATCGGGTGATTCAACCGATTGTGATTCTTGCTTATTTTTGAATAATCCCTGTTCGGAATCCAGTCCCAGATGAGCCTCAATTTTAGCTAATCTGGATTCCAGGTTATCCAAAATAATTATTATATCTTTGTCACTCTGAACCTTGAGAGTTTCGGCCATAATGTTTTGCCTTTAATTGCTGGCGAGACCAGGGTTAAGTGAGAGTTGATATACAAAATGGATAATTAGCACGGCTGATTCTCCATTTTATAATATACAGACACATTTTATGCCAAAAACTTTAAATGTTGATTATATTGGAGTTAGAGCTGTTCCTTCATCGGGGTAATTGTCCTTAAACATGAGGCAGGATTGTCCCATTGTGACAAAAATGTCACAAATCGATGTATTGATATATATTATATTTTGAGAGGATCAGATACTAAGAAATTAATTTTGAATCAACCTAGTGAACATCTAAATTTATCTAACCTGAATTATTCATAACGCAGAACGAGGCTGTAAACAAAAAAAACTTGTCCACGAATTATCACGAATTTTGACGAATTTCACGAATTAATTTTATAAATTTTGCTAAAAAAACAAAGTTTTTGGCTGCAATAGCATAACCACTAAGACACCAAAACCTGCCCCTGCCAAATATAGGCGCCGTGCCCGCCGGCAGGCGTGGGGCGGCACATAGTTATAAAATTTAACGGATTAAGAGGGGTATCTGTTTTTAAATAAATCAAATTTACATTTTTAATTAAAAACTCTAAATTCCTTGATTCTTTGTGTCTTTGTGACTTGGTGGTAAAGTTTGTGAATTAATCAGGCTAAATTATTGATGGATTTTGTGATGTTTAAAAATAAACCTTTAATAATTTTTGTTACGATTGTCTTATGCGCTGTAATCATTTTGCTTGCCCATTTCCAATTTTTTAATGCCCGCGACAGCATGATCAAATTATATGGACAAAAACAAACCGTCCTAGCAAAGCAGGTGGCATTGAGCATTGAAAAATTCTTTAGAGAGCGAATCAGTGCCCTGGATCTGCTGGCAGCAGATTATAGTATACACCAAATTGATGACGACAGCTATACTTTACATTATAAAAATACATATAATAAAGTTGGTTCGTTTGAATACATCATTTTTTTGAACGACAATGCTGAAATAGTCAAAATCTATCCACAGACGATTGATTTGAAATCTGACCAGTTCGACCACGCACGGAAGATTATTCGCTCCAGGTATAAAACAAATAAGTCAAAACAAAAATCGGAAATATGCACCTACAATCTATTTTATACAGAAGAGAACTGGATTTGCATTCAGGTCCCGGTATATGATTTTGAAGACAATTTTGCCGGAATGATTTTAGGGGTGATAGCCATAGATATCTCTTTAAATTCTCTACTCGCCCCAACAATCGAGCAGGAGAAAGCCCATACGTTTATTCTATCCGGCAATGGGGATGTTTTGTTTCATCCGTTGCATCCGAAAATGGTCCGAAACAATATTAAAGACAATACAGGTCCCTGTATAAAATGCCATAGTAATTTTGATTTAGAAAAAAGGATGCTTCTTGAGGAATCAGGTTGGGATGAAAAAAGAGATAATCTCGGTGATAGACGATTGCTTTCATTCTCAAGAATACATCTTCCCGGTGTATCCTGGTCAGTTGGAATTGACATGCCTTACAGCCAGATAACAGAAGCTAACAGTACGCAATTTATAGTATTTTTTCTGCTAAGCGCTCTGATGATACTGGTTGTGAGTCTGGGAAGTATTGCATTGTATCGAATAAATAAAGAAAAAATAATGATAGAAAAAAAGCATGAAATGAACCGCCGTGACCATTTGGCGTTTATCGGGGAGATGTCCACACGAATTGCCCATGAAATAAAGAATCCCCTGGCCAGTTTGCAGGCGGGAATTCAGTTGTTGGAATCAAATTTGCCTGAAGATGAAAAAACGGCGGAATATTTTCATAAACTGACCAGTGAGGTCCGAAGAGTCGATCGAATTGTAAAAGGTTTGTTGTCTTATTCACGTGAAGAACAATTGAACAAAAAGAGCACAGATCTTACTGCCCTTGTAGAAAAAGTTGTTGACTTAAACAAGCAGAGTATTAAAAATAAAATTATAAACTGGAAAGTTTCAAGTGATACAAAAAATACCATGGCAAAAATTGATCCACTGAAAATTGAACAGGTATTTTGGAATCTGATATTAAATTCAACACAGGCGATTAAGCAGGAAGGGTTAATCAAAATTTCAATCAGTAATAATTCAGCAGACTCGATTCACTGTATTATAGAGGATTCCGGTGCAGGCATGACAGAAGAAGTTCAGAAGAAGATCTTTCAACCCTTTTTTAGCACAAAATCGCAGGGAACGGGCCTGGGATTAGCGATTACGAAAAAAATAATCTTAGCTCACGACGGGGAGATAAAAATAAATAGCAAACCCGGCGAAGGAACAACCGTGTATATTACGTTGCCGAGGTAAATTGATGGACAGAAATATTCTGATTATAGATGATGAACAGAATTTAACCTATTTTTTGAAGGAAGGATTGCAGCAAAAAGGATATGGGGTACAGATTTCACATTCAATCTCTGAAGGAAGGGAATCCCTTAAAAAATTCTTTCCCGATCTTCTTATCCTCGATTTAAATCTCCCTGATGGTCATGGTTTGGATTTATACAGCGAACTTAAAACAAAGGGAGAGAATATTCCCACAATAATCATTACAGCGCATAGTTCCATTCAATCTGTCATCGATGCGATGAAACTTGGCGCCGATGAATATATCTCCAAGCCTTTCGATCTTAAGGAGCTGATCATTCTGATAGAATCAATGTTCGAACGGTATAATCTTAGAAATCAGTTAAATTATTACCGAAGAAAAGCACAATGCGGAAATGAATTTGATTTTTTTATCAGTGATTTACCTCGAATAAAAGAACTTCAAGATCTGGCCTTGAAAATTTCTGAAGTTCCTGTCAGTATGGTTTTAATAGAAGGCAGTACCGGGACCGGAAAAGAAATGTTTGCCCGTTTCATTCATAATAATTCAGCGCAAATGGAAGCGCCTTTTGTCGAAATAAACTGTGCTTCTCTCCAGGAGACTTTGCTGGAAAGCGAACTATTTGGTTTTGAACCGGGTGCATTTACCGATGCGAAAAAAAGAAAAATCGGATTAATTGAATTGGCTCATGGGGGAACGTTATTTCTGGATGAGATTAGCGAAATGAGTCAAGCCCTTCAAGCAAAATTATTACGTTTTCTGGAAAATCATACCTTTAAACGTTTGGGAGGCGTACAGGATATTAAAGTAGAGATAAGGGTGATTGCGGCCACAAACAGTGATATTGAAGAGTTGGTTCAGAAAAAAAGATTCAGAGAAGATTTGTTTTTTCGTTTAAATCTTTTTCGGATAAAACTACCTGCTCTCAATGATAGAAAAAGTGAGATTCTGTTAATTACACAATTTTTCCTGGAAAAACTTAATGTTCAGTTAAAACGTAAAGTTAAATTTATTTCCCAAGAGGCAAAAGAAATTATATTAAATTATAACTGGCCGGGAAATTTCAGAGAGTTGCATAATGTTCTGGAGAGAGCGATAATTTTATGTAATTCAGATACCATTACACCTGATCAACTACCAAAGGAAACTATAAAAGATCAGGACAACGCTGTTGATTTTCAAGCAAGATTGTCCGATTTAGGAGGGCATTCCCTTAAAGATTACCTGACCAATCTGGAGAATAAACTTCTTCTTCAGGCACTTGATGCAAGCGAAGGCAATCAGGTTCAAACGGCAAAATTATTAAATGAACCCCGGCATATAGTTCGTTACCTTTTAAAGAAGCACAATGTAAAGTCGGTTGAAAATTAGCCACAACGTCACCATAAATGGCGAAAATTAGCCATTCTATAAGTACTTAAATATATTAGAGTTATATCCTCTCCTTCCTTGTTTACCAAAATTATATGGATAAAATTGTCCATATCAATTTATTTTCTTTAAAACTAAAATAACGTAACTACCTGTGTATTAAGAGTTTATAATTTTTGGTATGATTATTGTACAATGTTTCACAAGTCCGGGAAATATTATGAAAATACTGATTATTGATGACGAGGAATTTTTTATAGAAAATTTGGCAAAATATCTGGAAAAGTCTATACATATAAAGATTCACTATGTTACGAGAGCGCCAAAGGCTTTGCAGATACTAAAACATGAGAAATTCGATCTGATTGTTTGTGACTTGAATCTGCCTGATCAGTCAGAGGGGGAATTGGTCCTGAGCATAAATCGGATTAATCCCAATCAGAGATTTATTATTATATCAGCGAAATCTGAACAGGAAATGCATGAAAGTTTATCTGATTGGAGCAAATTAAACATCATCGGGTATTTCGAAAAACCATTTAATATGGAATCAATCAAAGATGTGATAAAAGGTTTAATCAATATGGAACATAAAAATCCCATTGAAGCATGATTAGTATGCTTTATAAGGGCAAGGTGCGAAAGGAGGTTGAAAGCAAAGTTATCATACCGGAAACTTTTGTTTTTCTATTAGCAGGATCGAATATTAAACAATACCTATAACATTAAATTTAGGAGGATTAAAGATGTACAAGTTTTTACTAACATTAGTTTTCATTTTGGTGAGTGTTGTAATGGTGTTCCCTCAAGATCTATTGCTGGAAACCCATGGCGTATCACCGGCAGAAGTTAAAAGAGATACGGTTGGGAATCCGGATTATTTGGGTATAAAGGACCGTATCGCAACTGGTTTGACCAATGTCGGGGTTGAAACCAAAGTTTACCTCAAAGCTACTTTTGAGGATTCAATGATTACCGGTCTGGTCTGGAGTTTAGACGTTCCCGGTGGATCAGAGGCCAGTCTGTCAGGAGCAACCACCGTTGACGAGGCCAGCGAAATTAAAACCTTTATCCCAGATATGCTGGGCACTTATACGGCTATCGTTTCTGAGGGGACGTATGCAGATACTGTTGTGATAAATGCCGCGACATTTCTGGGAGTAGAAGGTGCCGCGCCTAATTGCACCGTTTGCCACTCGAGCACATTCGATAAATTTGCCGAAACAGGTCACTCACATTTCCTTGACAATGCACTTGATGGGCTTGGAAGAAGTGGTTCAACCTGTCTCGGCTGCCATACCACAGGCTGGGATACCTTGGCGACCAATGACGGTTTTGATGATTTTGAATTTGCTTATCCGGACACGCAATTTGTAGGTATGGCTGACTCCATGTATGAAAAATATCCTAATGCTATGGTCAGAGCAAATATCCAATGCGAAAGCTGTCATGGACCTGGAAGTATGCATAATGGCAGTACTGCGGATTCAAAGATGGTGGCTGATATAGGGGTTGACGCCTGTGCCGCCTGTCATGATGATGATCACTATCATGTTTATCCATCACAATGGGAAGTTTCCAATCATGCAGATCTGAATCGTCCGTACACCAGAACATCCTGTGGCGTATGTCATAATGGTAAAGGTTTTATCCAGTGGGTTGACGCTGGAAAACCAGATGAACTGGCAGAAGTAGTTGATGCCAATTATAATATTACCTGCGCTACGTGCCATGATCCCCATGATGCAACCAATGAATATCAGCTTAGAACCGTGGAAGCCACATTGCCGATGGGCGATGTCGTCACCGAAGGTGGCCATGGTAAATTATGTATGAATTGTCATAACAGCCGCCGGATTTTACCCGATCGTATCCAAGATAGATTAGATGATAGTCGGGCCACTGGACCGCATCATGGTCCGCAGGCTGAAATGCTAACTACCTTAAATTCTTGGACATGGGATGAAGTTCTACCGACTTCGCCACACCTCATCGCTGCTGTACCGGGTGGAGAAGCAAATTCTTGTGTGAATTGCCATATGTATGAAGATGGATCCCATGGTGAGCACGATGCTGACGGTAATCTGACTACAGCCGGAATGCATTCATTCGCGATGGTTAATCAGCAGGGTGAAGATAATGTAGCCGCCTGCCAGGATTGCCATGGTAATGTTGGTGAATCCTTTGACGAGAAGAAATTTTATATCAATGGCAATGCTGATCATGATGGTGATGGTGAAGAAGAAGGATTGCAACACGAAGTCGAAGGATTGCTGGATACACTTTATTCGGTTCTTCCAACGGACGACGATGGCGATTTTGTAGTGGATAGCGCTACAACCAGCTTTGATGTGGCCGCTGCGATTTATAATTGGGAATTTGTAGAGGAAGATAGAAGTTTGGGGATTCATAACCCGGCTTTTACTGTCTCCATACTGCAACTATCAATTGCCAAGGTACGTGACGTGGCGCTTTCCATCAGCCCGGTTGCCGGCGTAACACCTGTGGAGTATTCATTGTCACAGAACTATCCTAATCCTTTCAATCCCTACACGCAGATTGATTTCTCAATCAAAAAAGCCGGTAAGGTCTCATTGAAGGTCTATGATATGCTGGGAAGAGAAGTCGCTACCTTAGTAAATGATAATATGCAAGCGGGTACTTATAAAGCCAAATTTGATGGTGCTCAATTAGCATCAGGTATTTATATGTACCGAATCATTGCTGAGGATTATACAGCCATTAAGAAAATGGTTCTTCTAAAATAGTAAATTGTTGTTAAATAAGGAAGTTAGAGTCAAATACCGGGGCCAGGGATGGCTCCGGTTTTTTTGTATCAATATGTTATTGTATCTAAAAACTTTGTTATTTCCGCCTAGCGGATCGCCTTGGGAGATTAGTAAAATTTTAAAAAACTTTTATCCCGCACCAAAGGCGGGCAAACACGAATTACACTAATTAACTCGAATTTCTAAATATATATTTTTTTTATACTTATAAAAAATATTCTAATTCGTGAAAATTCGTGTAATTCGTGGACTTCTTTTCTTTGTTTGCAGTCTTAGGCTGCGCTATGAATTAATCAGATTATAAATGACAAAAGTTATCATTATTATCTTTAAGAAAATTTTAGAAAATAATTGAAAATTTGATAAAAAAGCTAATAAATGCTTTATAGGATATTCTATAATAAAGACAATAATAACAAAAGGTTACACTGTCATATAAGAGTTGGCATGCATTTTGTCAATTAATTATTGTCCAGCCAAAATATATAATGCCATATAACATAATGAACGGGTTGAGCCCATGAAACCAAAACATTTTGCAATTTTAGTTCTAATTGTCTTGCTAAGTCTATCGCAAGTAAATGCGCAGAAGGTGGAGACAAAGGGAAGATTCACCAACTCCATTTATGCTTATGTCCCTCCTATGCTAAGAGGAACAGATGTGCAGGAGACCAACTGGTTTATTTATCAATATTTTCGCTTCCAGGCTAAAATCAAAGAGTATAACAACCTGACCCTGCATTATAATACCCGTGCTCTGACGAATTTACAGGAAGATATCCCGGATGATCTCCGCTTTCGTGTAAACCGTCTCTCTCTGAGTGCAACGGATCTGTTTAAGGGATTTATGGATGTAGAACTGGGTCGTTTCTTTTTCCATCCGGGAATTGTGTTCGGTAGTCTGGATGGGCTGAACCTGGTATTAAAACCGGGAAACGCCTGGCGGGTAAATCTCTATGGCGGGGTTGAATCTACTTTGCCACGAAGCTATAAGATCTATAATTGGGATGATGCGGCTGTTTACGGGGGTGCAGTTAAATATTTCAATCTGTATGGAACGGATATTCAATTGGCCTATATGCAAAAACTGCATCAGAATGAAACGATCTGGCAAATAACTGCGCTAAATCTTTCCAATTATGCGCTTAAGGATTGGAAATTTTTATTACAGGCCCATTATGATATAGCAAATAGCCGGATGCACCGGTTTTATTTCACAACCAGATGGACGGCTTCCCAAAAACTCCGTTTTAATTTTCATATAAAACAACAACATCCGCAGATCTATGCCAATTCATACTATACCAGATTCGATCTTTATGGTTATAAACAAGCTGGATTGGGTGGATCCTATTATTTCACCGACGAATACTCCCTCTCGGCAAATTTTCACTATTATACACTGGAATCGGATGAAAAAGGGCAGCGGATTATTGTTTCTTTCAACGATTTGAACGGATCTATCGGGGTGGTATATGAATCAGGTGATCTGGGTGATGAATTAGGTTTTTTGATCAATTATGGCTATGAGTTTATCCCCGGCCTGATCGGATCAATTTCGATTGATTATATGCGCTATAGAATCGGCGAATTGTATGATTATGAGGATCAGATCGGAAATGCCCTGCGGGCGAGCTATAGTTTTGCTGACCACTGGAAAGTAATTGCAGAGTATCAAATATTGAGAAATATGTACAGCACAGCTGATCAACGCTTCTTAAACCATATCCACTATATCTGGTAAAAGGTAAGCCATGAGAAAAATAATCTTATTGACCATCGGTCTGATAATTGCCTGGGCAATAATCGGTTTCGCCCAGGAAGATGTCCTTCTTTTTTCACATAAGTTCCATGCTGAAGAGATCGGTGCAGCCTGTACTGACTGTCATGCTAATGCTGAAACCAGTACATTGCCTGGTGACAACCTGCTGCCTGCAATGGAAACCTGTTATGATTGCCATGATGAGGACGATACTGAATGTACGGTCTGTCATACAAACGGTGATGAAGCCACAGAGGTAAGGCGAATTGTCGATATGGCCGCACAATTCTCACACCAAACCCATATCGAAAAAGGGGAAGAATGCATCAGCTGTCATGGCGGGATAGATGAAAAGAATAAATTGACCGAAGGTCTGCATATCCCTGATCGAACGGTTTGTATAGAATGTCACGGGAGTGCTGATTATTCCCAGGAAAAAGATAAGTGCCTCACCTGTCACAGCAAAAATCAAGCCGTCAAACCTGCTGATCATCTGGCCGGCTGGAGCAAGGATCATGGTACGGAATGGGAAATAAAGGAAAAAACATGCAGCCATTGTCATTCAAATTTTTACTGCCTGCAATGTCATGAGGGAGATAATCTGGACAGAGAAGCACATCCCCTGAATTACCGCAACACCCATGGTATCGATGCCAGGGCAAATAAGGAAAATTGTATTACCTGTCATCGCGAATACGCGTTTTGTAATGAATGCCATGCCATTGAAATGGTAATGCCTAAGAATCACAGTTATGCCGGCTGGTCAAATACAACTACCGGTGGATTACACACTAAGGCCGCTCAATATGATTTTGATTATTGTCAATCCTGTCATAGTGATCTAAGCGGTGAAGTTGTATGTATGACCTGTCATGGTAAATAGAAAGAAAATATAATGTTTTAATATTTAGTTTTAGTGCTTTTGAAGTAATAAATGAAACCACTGGCGTAGAAGAGGAATTGGGAACTGGGCATTCTTGTAATTATTAATCGATAACGAGATACGAATTCCGAGTTCCTGATTCCATCTTTTTATCCTCCGTGGTAGAGAAATGTATAATAGAGGAATAATGATAAAGTATATAATAATTCTAAAAGTATTGCTTTTCAGTTTTCTGTTTGCACAGTCTGTTGAAGACTGTATGGATTGTCATTCTGATGAGGAAATGACCGGGATAATTAAGGATAGTATCGAAGTCTCCGTGTATGTTGATCTTGAGAAATTTCAAAAATCTATACATGGAGACATGGAATGTATTGATTGTCATAGTTCAATTGAAGATGTTGATCATGATGAGGATTTACCTGCCGTTGTCTGTGCGGACTGCCATGATGATGCCCAGGAAGAATTTGATGAAAGTATCCACGCCCTGTCAGCAAATAACGGCAATGCTATTTTTTCCGGTTGCAAAGACTGTCACGGTACTCATGATATTTTCGCTTCGGATGATTCATCCTCCTATACATTTGTTTTAAATATCGAGAATACATGTGGACATTGTCATTCAAGAGCGGATGTCATTGCACAATTGGGTCTAAGAGGTAGGGGGCCGGTCGATGCTTATCATAATAGCGTTCATGATAAAATTCTTCATGAACAGCCTGAGAAGGGCGCACCCACTTGTATCAATTGTCATGGATCTCATAAAATTTATCTAATGTCTGATCCACGATCTATCTTTAATAAAGTAAATCGGGCTGAGACATGTGGTACCTGTCATGAAAAGGAAAAGGAAGAATATTATAACAGCATTCACTGGCACGGCGTCGAACGGGGACATTTTGAATCACCCACCTGTAATGATTGTCATGGTGAGCATGGAATTATGTCACCGAAGGATCGGGATGCCGTAACGAATAAACTAAATTTGTCTTCACAAATCTGTGCAAATTGTCATGCTTCCCCAACCATGATGGAAAGGTTTGGCTTAGATCCGGAAAGATTTTCTACCTATAGCCGAACTTATCACGGATTGGCCGTTTTAAAAGGATCACCAGATGCGGCAAATTGCACCAGTTGTCATGAGGTGCATGCTATAATGGGTCCAAATAATCCGGAATCAAGTATAAATCCGGATAATCTTTCGACTACTTGCGGTAAATGTCATGATAATATTACTGCAGAATTTATAAATATTCCAGTCCATCCAAGCGAGATGGAATCAAGAAATCCCATTGGGTTTTATATAAAAAATATTTATATATGGCTCATTATCATCGTTATCGGTGGTATGTTTATTCATAATCTGATCATACTACTTTATTATATCAGACAAAAGCGTCAGGCCCTCAAAAACGGCAGGACCTATCAAAGGTTTCAACCATTTGAGGTGTATCAACATGCCTTTTTAGTCTTAAGTTTTTTTACCCTTGTTGTTACAGGTTTTGCTTTAAAATTTCCTGATGCACTTTGGGTAGGGTGGCTCGTTGATATTGGAATGACAGAACCCATTAGAGCCTTGATTCACCGTATTGCCGCCGTGGTCATGATCGTCGGTTCACTTATTCAGGCCGGGTATCTCGTTTTTAGTCGTAAGGGACAAAAAGATATTCTCGAATTACTTCCTAAAATATCTGATATCACTGGTTTCTGGCAAAATATGAAATTTTACCTCGGTAAAACTAAAGAACATCCAAAGTTTGGTCGTTGGGATTATACTGAAAAGGCTGAATACCTGGCTTTAATATGGGGAACAGCACTCATGGCTATTACCGGTCTGGTTTTATGGTTTCCTGAGATTGCGATGAGTTTTTTACCCTCTTGGAGTTTCGAAGTGTCAGAAATTATTCATTATTTTGAGGCCTGGTTGGCTATGCTCTCGATCTTCATCTGGCATTGGTTCCTGGTGATTTACCGTCCGGACAAATATCCAATGAGTTTAACCTGGATGGATGGCAAGATCAGTGAAGAAGAGATGAAACATCATCATCCCCTGGAATATGAAGAATTACAAAATGAACAAAATAAACCGGATCAGGCTGAACAACATATGAATGAATACAAAGCAATTGATTAGGATAGAACATCTATGATAGTTCTACGTTTACTTTGGATTTTATCCCTCATCTTCTTATTGGCGGGTACTACCCATGCTGAAAATGAAGCCTGCTATGATTGCCATTCTGATGAAGATCTTGATATGGAACGGGGTGGCCGGACCATTTCTGTTTTTGTTGATGAAGAGGCTTTCAATAATTCTGTTCATGTGGATGTGGAATGCATTTCCTGTCATGAGGACGCAGATGTGGAGGATTTCCCTCATCCGGAAGAATTAGAACCGGTATTTTGTGGTAACTGCCATGATGATAAGCAGTTAAACTTTGATGCCGGTATTCACGGTCAGGCTTTAAAAAAGAAGGAACCCTATGCGCCTGATTGTGCCGAATGTCATGGCAAACATGATATTGCTTCAGCTTCCGACCTCAATTCGCCAACCTATAAAATGCAGATTCCTTATTTATGCGGGCGATGCCATCGTGAAGGGGCACCGGTAGCTAATGTTTATGATATCAGTGAACATAATATTATCGAAAATTATAGTCAGAGCATCCATGGTGTGGGTTTGTTTGAAAAGGGGCTGATCGTTACTGCGGGTTGTACTGATTGTCATCGTAGCCATATGATACTCCCCAGATCTTTTGCCAATTCTTCGGTATCCAGACAGAATGTTACCGCGACCTGCATGAAATGCCATGCAAAAATTGAGGATGTACATGATCAGGTGATCCGTGGAGAACTTTGGGAGGCCCGGCCGGGTGCCATCCCTGTCTGCACCGACTGTCACTTGCCTCACCAGGTTAGAAAAGAATCTGTTGCTCTTAATATTTCTGACCGTGCCTGTTTGAAATGTCATGAAAAGGCAGATGTCCATAAAACAGTGGAAGGTCAAAATGTCTCTCTGCAGGTAAAGCGCGAGGATCTTACTCAGTCCAGACATAGAAATATTCCCTGTGTCAAATGTCATTCAGATGTAACACCGGGCCATAAGCGACCCTGTGATTCAGCAGGTAAGATTGATTGCTCTGCCTGTCATGCCAAGATCTCACGAGAGTACTATTCGAGTGGTCATGGGAAGGCTTATTTAAATGGTAATAAAAATGTGCCTTACTGTGTTGACTGTCATGGTGATCACCTGGTGGAATCACATCTGGATGAGGATGCACCGACATTCAGAACTGAAATACCAAAATTATGCGGTGATTGTCATAAAGAAACGGGAAAAGCAGCCAAAGCAGAATTACATGAAATAGATGCTTTTGCTGACTATTCAACCAGTGTCCATGGTATGGGATTGACCAAAAAGGGTTTATTACCGAGTGCTATTTGTACCGATTGTCACAATACACATCTTATTCTGAAAAGCGACAATCCTAATTCCAGTGTATACCATAATAATATTCCTGCAACCTGCTCAATATGTCATCGGGGAATATATAAAGATTTTACAAAGAGCATTCATTTTTCATATGATAAACGGGAAGAACAGAAATTACCGACTTGCAGCGATTGTCATTCATCCCATACGATTTCTCAAACGCAACAGGATAAATTTGTACATGAGGTGACCAGTCAATGTGGATCCTGTCATGAGGAGTTGTCAAGTACCTACTCTGAAACCATGCATGGGAAAGCGTATACTCTTGGCTATATGAAGGCAGCAAAATGCTCAGATTGTCATGGTGCACATGATATTCTAGGTGTCAACGATCTGGATTCAAAGGTTGCACATAGAAACGTTGTGGAAACCTGTCAAAAATGTCATGCCAATGCTAATGAGAAATTTGCCGGTTACCTGACCCATGCTACCCATCATGATAAGGTTAAGTATCCCATTCTTTATTATACCTATTGGTCTATGACGCTCTTACTCGTTTCTGTCTTTGGATTCTTCGGTCTGCATACACTCCTCTGGCTGCCTAGGTCTATCCGCCAAATGATGAAGAGAAAGAAGGAAGAGAAAAAACTAGAGAATGAGGGTGAGCAATTATATATTAAACGATTTTCGACCTCCCAAAGGGTTACCCATATCTTTGTTATTGTCAGTTTTATCTTACTGGCCCTAACCGGTATGGCCATTAAGTTTGCTACCATGCCCTGGGCAAGATTTATCGCTGATCTGTTTGGTGGCGTCCATTCCGCAGGAGTGATTCATAGAATTGCTGCAATACTGACCGCCGGATATTTTGGTTTCCATATTTATGAAATAATTATCGAGAAGCGTCGGGCAAAAATCAGTTGGTTCAAGTTCATCTTTGGTGAGAAATCGATGATGTTCAATCTCCAGGATATCAAAGATTTTGGTGCTACCATGAAATGGTTCTTCGGATTAGGGCCAAGACCGAGCTATGGACGCTGGACCTATTGGGAGAAATTCGATTACTTTGCCGTTTTCTGGGGAGTGGCGATTATTGGCCTTTCCGGATTGATGAAATGGTATCCGGAGTATTTTACCTACGTTCTTCCGGGTTGGATGATCAATGTTGCTGCTATCATACACAGTGATGAGGCCCTTCTGGCTGTTGGCTTTATCTTTACAATTCACTTTTTTAATACTCATTTACGCCCTGAGGCTTTCCCGATGGATAAAGTGATATTCAGTGGTCTGGTTCCTCTGGAAGAATACAAAGAAGACCGGCCGCGAGAGTACCAGGAATTGGTGGCAAGCGGTGAATTAGAGAAAAGAATTGTAAAAGGTCAAATCTCAGAAACAAGAAAAAAAGTTATTGCCGTATTTGGTTTTAGTGCTCTTTTTATTGGAATTTCACTCATCGGGCTGATTATATATTCAGTCCTTTTTGGATATAATTAATAACTATAGAATCTTTCAATAACTAAGTGAGGGGTCCATTGAAAGTAACATTATTTTTTCTGTTAAGCATATTTATAATTATATTGGCATCATGTACAAAAGATGCGGATCCATTACCAAGTGTTACTCATCCGGAAGGGTGGATGGATAAGCAGGCGGAAAATTTCCATGGTAAAAAGGATCAGGCCATTGGTTCGGACTATTGTAAACCCTGCCATGGAATAGACTATTCGGGCGGGCAAAGCGGTGTGGCTTGTTACGACTGTCATGCCAATTATCCCCATCCACCGACATGGACCACACCGGGTAGTGACAGCTCGCATACGGCTTATATTAAGGATAAATATTGGTCAATGGACGAATGCAAAATTTGTCATGGTGTGGACTACAGGGGTGGTACAAGTGGTGTTTCCTGCTATACTTGTCATCCTCAACCAGGCGGTCCTGAAGCCTGTAATACCTGCCATGGTACTGCAGCTGCGCCTGTTGCCGAAATAGCCAATTGGGCACCGCCGAAAGATCTGGATGATAATCTGTATCCACCGGCACCTGGCGTTGGTACCCATCAGCCCCATATGAGAGATACGACCTGGACAACGGCCTATCCGCAGGATTGCAATCTTTGTCACACACCTGTTACGGACTTTGATGATCCTACTCATATTAATGGTCTTGTCGATATAGAATTTTCGCCAATTGCTACATGGGATGGAAAGGTTGAACCTGTGTATAATTTCGATAATTATCAATGCTCAAATGTATACTGTCATGGCAATTTTTTGTTCAGGAAAGATGATAGTGAAAATCAATATGTATATACAGATTCAGTCATTGTTGGAAATAATCCTATAATGTTCTGGACAACTGTTGATGGCACTCAGGCCGCCTGTGGTACTTGTCATGATCTGCCGCCAAAAGGTCATATGGCTACCTCGGCGTGCTCCGCTTGCCACTCATCAGTGGTTGATGAAAACTATAATATTATTAATAAAAAATTACATATTAATGGCGAGATTAATTTGAATTAGTAAAATAGAAGCACTAACTCGATTAATTCATGAATTTTAAAACAACCAGAAGCTTCGTTATAAGCACAGTCTAATTTCCCCCCTACTAAGTCGGGCAGGCTTAATAAAGGGGATTAAGGGGATGTAAAAAAGCCTAATAGTCCATATTCCTTTTTAAGAGACATCCCCCTTGCCCTTTCTAAGGGGGAATTAAATCATTGATTTCATGTAACTTAATCAATTTAACTTTAAGATTTGTGAATAATTCGGCCCAAAAGAAGGAATAATATTTTATGAAATATTATTCCTTCTTTTTTGGTTTTTTATCGAAGTAATTCGGAAACAGATTGCTTGGTATTAATATTATAGATTACATTAGCAAAAAGGGGCGCAATGGAAACCTCGTGATACCATGGTGTGCTTTTTATAAATTTGTCGTCCCAAAAAACGGCATCTGTACCAAGAACGGCCTTAACATCACCGTTCTCATAAGCCTCATTAATTATGTCTATCGCCGGATGATTAAAGAAGGGCAGGCTGCAGGCGATGTAAATGTTTTTTGCATTGTGCAATTTAAGCAGCCTTGCTGCATTTACCATTGTGCCGCCGGTACTGATCATGTCATCCGGGATCAGTACATCCCGGCCGGATACGTTTCCTACCAGGCGCATACTCTCTACAACACTTGCTTTTGAATAATCCCGGGCTTTATCAACAATAGCCATATCGGTATGTAACTTAGTAGAATAAAAACGGGCCTTTTCTGCACCCCCCACATCTGCAGCTGCTACTACCAAATTTTTCGTTGGAAAATTCTTTTTAAAATAGCTGATGAGTGTATTTGATGCATGAAGGTCTTCCAATTTTGCCCGGAAAAAGAAACCCTGTATTGCCTCAGCATGGATATCCAGGGTGATGACTCTTTTTGCCCCGGAAGTTTCCAGAAAGGTAGCAATCTGTTTTGCCGTGATACCCTCACGGGTCTTCTTTCGTTCCTGGCGTGAATAGGGAAACTGTGGAAGAATGACGGTGATTGAATCAGCATCCGATTGATAAGCAGCATTGATGGCAGTTAAAAGAGCCATGAGATTATCATTGATGCTTTTATCCGATTGGGGGTCGTCTACGCATTGCACAATATAAAGATCTGCACCGCGAATGTTATCACTTACGACAGTTTTTATCTCCCCATTTGCGAAGGTAATTTCTTCACTTTTAACTAAAGACAGACCCGTTGCTTTTGGGTTATGGTTTTTAATCACCTTATTTAAATGTTTTATAATGCGTCTTGCAAATGGCCGTCCTGAGGCGCAGGACATCAGGGCCAGCTCTCCCCTATTTTGTCCACCGGCAATATATCGTACGGATTTCATTTAGGAATACCTTTACGCTTAATTATTTGAACTGTTCCGGAAAATGGATTTGTATTGTTTTCTGTAACTGATGATGAATTAAACCATTGCTGGCAAGGATATGACCATTTTCAATATACTGATTAGTCCCCCAAAAATCAGATATTTTTCCGCCGGCTTCCTCTACCAGAACAGAACCAGCTGCCATATCCCATGGACTCAATCCAATTTCCCAAAAGGCATCAAACTTTCCTGCGGCTATATAGGCAAGATCGATGGCAGCAGCTCCCATACGACGGGCATCGCTGATCTGCTCAAATATATCTCTGAAGCAGGCCAGGTAGGCGGGAAGATATTGTTTCTTTTTAAATGGGAATCCTGTCGCAACCAGGCACTCTGATATCTCGGATCTTCTCTTCACATGAATTTTCTCATTATTTAAATATGCACCGTTGCCTTTCCGGGCATAAAACAGATCATTTCTAACCGGATCCAAAACCACTCCAATTTCCAATCTGTCCTTTATACGTAAGGCAATGGATATGGCAAAAAGAGGAACCCCGGATATATAATTTTTTGTTCCATCGAGGGGATCTATAATCCATTCAAATTCACTTTTTTGCTTGCTTAGCCCACTTTCCTCTGCAAGGATTGAGTGAGCAGGTTGGGATTCATGTATTATCTCTATGATTTTTTTTTCTGCTGATTCATCTACAAAGGTAAGAAAATCGTTTTTACTTTTTTCGACAATATCTCTGGTTTCGATTTTACCAAAGTTTGTCATAAGTATTTCAGAGGCCGCCTTGGCGGCCTTTATAGCCAGGTTGAGCATCCTATTATCTTTAACTTTGAAATGAAATATCTTGCTCTAATTATCCTTGTTTACTTTTTAACGCAGAGGACCTAGTGCTCACCCTAGCGGGTGAGCGACGGCTTGCGGCCGTTCATATTAATATACAAACGATAATTAAAAGATTAATACTAAATTTACCACGGAATTACACGGAAGGACACGGATGTTTAAA
>SDBT01003922.1_pt1 | contig 25538 bp, 29 predicted proteins | sample 2277101 | NCBI WGS metagenome assembly SDBT01 (sample SAMN10404973, study PRJNA504765) | marine sediment metagenome | isolation source: marine sediment core GS10_PC15, 103 cmbsf | place: Arctic Ocean: Southern Knipovich Ridge | collected 2010 | reverse complement strand
GGGGCCATCGCCGTGGTCGGCCCGAACGCTGATGTGGCCCAGTTGGGTGACTACACGATGAGCGGCGCGGAGGCCGTCACCTTCGTGCAGGCATCAGGCGATTGGGGATCGTGTGTGGGTGTGGTGATCTGCGACGCGGTGTCGGCCGGCAACCTGTTGCTCTACGACAACGACATGACCGATCAGGACGTGAACAATGGCGACACAGCGGAGTTCGCGATCGGCGAGTTGGACATTCAACTCACGTAGATGACAACGACGCTAACAGTTAGGGCGCTCGAAGATTCAACCTACGTCGCCACGTTTGCGTTTACGGACGAAAATGGAGATGCGGTCACGCCCAACTCCATCACCTGGACGCTGCTGGATGTGTACAGAAGAGTTGTTAATGGCCGTGAAGATGTGGTCGTTGCGGCTCCAGCAGCGTCTGTAGACATCGTTTTGAGTGGTGACGACTTGGAGCCTTACAGTGCGAAAGAGACGAAACTCTTGATGACCGTAACCGCGGATTACGACAGCTCCCTCGGATTGGGGCTGCCACTGATTGATCAGTGTTGGATACCCATAGATGCGCTAAAGCCGTGGTGGGAGTAGCAAATGGTAGCCTTAGGAGGTAGTATGTCCTCGAATGCCCTACTAGAAGAGATGAGGCGCATCGTTGGCGACGAAGGTGTTGCTCAACCAGTCGTTAACCGACTAGTACTCAGTAGCCTCTTGGAGCTGCATATAGCGACCGACGACATTTCTGAGAAGGTGAAAACGTTGGTAGATAACCCAAGCATTATATGGTATCTGCGATACAAGACGAAACATGCAGTTGCTGTCATTGTCAGCGCGTTTGCCATTCTTTCGGTGCTGATGAATCTCTACCGGCCAGTGATAGAGTGGGTTGCTAGTATTCCAAAAGGAGTGATTCCATAACATGAACGGCGATGCTCTCTTGGGTGAAACGGAGCGGCACCGTGTCTGGGAGACATCGCCGTGAGATATATGACGTACCGTCAACCAATACCGCACAAAGTGACTGTGCATCCTAGTGGACGAAAGTATGTATTCGAGGTGAAACACTCCATTAGCCTCGCAAGAGTGGAGGACGCAGATGTTCATGGACTACTAAGAGTGACTCGGGGCAAGTCGAATTGTTCCGCTTGCTCAAGCGCCAAAATATATCGTATGGCCTCGACCGCACAGGTTCGGAGATGGAACGGCTCGACGCGACCGGAACACTTCGATTTCAGATATGAACCTGAACAGGAGGAAACTGACATTCCCATGGAGCTTGATATTAGTACACTAGAGTGGCCCCGCCTAAGTGTGATTGTTCCAGTATGGAACAAGGCTGAACTTACGTGGCGCTTCATCCAAAGCTTTGCTCAATACGGCAATCTCGTAAACGTGGAACTCATCGTTGTGGACAACGGTTCTACGGACAACACGTCTGGCATACTTGAAAAGTGGATGAAGACTTATCCAGAAAAGATTGTCCCTGTACGTTTAGACAAGAACAAGGGCGTTGGTGTGGGCTACAATACAGGAGTCGAGCACGCCAGGTCACCATATTTGCTCTTTATGAACAACGACGTGCAAGTGTTTGGAGACATAACGACGCCCCTCATTCAAGCCTTGATGGTCCAGAGTGACAAGAGGCTTTACGGTGCCCACTTAGTTACCCACGATGGACGCTGGAACAGATTCGGCGACATGATAATCTCGTATGTTGAAGGGTGGTATTTGGGGTGTTCGAAGGAGGCTTTCGAGGAGTTGGGGGGTTTCGACAAGCGCTACTCCCCTTGTGATTATGAAGATGTGGACCTCTCATATGCTGCTACACAGAGGAATTACAAATTAAAAAGGCTGCCTGTACCTGCTGGACATGGAGTTGTAGGCTCATCCGCTTCTCAACTGACCGATCGATTAGGCATTACAAAACGAAACCGGAAACAATTCAAAGCTAAATGGAGCCTGCCATGACCGCCCATAAACCTCTTGTTGTTCTTAGTGGATTGTTTTATCCGGTGGCAATGCTGCGCTACTTTGAGAGCGCCTTGCGTAGACGAAGGGACATAGAACTCATAACTACTGGACCGGACTTTGGAGCGTGGCTGCCTTGGAAGTCTGGCATGCGCCTTCCTTACCAAATGCCCCCAGTAGATACTCCTTTGCCCCAAACCGACAGTGGAGCGACGCCACTCACTTTCGCCGAGAGGAGGATAGGCCGAGTTGTTGACTTGTGGTTACAAATTGACGCAGGTTACTACCTTCGTGGGAAGCCCAAGAACGGCGTGAATGTGGTGGTAGCCACAGATCCTCATTGCCTGAACTACGATGCTCAAAGGCAGTCCGCAGACATATTTTACTGCATGCAACAGCCTTACATGAAGGATGGAGACAAGTGGCTGCCCTACGCATACGAATCTAACTGGCATCGTTTCATAGAGAACCACGAACGAACAGTGACCTGCGATGCGTGCCTTGTTGGAATAGCGTACAAAAACCGGTCAGGCTGGGCGCGCTTACTACGCAACAAGGGCTACCACGTATATCTTGAGACGGGACCGGCTTACGAAGACGCTCGCGCCTTGTATGCCGCGTCTTTGACGGGCTTTAACTGGTCGTCACTGCAAGACACCACGGCTCGTGTGTACGAATTGTTTGCTATGGGTGTGCCAGCCGTCCTTAACAGAGTGCCGGATCTCATGGACATGTTCACGGAGGACAAGGACTTCCTTGGATTTGACAACATGCGAGAAGCAGTTCGGCAGTCCATAAGACTCATTGAAGACGTAGGCCTCCGAGAAACTCTCAGGGAGAATGCTCGGGACGCTGTCGAACTCCACACCTACGATGCAAGGGTGGAGAGGATACTAAAGGAGGCTGGCGTTGTCTAATTCGTTGGAGCTCTTCAACATCACTCATCACCACGGCGCAAAAGAGACACGCCTACCCAACGGCGTAAAAGTAACGCGTAAGGAGGAGCTTTGGGTTCCTGAGTGGTCAATTATGGTACCCACAGCGGGGTACCATGATCACTTCATCTACGAGACCGAAGAGATAGGTCCTGCATATATGTGTACCTGTGGTAGTCCTTCAGTGATGGCTAGCCACCCAGATTCGTCAAAGACGTTCCTATGGATCTGCTATCATCACTCGTTGTACGGAACACACGCAACAGGTGGAAGTGCGTGGGTATAGCATGAGGTGACCGCCCATGAAGATCGACATTTATTGTGTTGAGGGATCCCCTACAGGAGTGACCCCTCAAAAAATTCATACTCGCGGCGTCGGAGGCGCAGAACAAGCCTTGCTAACGTTTGCCCCTCAGATGACTAAGCGTGGACACGGAGTAAAGATCTTTAACGATCCTGTGCCGCCAGGACTCCACGAAGGCGTTGACTTTTTGCCAAGAAGTGCGTTTCACGCAAAGGCAGACCGTGATGTACTTATAGTCTTTCGAGGTCCTACGAAACACCTCACTGACCGTATTGGTGAAGGTCAAAGGATTGCTCCAGTGCAAGTGTTTTGGTCATGTGACCAATATACTGCTGGTGACTACGACAAGGATGTGTTTCCTTTCGTAGACAAGATTGTGACCATGTCGCCTTACCACACCCAGTATTTTCTGGACAACTACAAGAACGCTCCTGTAGAGAAGATCACCCACATCGACATAGGAGTTCGTACGTGGGAGTATGAGCAACCAACTGAGAAGGTACCTTACCAAATGATCTGGTGCTCAGTGCCCAGCAGAGGCCTGCAGTACCTGGCAGATATTTGGCGTGAGATCATAAAGAAAGTGCCCAAAGCCACGCTAGTAATAACTGGCGACTTTCGCTTGTGGGGTGCACCGTTGGCAAGAGATCTTCAATTCAGAACGAAGTTGGAGGGACTACCGGGGATTCGATACTTTGGTAAGGTGCCTCGAGCCAAGCTAGTGAAGCTGCAACTCGAATCTGAGATCATGTTCTATCCTGGAGACTACGAAGAGTTGTTCTGCATCGCCTGTGCGGAATGTCAAGTCGCGGGTGCCATTCCGATTACTAGTGGTGCTGGGGCGCTGCCTACGACAAATCAGTCAGGACTAGGAAAGGTAATCTTTGGTCACCCCCGAGTCCAAAGGGATGAGTTCGTCGGGGAAGTCGTTTCACTACTTGACGAGCATGTAAACCTCCGCGATGACCAAGCACGCATGCAGTTATATGCACGAGGGCGGTTTAATTGGGATAAGATTTGTAGTGAATGGGAAAAGGTGCTGGCATGAAGAACATTATCTACGTGTCAGAATTTGCTGCAGTTGGAGGCTCCGGCTATGGTGTCATAGCAAGCCAAGTCTGTCCTCGCCTACTCGAGCACGACATTCAGTTGTTGGTGCTGAGTCCGAACTACAAGGGCGAGGAACACCCTCACCTATTTGCGGTAGTGCCTGCTCGTCCTAGGGCTGTGCCTTCAATGATCAAGAGTTTGACAATGGCCAAGGACGTGGAGTTCCACGCAATAATTTCGGCAATGGACATTCCTCAACAAAGGAAGCTGCGAGGGAACTTTGGTCCAGAAGGAGTTCCACTACCCCACATTGGCATTTTCCCGGTAGAGAGCGGCCCCCTGTGCGACTCGTGGGCGGTAGCTCTAGCAGGGCTGGATGCGGCTTTGGTCATAAGCGAGTTTGGAACGGTTGAAACAATAAAGGCAGGAGTCAATGCTAAGCACATTCCCATAGGAGTTGACACAGACTTCTGGCGTGCTCCTGAGGACGAAGAGCGAGTTTTGATACGAAAGGGCTTGGGGATCACCCCAGAAACAAAGTTTATTCTTACCATTGCCGACAATCAAGAGCGCAAGAACCTAGTTGCCTCAATAGAAATGGTAGCTGCATTGCATCGCAAGGCTCCAGACATGCCGCTTCTCTATGGAATAGTGACTCGCCCACGTTCACCGATTGGGTACGAGCTGATGGACTATGCAATGGAGATGGGCATCATACACTGCTTCCAAATTTGGCAGCGTGGCATGTCAGCTGAGAACCTTTGGGGTTTGTGTGCGGCAGCGGACGTCTTTCTGTTAGCATCTAAAGCTGAAGGTTTGGGGATGCCCATAATGGAGGTGATGGGTACAAAAACGCCTGTTGTAGGAACTGACTGTGCCGCCATTCATGATCACTTGAGCGATGGTCGTGGTTACTTGATACCACCAGCGTACAAGTATCGTGATTCTTGGGGTAACGAGTGGCGCTGCCTTGCAGACATCGAACAAGGGGCAGAGCTTCTGGTTCAAGCAATGAACGGCAACAACACGAAGATGCTAGAGAAGGCACGAAGTTATGTAGAGGAGCGTACGTGGGAGAAGACAACTGAAGTGCTTGTGGAGGCGATCAACAATGTCACATAAAAGGAAGGTACAACGCGAAAACGCTCCTCCGAAGGCTGTGGTAGACATTGTGATCCCGGTTTATGGACAACATGAGATGCTGACACGAGCGGTGGCTTCCATTACAGCATCAAAGCTTGGCGTTCCGAAGCGAGTGATCGTAGTAGACGACGCCACTCCTTTCTCGCTAACACATGAAACCGCCTTGGACGATTTGGCGGAGTTTCCAGATGTCGAGGTTCACCGACGAAAGAAGAATGAGGGTTTTATAGCAACATGCAGTGCTGGTGTTGCTCTTGGCCGAGCGCCGATAGTTGTCTTGATGAACTCAGATGTGGTTCTTACATCAGAGTGCCTTGCACATTTACTGGCTCCCTTCTCCAACTCGCAAGTAGGTGTTGTGGGAGCGAAGTTGCTCTTTCCTGAGAATGAGGATGATGAGAGTTCTATACGTCCTGCAGGTAGGATACAACATGCGGGTATAGCGTTCAATACGCGAAAAGAACCCTTTCACATTCATATGGCGTGGAGCGCAGAGCATCAGAAGGTGTGCACCACTAAAGAAATGCAGGCTGTTACAGGTGCGCTTCTTGCGACTCCTCGCAAGCTGTGGGACAGGCTCAATGGTTTCGATCCTCAGTATGGACGAGGCACCTTTGAAGACATAGACTATTGTCTACGGGTGCGTCATGGAGGCTTTGGTGTTATCTACATGGCGGAGGCTGTTGCATATCACTATGCAAACGCTTCTATAGACGGCAAGCCACCCGAAATAATGTTCCCCATCAAGCAAAACGCGATCTACTTCGGGTTGAAGATGAGCAACTTGGTCATCTGGGACGAATGGAGATTCTGGTGATAGAGCTCTGGATGCACATACCTGGCTTTAAGAAGTACAAAATATCTAACCATGGTCGGTTATTTAGTTGTACACGTCAGAGGTTGCTTGTCTTGCAAACAACGTCGAACAACCGATGTCGAAAGGTTTCCTTGAGCCGACGAGGTAAGTTGCATCATTTTCTAGTACACCGCTTAGTGCTACTCGCTTTTGTTGGACCTTGTCCAAAAGGACATGAATGTAATCACATAGATGGCAATCCAAAGAACAACCGTCTCGAGAACTTGGAGTGGATCACATGTTCCGCAAACACCATACACGCCAGAGACGTGTTGGGGCATGAGTATGGTCGTAAAGGTGAGGCAAGTGGGACCTCTAAACTTACTACACAGGAGGTGTTGCAGATTCGGCAGCTACGAGAAACAACTGACCTATCGCTAGAAAAGCTAGCAAAGAGATTCGGAGTTTCACATCCGACGATTGCGAACATTATCAAGCGCAAGACTTGGAAACACATTTAGGAGGTAACAATGGTACCGAGCGATCATTTACAGAAGAAGATTTGGATGGGTCTGTTTCGAATGGTGGCAAGCTCGAAATGGCTGACGGCTTTATTTGCAGCGTTGGCAACTTCGCAACTTGACATCTCGCCAGAGTGGAAGGCCTTTCTCATCGTGACGCTTGCGAGTGTCTACGCAATCGCAACCGCCATTGAGGACGCCCGCAAGTAAGGAGTCAACGATGGACGTTTTTCCTACAGGCACGCGAGTCTTAGATGACCCAACGTATTTCCTCTATGGCGGATGGAAGGGTGAGTCTACTCCGCCACAGAGGAACCTGGCTTACTTGACAGCCGAGGATCGTATGGAGCGACACATCGGCACGTTCCTTACGCCGACTACGGTTACAGGTACGTTCCCTGTGACAGTAGATCCACGACTCGTGTTGCCTCATACCAGGGTCTTGCGTGTTGATGGCGTTGCCATACTAAGAGAGCCTGTAGGTAGCGACTCCCAAGATTACGTGCGACGTGCAGGAATTGCGCGTGCGGTTGATCTTGATCATGGAGTGGTTGAAGTGTTTGAGACAAGCTCGCAGCCAGGTACAACATCTATCCCGGGCGCGGCCAAGCAAATTGAAATTGCCTATACGGCGGGTCTGAGTGATGGAGTGGCTGCGAGCTCAAGTACAATGGTGCACGCGTTAGTAATTGTAGCAGAGGAGGCTCTGCAGCAGATCGTCGAGCCATCCGCATCTGAAGGTGGTCCTGGTGCGCCTGGCGTACAGCAATACTCTATGGGAAGGTATAGTGAGTCGCGAGCTAGGATACAGCCTACCACCTTGGGTCACACCGCACGTGCGCAGTTCGCTGCCAATCTGGTAAAGAGTTTTCAAAAGCTTCGCGCAAGGAAGATAGGCCAATGAGACTAGATACTATGGCCGCTTGGTACTCAGTCACAGCACAAGACGACGACGAGGTTGGAGGAGCACAGTTGTCGGGTACCTACGTACAAAGCTTTAACGCCCACTTCCAAGAGGACGCTGTCGATTCCTCATTTTATCAGCAAGGACTGGAGGTGGATAGGATCTTCAGTTGCTGGACCTTGCCCATACGTCTTGGCATCAAAGCGCGAGACGAGGTCGAAATTACGAGTCCCACAAGTCACCCCTATTTCGGACGTCGTTTCAAGGTTCTGAGCGACCTTCCTGCCCCTTTACACATTGCAAGAGGTCAGGGATTTCTAGAGCTGAAGCTTCGCCTGAGGGACTACTCTCGATGAAGATGATAACCGGTGGCTGGCGTTACCGAGGCAACATTCCCCTCTTCATGGCTGGGCTGACTAGGAATGCCCAAGTAATCGCAAATGACTTGGCTAATGAGGCCATACGTAACGCACCGAAGGCCTCATACGAGCTGGCCAAGTCCATCTCTGGTGTAGTTGTACCACAAGAAGACCCAAGCATTGTACGTGTTGAAGTACGCGCAACCGCTCCTCATGCTGCTACACAAGAGCTAGGCTCTGGACTGTATGCAACACGAAGTGGTACTTACGCAGGGAGTGGAAAAGAGTACATGATCAAGCCAAGAGGTTTGCGAGGCAAGTACAGAAAGCCTCGTGGACTTGCTCGCATGCTTCCTGGACCCAAGGCGGCGCTTTCGTTTATATGGGCAGGTCATGGACGTGCGGCTCTTGCGTTCGTAATGCACCCAGGCGTTCATGGAACCCACTACATGCAGACAGCTTTCGAGGAGTACAGTGCCTCACAAAAGTGGTCTTCGGTTATTCGTCCTACGTTCAATGCATTATTGTATGGTGATTGGATCCAAGTAAGATGATTCACAACAACGACATCAAGGAAGCAATTATCACGATGCTCAAGGCCGACGCGTCTTTGGTTGCTTTGGTAACCGAAGACGAGGTTCGTGAAGCTGAGTGGCAGGGCAAAGAGTTCAAATACCCAAACGTGCGGGTATTGGTTCGTCAAAGTGTGCCTGAAGGTACCGGACCGTGTGACAGCAAGATACGAAGGGTTACGTTTCTGGCAGTCGCAGCTTCCGCGAAAGCCTCAAGCAAAGAGTGTGGCAGTGTGGCAGCTGCAGTCGTCGATGCACTAAAAGGCAGGCAACTAGCATCCGACGTGTTTCAGTCGGGCACAATGCACTTACGCAATTATCCTGGTTCCCTTTTTGCAATTGCCGCAGAGACGTGGGTTTTGGAACTTACATGGGAGGTAAACGTATATGGCTGACAAGCAGAAGCAGCCGGTCACGGAGGGATTTGTGGCCTTGAAGACTAAAGCTGCCCCAAAGAAAGACTCGCCCCCTGTGCTAAGGGCTCTGAGGTCGATTCGTCCTAACAGGCTCGTAATGAAAGGACCTATTACGGGTAAGCGATATGAGTGGCCGTATGTTGGGTATGTTCGGGATGATGTTGATGCCGTCGACTACCCCGAATTGTTGAAGATGTCCGCTACTACAGCAGCTTGCTGTGGTGGTGCCGCAGCGACCAAAAAGTACGTAGTGGAGGCTTAAACAATGGCTCTAGCAACTGGAACTCCTCTGGGGTTGATTGAATCTCAAGAGGACATTTACATCGAAGGTGCACCCTTCTTCTATTTTCAGGAGAGGGAAAATGGGCACTACGAACATAACCCCGATGGCGACGGTTTCTATTGGGGTATGTCTGGAACGACTGGTGCTCCCGTGTATCAGGCGGGGTGTTATGAGGACGTGTCTTGGGCTGAGGATCGAACCGTCAATACGGTAAGGTGTGATGCTGTTGGCGATAAGGCTGCCATCATGAAGCGCAACTTCCTTGACTTGACGTTGACCCTCACTTCCTTATTCCCCTTGACCTCGCTGAAACACATGATTCATGGTAGTGAGGTCACTGAGACACCAGGCGAGACTGAGAAGATGGGTCTCGGAGATATAGACAATGCCACATACTATCGTGTCTACATGCCGAAGGTCTACGATGAGGCTGCGGCTGACTATGTGTGCATTACCGGTCACAAATGTCAGTTCATCGGCGCTCTCGAGCTAGCTATGTCGGGAGACAATCGTTGGGGGTTGTCAGTAACGGTGCGTTTCTTGGCAGACGACGACGTTCCTGCGGCCCAGAAGTTTGCAACCATCATCCGACTCGACCCCAGTGCCATCTGAGCCTGAGTGGCTGAGTTATGAGAAGACAGTAACAGAGATCCCGAGTACGACGATCGTGCTGGGTGGTCACACGTTTCGTTGTACTCGGGTACCCTTTCGAGGTTTTCTAAGGATCCAGAAAGCTCTTCGTGTCATACGAGAGGATGATCCTTACGAAGGCTTGAAAAGGCTCTTTGCTGCTCATGGTGTTGAGGTGCCTAAACAAGCTCGAATTTTGGAAGTTTTCGAAGCTGCAGCAGCCTTGATTCGGTTAGACAGGATAAGAGGTGTGCTACCTTTCCTCAAGGACACAGAAGAAGAGGTAAATCTTGATTCGTGGCACTACGAGAGTCGTCGTGTGATAGTGTGGATGGACGTGCTTGCTCAAGCCTATGGTTGGACAGGAGAGCAAATTCTTTCCATGGACGTAGATGCGATTCTTTGTTTTGTACAAGAGGCCTTGGTTGCGAATCAGTTAGAGAAGGAGTGGGAGCATTCCTTGTCAACAATTGCCTACGCACATAATGCCAAAACCAAGAAGACAACATATCTACCTCTTTCTCGACCGTTTTGGATGAGGGGAGTTCTTAAGGAACCTAAAAAGATGCGCATTCCAAAATCCTTACTACCCTTGGGTGTTGTCATATCTTTGGAGAGAAAAGGTGTTCAGACGTAAGACACACGTTGTGCTTGGAGGACGCAAGCACGTTGTTGAGCCCATGACCTTGAAGACAGGTCTTGAGTTCATTTGCTTATGTGTGGAACTAATGGAAGGACTTCAAACTTCCGAGACGCCCTTGCAACCAAAGTACCTTCCCCGCATTTTGGAAGAGCACCCTGGCAAGTTCACCAAACTTACAAGTCTCTTGTCTGGCAAGCCTGAGATGTGGATTACACGTCGTTGTACGGCGAATGAGGTGTTAGGAGCACTTCCTTTTCTTCTAGTCCTGAATGGTGTACCTTCCCTTATAGAGAGCGCCCGTTTCTTGGGTATGCTACCAGAGGTGGAAGATGGTTGACATACTTGATGTTTGGAAGATTAGGTTTGAGGCTGATGCCAAGAAACTCTTTGCTTCATTTGACGAGGGAGTAAAGCGAAGCAAAGAGTGGTACGAAGCTCTCAAGAAGGCCGATATGTCTGCCCAACTGCTTTGGAATAAAAGAGCGAAGATTATCGACAAGGCAGGAGCAAAGATTCGTCGTCATAGAAGGACCATCCTCAAGAAGCTTAAAACAGCTTGGCTGGAAATCAATCGGGAGGTAATGAACTATAACAAGATCAATGACAGGGGTATGCGGCAACGGCTGAAGTACGTTGAACAAGCCGGTAAAAAGGCTGGAATAGGGTATATAGAGGCGTTTGGGAAGCTGCAACAGCAGGGTCTCTACAAAGGCAAGCTTGGCGAAGACATGGCGCGCGCGCTCAAGAAAATGATGGATCCATCTCCCTTCGATAAGTTCAAAGCAAGTATTGAGGGCATAGCAAAGCCCGTACAAACAGTTATTTTGGGTTTGCTTGGCATACAAGCTGTTCGATCCTTAAGAGCCGTTGTAGACATTATGAAGAAGGCGGCAGAGACCTCCATAGCATATCAGTTTAGTTTGTATCGTCTTAACCTGGCAGTTCGTGCAAGTCAAAGAGTTATAGGGGCCTCTATTGGGACAACGGCTGAGTGGAACCAGCACGTACAGGACCTTCGTAAACAGTTCGGTTTGTTCTCCGAAAAGGAGCTTCGGAACCTAACTGCGAAGGCTCTTATGTACACACGCGAGTTGAACTTTACTAAAGAAGAGATTAAAGAACTGACAAGGGCTGTAACAGTTCTTGCGACGGTTAACGAGAAAGACTTGGATGCCGCAATGTTGTCTGTAATTTCTGGCTTGTCGGGATATCAAAGATCTCTGCGTAACCTGAGCATCCAAGTCGACAAGAACATGATTGAGCAAGAGGCGCTTCGTCAAGGTATTACAGACGAATATGAAGCACTAGACCAAGCAACAAAGACGCATCTTACCTACACTTTGATTATGCGCCAAGTCCGGGCGATGACTGAAGATGTTGGGGACGCTCAGCTTACTCTCTCTGGCCAGATACGAACCTCAGCTGCTAACATACAAGACTCAGGTGCGGTTATCGGATCGGTATTCGCAACCATGGTAGTAAGCGCCAAAAAGGTCTTAGTGACAGTTACAGCCATTTTCGCAAGGGTCGCCTTGTCTTTCGCAATGCTAGACGCGATGGCTGCTCGACAAGCAACAAGAACAGGAGAGTGGTTCAAGCGCCAAGGTGCTCACATTGTGGGATTCCTTCGAGAACTTGCGGGGGATGCTGGTGCCCATGCTAGGATGATGGCTGAGGTAACCGAGGGCGCCACCGAACGAATTAACGAAGCTTTCATAGCCGTTGCAAAGGCATACCAACTCCTAGATCCAATAGCAGAGGACGTTGAGCAAGACCTTGATTTAGTGTCGGCGGCGGTGGATAGAACCTCGGTGGCAATGCGCAAGCTTGCCTTGACTATTACAGACGATCTAGCCGACGCACTTGACAAGTACGAAGAGGGACTACATGACGCGAGTACATCCGGCCTAAAGGACATGGTGGAGGCCCGGGAGGACTACGCCAAGAAAGAGGTTGGCGTACTTAAAGATTTAGAGAGGGATCTTGTAAAAGATAAGAGGGAGGCCGAGAAGAAGCGCCTCGAGATTCAAGCAGATCGGGCAGAGAAGTTAGTAGATATTGACGAAGAGCTCTACAAAAAGCAAACAGACGAGGCTGAGGAATACCATAAGAACGAACTACGTCACGAAGAAGACTTTCAAATTGCAATGCAACGATTGCATGCCTCGTATGTTGAAAATCTTTGGGGTGCGTTGGCGGCTCGCGACGCACGTGCTATCCTTAACATTCAACGCCAGTACCGAAGACGTCGACGAGAGGCAGGAGAAGATTTCAGCCTTGACAAGACTCGTCGTGCTGAGGACCATGCCACTAGACTTGCAGAGTTTGACGAGTGGGCTCAGGAGCAGCGTGATCGAGCTCGTGACGCCGCTCGAGAACGGCTCGACGATGTTAAAGCAAGCCTCATAGAACTTCGAGCAGCTAGGCGTCTGGCCTACGAAGAGCGACGTAAAGACAGACTTGACCGTCTCAACGAACGAATAGCAGACATAAAAGAAGCGACTCGTGAGCAACGCGCAAACCTTAGAGACTCTCTAGCCAAAGAACTAACTCGTATAGGCAAACACTATGCAGACGCCGAAGACGCTACCTTCCTGGGCGGCTTGGCTATCTACAAAGCACTAGAGACAATCTTTGGTCCTAGAGGAGAAATTGATGTACTAATGGACTCGTTCTACCAGCGATGGCTTACCAACGCAAGAAGAGGTCTTGCGCTCCCTATGCCTTCTCTTGTAGGAGCACCCGGAGCGCCGCCTGCACATGGGATTGGGAGTACTCCTACACCATATCCATGGTGGCAGCCTCCAATAGGATATGGGCAGCAATGGCAGCAGACGCCCTCTCAGTACCAATCGCCTCTGCGAGCTCCGCAGGGGACTCCACCATATGGTGGGCAGTTTGGACCACAAACAGTCCAGTTGGATGTTGTCATTACCGCCGATGAAAACTTCTCGGTAGATTTTGAGCAAAGATTGTATGCTGAGTTGGTACCTGCAATAGTCGCCATAGTCACACGAGGCCGAGGTCCTTACTAATGTCTACAGGAACCTACAAAATCAATGACATTGTGCTAGACACACAACCTACGACAGGCAGGTGGTCTCCAAGAAGTGTGTTAGGCAAGACAGGCGACAATCGATCCATTCTGCCAGCCCTCAGAAAGTTCGTAATGCGTTGGCAGTTGGCAGACGCCACTTGCGTAAAGCAAATCTACGATGTTTGGAATGCACAGGGAGCAACAGGAACTTCGTCCGTGAGCCTGCCCGAGCTTGGAGCTGAGCCTTACGAGTTCCTAACCTTCTCGGGAGTATTCCTTGAAGAGCCTGAGGTGAGCCACTACTTCCAAGAGCATCAGTCGAATGTGATTTTGAGGGTTTCAAGGATTAACATGCTATGACCTTTAGCGCTGCACAGATAACTGCGCTTCGGCAACCAGAGCAACGCAGTGACTGGTTCCTAGGCTTCTACCCTCCACCCACAGTACTTGCTTGTCAAGTGGACGATGTCGATGCTGCCAAGGGGGATCGCATCATTACCTTTGATGGCGTCTCCGAAGGTGCTTGGGGAGACGTCCTACAAGACATGATGATGTACATAGGCACCGCCGCAGGCAAGGCAGACCTAGGACGTATCCGAGTAGAGTCCGCTACGGCGACTACGCTTATAGTAGCTGAGAACGATGACATTGTGTGGGCGGATGACATATACCTTACTGTTGTACGTTTTTGGGAGCCAGTAGCAATCTACCCCCGACACACCTACGATGAGGAGTCCGACGTTGTTACTTGGTACAAGCGGTACAATCTTGCATACACCGATCAGAACGTAAATCGCCCCCCTGTGCCCTGCATGGAAGGACACTTTGCGGGCTTTGTCGACCATCCATCCGGCGTGTACTTTAACGGTAGCGAGAGCTACGACTTTGAAGGTGAGAGCCTGTCGTTTGATTGGGCATTCCCAAGTGGTACGCCTGACACCTCGTCAGCCGAAATACCAGGATACATTAGCTATGGCCAAGCAGGCTACTACACGGCTTCTATGGAGGTTGAAGAGGCTGGAGGCAACAAAACATACAGTGGCTATCGACACATCATGTTGTTCGACCGTCCGGGTGAGGGTCCTAATCGACCCTTGATGGCTACAGAGTTTAATGTAGCGGTCCAAGGCAGCAGGAACGCAGGAGGCTTCGAAGCGACGTTCCGAATTCGTACCGATGTAGAGGACGTGGACCTGTCCGCAATTCGGGATGGCGCCCTGTGCATCATCTTCGCGGACGAATGGTTTGATGGTACCAAACGCTCGTATGGCCAGCATCAGGGTAGGGAACACCTTGTCTTTGTTGGATACATAACAGACGACTCTCTTTCCTTATCACCGAATGGCAATTATCTCGAGTTCACGGCACTAAGTGCTATGCGCATCATGGAGAACAGAGATCTCCATCCTATCGCCTTGGATTATAAAGACACTCCTGTAGACTGGAGTCAGATGTCTCATCTAACAGTAGACAAGGCTGTGCACCACTACTTAGTGTGGCATACTACGATGTATCGTATTTGTGACATTAACAACACGGGGGACACCAAGAAGCTAATGATGGCAGACTTTGGTAGGGAGGGGGTTGCCAAGGCGCTACGTAAGTTCCTTTGGGGCGCTATCTTTGCCGACGCAGTTTCGGATGCACAGGGGTATGTAAACCAAGGACGACACCCTAGCATGCTGCCTGATGGTAGCCGGCCTGCAGGCACACTTATGCGCTTGTTGCCTACCGACTGGCAAGAGCCCTTGCAAATTATCCGACGTGCAGAGAATGTGGCCTCTTATGTAGAATTGGGTGGTGTGTACTGTGCTGGACCCACTGAGGAAGAGAACTGGGCCTTTCTTGCAGGAGCGCCTGGAGACTCGCCAGCATATAGTGGACTGCCAAGAACACGTACTGGCTACGCACTGAATGGTACTGGTCAAGCGCATCTCAATCAACTCGCGGGAAGGTACTTTGCGTACTTGAACAATTCGTATTCCGACTTGCCCATACGACTTAGTGGCAACTATCGATGCCTTCCCCTAGTTCCTGCTCAACGAGTGTTCTTCGATGTCGGAAGTGCTTTGGATCCACGAGGAGCTGAGTGGAATCAGAAAACCTATCTTATTAAGGAGGTGGTGCACACACTACTAGAAGGTAGGTGCTTCACTGAGCTTGCCCTGGAGGCCGAAACAGACGGGCCTGAGGGTGAGACTATCATCATTCCCGACACGCCTACATGGGAACCAGTTCCTTGGGATTGGCCGGATCCACCAGTACCTCGAGAGCCTCCGGAGGCTCCCGGCGGATTTGTAAGCGACGGTAGTTGGGTTGTAATTCAGGTAAACGACATTATCGGAGTAACAAGTAACTTCTTGGATGGCAGTCCACGCTATCGAGCTGTCCCGAAGCCTCCTGGCACATTCATGTATCGAGGGATCCTCAATCCATATCGCCTTATGGAAGGCGTGGCGGAGTTGTGGATCGCGGGCAATACAGGTGTGTGGAAGTGCCCTGATGTGTACTCAGAGTCACCCCAATGGTACCAGAAACTAACCTCGGCTGCCTTCTTTGCTGAGACAGGTGAGTACATAAGTTCCGTGCGAGAGATAGAGGCAGCTCGGTCACAACCAAATACTTACTACATTCAGATCCGCACGAACAGTGCTGACCTTTGGGTAGGGTATACTAACGACAACGGAGAGACGTGGTCTTTTGGTAGGGTTGGTGATCCAACTACTACGAGCGGTCCGCTCGGCTTTGCAGTCTCGCCGCACAACGCCAACAAAGTATTTTGTTGTGCAGGTGACGGCGAGTTGATGGGCAGTGATGACTTCGCCACCTCTTTTGAACTGAAGTACACCGTGCCTTGGCCATCAGGTCCTATACGCAACATCTTCTTGCCATACAACAACAACCCCAATGATCAAAGGATCTTCATCTCTGGAGAGAACGAAAATCAGGACGGCACACTCCTACTTCTTGGAACCTACGGAGACAGTGACTACAACCTCGCGTTTAGTACAGAGGACGGGGCTACCGGTACTTGGCAGATGCATCCATGGCCAGATCCTAATGTGTACGCTCTTTCGTTCGTTGAGGACGCAGGCGGCGGCGCAGCCGTAGCCACTCCCAGATTCTCAGCCGTGCAGAACAAGTACCCTTGGCGAAGCCAAACGCCATGGATAGCAACGGGTACTTGGTACAATACAGGATGGGACCCCCTCGACTGGGCCAATGCATACACACCTATGTGTCGAAACTCAAAAGGTCACATCTTCCTTATGGACATTCGTCGGGTCCATCGCTCAGTCAACCAAGGAAGAACATTCAACCTATTCTCAGAAATTACAGGCTCCTTTGCAGGCCAGGACATTCTCTGTACTGATGACGACACCCTGATAGCAGTTGGCCACGCCGGGGACGCGGATGACGCGTTCATTCGAGTAAGTCACGACGACGCCAAGACATGGATAAAGGCAATAAAAGGCAACCAGCCTCCGGATTGGGCTAATGAGGGGCTCAGTTTGTGTCAACTGGCAAACGGAGACATACTTTGTGGTACGGCGGACGGTACTACCTACAGAAGTCCTTCACCATACTACGGCGCTAGTGGTTCTTGGGTGTATAACGGTATAGTACTAGAAGCGCATACGGGTTCCTACTATCAAATGTCAATCGACTCGCTCTTCCAAACAGCAGCAGGAACCGTTCTTGCAGGGCACGACATTACAGAAGAAGAGTGGGGCTGGAATGTAATGCATCGGAACATTAACGACGGCCACAGCGGTTCTTGGGAGCCCATCATGCAGTGGTCCGACGATGTCATTGACTGGGAGAACCATTGGTATGTATCTCGCGTACGTGACATTATCCAAGCAGCGAATGGAGACATCTTCGCAGTTGGGGACATGGACTTCAACCTTGTTCCCGGCCTTGACCCTGCTACTATTATGCGCTCCAAAGCAGCAGACGACGGAGCGTCGGGCACTTGGGAGAGCATTGTTCTTAAAGATGATTGGTACGGACAGTGTTACGACGCTAAAGTTATTCGGTCACAGCCGCCGAAAGAGTATACTCTAAAGTCCATCAATGGGGCTACGGGGACGTTTACTGATGTGACTCCTGCCGGAGGTGGGTTTGTAGGTTGGCGTAACATGATGTCTCCGGTACTCGAAGGTACTAAATTCTTTGGTGTAGGGGGAAACAAGTTGTATTACAGTGGTAATAATGGAGTGTCGGGATCGTGGTCGCAACGAGCCGATTTCTCTACGAGACCACCAGCAGACGAAGATGGCCAGAGCGCCTTAGAGATCTTTCCATACGACGGGGACAAACTATTCTTGCTACAGCATCGAGAGTCTGGAGGAAGTCCAACCGCCATGATACTATACTCTCCTGACGGTGGAACGACACTACTCGACAAGTCTGGCGATTGGGCCTTAGTTGTGCAAGCCACTTGGGGCTTAGATGGCGGTGTCGGTGGATCCATCATTCCTATCTGGGTGCAGCCATGACCACACGTGCCGAATTTGTACAAGTACTACAGCAAGTACTTAACGAGCGTGAGCCCCGACGTATAATACACACTGGTTTTTTGGGTACACGTGTTACTGGGGCAAAGGTAGTAGAGGTCCCTGAACGGCCAGGATTTGTATATGTACGCTTGCGTGGCGATGCGTCATCTGTTGCCATTGCCTTCAATGAGAGAGTACCACCGTTCTACGACACTCCAGTACGCTTGATGGTAGACGAGTTCGACCCAAAGGTGTATCGCATTCTTGGTAGGAACATTGGTGTCTACCCCACATGGCCAGCTTCAGCGTCTATAGGAAGTCACGGCGCCCAGCACCAGTTCGGAGGTGGTGATCAAGCCGGGCGCGACATTGTGTGGGTTCACAAGGGCCAGTTCACTGCAATGCTGGCAAGGCCAATAGGCGATGAAGGCACAATGCAGCTTTACGTCGAAGAGGACTGGTACGAGTGGGGGTCCGGTGTTTATTACTTTGCCGGCGCGTACTCTCCTGACCTTGCAAGCTACCGACCAACAGGAGCGTACAGCCAAAAGTATGTTACGCTGTACTTCGATGGTGCTGACGAGACCGTCAAGGTTCTAGAAGGCACCGAGTATCAAGTCTACCCCTACCCCCCTACCGACCCTCATAACTACGTTCCTACGATATCATCCTTGCTGGGCATCAATTTGTGTTCTGTGTCGTTGGGAACAGGTACGAGCTCCATTTGGTGGGACCGAATTTGGGACATTCGTCCGGTCATAAGAGGTGGACCACGTTAGCGTCGGCGGTGGCGTCGTGGCTGCACAGGGGGCGGAGTTGGCCAGCCTACCCAAACCACATCCCAATACCCATACAAGCCTAATGGGTGGTCTGCAGGCAGCACTGCCACATCCACTTCGTCATCATCAATGCCTCCACCATGGTCTTGACAGTATCGAACGTACTTACCCCACGGAGTGAAGATATGGACAGAGGTGTTCCATGGAATGCTCAACCCACAAGCCGCCGTCGTACCATAAATGATTGGCGTAAGGTAGCCCGTGAGGTGGCAAGGCTCCATGCAGTTTATGCCCCCCCACTCAGGCACATACTCCGTAACCCGCGCGTCCCTCACCAGCGTGTAAGTCGCCCCCTGTGCAATCAGTTCCTCGATAAAGAGCTCGCTCGGCGTCGGCGTCGCTGTAACAAGCGTTAACGTGAGTGTGAGGGTACGAACGATTGTCGTAAGCATCTGTGTGCACCACAACCAGAACACGCTACAAGAGTACTCTCACGTATACCACCACAGTAGAAGCACTCTAGAACGTGTCCTGGTTTCGTTTGGATCATGTCATCGGCCACGAAGTGTGTACCGCTTGGCCTGAGTACGTCGCTATACATCTCTTCTGTTACACGTGCCTGCTCGTCCCACACTTGAAACCTAACCACTTGGTCCTTCCTTCGCGCATGGCGGATAGCTCCCTCAACTAGGGCACACACTTGGTGCTCGGTAAATAGAGCAGTCATTTCCGTCCCCATACTTCCATAAAGACGTCAAGGATGAGGAACACCAGCATCCAAGACGACACCCACGCTGCAATGCCTATCCAGAATGGCAGCTCATCGGGCTTGCTGACAACATAGACCACTGGTATAAGCGTAATCAGGTAGACGACAACTCTTTCTCTTGCCCCAAGCATTTCTTCCTCCTTAGACTACAAATCTATCCAGAGGGCTGGGTCAATCTGATCGCCTGGGAAGTTGGTGAGGCCTGCGGCCGTTGCGCCTACTTCCTTAACGGTAACGTGATCGTGAGGGCCGGTAGTGTTGCCGGTAAGACCAATCTCGCCAAGAGGCTGGCCACGAACTACGGGGTCGCCCACGCTCACCCTGACTGATCTCAAGTGTGCACGTATGATCTTGTACCGTTTGCCGTTTGGAAACGTGTGAATGGTACGGACGTGGATTCCATAGGCGTTGTCGTCTTTGAGATGAACCCGATAGACCACTCCATCATGGAGTGCTCTTACAATAGTGCCGACGGGTGTTCCAAAGTCGAGACCCTCATGTCCTGGTAGGCCAAACCGAGCATACTTGTCAGGGTTCTTGGCGAACAACTGCGTCACGTATCCTTTTGGCCTGAGTAGCTTGAATGGCTTCTCGGGAACCAACTCTGCTTCGGCGTCGCTGACTCGTCTTAGGTAAGTAGTACCCTTGTGCTTGACTGCACACCACAAGCCAGAACCCCAGCCAGCCCATATGTTACCAATCGCAACCTTCTCTATCGCACCTGCATAGATGATCGTGCCTTGTCTGAGCTTCCACACCTGCTTATGAGTTGTTCCAGGCCCAGTACGTACGTTGAGTGCAGCAGACACTACCTGCATTAGACCAGGAGTGCTGACGATACTGGGCTTGTGGTACAAGAGGGGTGGGTGATCTGGTAGCCACTCAACGATCTCACGCTCTAGGTCAGGCCTGCCACTGATCTCTTCACAGATGTAAGACTCCCATCCATGCCTCGCTTGCTTCCACGCCACCAACCCAAAACCTAGGGCATAGTAATAATACTCTTCGGGCATTCCATTGACGATCCACGCCAGTTCAACAACCTCTGACAGCGTGATGCCGCTCTCAAAGGTGTACTTGTTGTGGTGGGCTATCAGCCTTAGAATGTTTGAGCATTGAGCCTCAGCTCGTAAATGTCCGGTTGCCTTCCAATAGTGCTTGACAAAGGGAGTGGCGTGATACTCATCACCAACATGCATGTGGCGTCTGACCCAGTCACACCCTGGCACGCCGTTCTTCGTCTGCACATAATACCTGTCTGCGGCTTCAGAGGTGTCGGCGTGACGATAGATGTACTCGTCGTCCCAGTAGAACCGCTCCCACTGTCCGTCTTTTACGTGGTAAAAGAGCCTACCATCTACCTGGGTTTGAATCGTTTGAGTGCCCGAGCGACCTGCAATGTTGTATTGCAGAGCATACATCTGACCGTTGCCGTTGCCCTTGAGATAAGGTAGTAGATCATACTTTCTCATTGTCCCATCCTCACATTGTCAATAAAGAAGTCCTTAGGTGCGTTCCACTTACTCTTCACTCGCACCACCAACGTGGCCTCTCCATCTTGCGGAATGATGAAAGAGACTACATGTTCATACCAGCTCCTGCTTCCCATCATCAAGGCGTTAGCCCAGCCTCCTTGATCATTCACCCACACACCTGATTCTACTGACCACGGATCTGGGTCTCCGTGAAGATCAACCAAGATGGGTACAGTGACAACATACGTTGCTCCAACTGGAAGACTTGAAACTGTCTGCGTTAGCACGGCTTGGAACGGCGCTCCCGCATGGAAGATCTTGTACGTCCATTCGCCGTCCAATACTAGGGCATGCTCACCCCCTAGCCGCTCATCTGGCGGCAACTGGAAGTTGTGCTTGTGGACACACTCTGGCACTCCTTCCAACTCGATCCAAGATGGGGTGAGGGTCCAACCTGTCGGTTGCTGGTTGATGAGGTGGCCAGGTGCAGGTGGTAGGTTCGTCCAACCCTCCTCAAAGGATCCGTTCTGCAGCGAACCGTACAATGGCTTCTGGACCAGGGGAAGGTAAACAACCGAGCTACTTTCCTCTGCTGCGGTTACCATTGTCAGAGCTCGCCAAACTATCATCACCAAGGCTAACCATTCTGCTCTGCGCATGTTCACTCCTTTATCATAACCCCCAAACCATTGCAATGCTCAAAGTTGTAGTAAGAGAAGCCCTCGTTGCAGTCGCAACGAAGCCATTCGGTAATCGCTCTACTTACACCTGGACCTGATATAGTGTCGTGCAAGATGATGTAACCACCCGAACGCACGTAAGGTACGTACGTGACAAGCTCGTGCCACGTATGTTTGTACTCATGAGTGGTGTCGATGAACAACACGTCGGCTTCCGTCGGCAACCAACGAGGCACCTTAGAATCCTCGTCGTCCCCTGTGCACCTAGTCCAGTGAAGAACTTCACCAAAAGCATCTACCAGGATAGGGAAAACCTCAGGTGCACAGTCTACAGACCACAAGTGGCCCCTCGTGTACTCCAACGCAGCCAGAAATGCAATAGTGCTGTTGCCAGCACCAGCACCAAGCTCAATGACGGTTTTGGCACGACAGGACACCGTTAAGGCATATAGGGTGGGAAGGTGTTCGTTAATGTCCGTTGGCGCCAGGACCCTCTGTATGAACTTCTCTTGCAAACTGAGCATGCTACACCTCCACTTTCTCAACACTTGCCCACGAATCGCCCACCTCTACATCGACCCTCCAAGGCACTTCGGGCATGTATTTCTGGGCTACGTCCTCCATCATACCCTTTACAAGAGGAGCTACTACTTCAATTAGATCATCCCTCACCTCCAACAAAATACTGTCATGGACTAGAAGAATGATGTAAGCTCCCTTGGGCAACAGCTTGTGCAGGTGTATTGCACCCATCAACGTTATGTCAGACGCCAAAGACGCAACAGGCATGTGTACAGAGGCCTTGCGGACCTCATCGAAGTTCATTTGGTTGATGAAAGGGAATCTCCTTCTCCTACCAAAGAGGGACTCGACGTACCCATGAGACCGCATAAAGGCGAGTTGGTCTCTTTTGTACTGTGCAAACTGCGGCATGTTAGCGTCGTAGCGCTTAACAAAGTTCCTTGCTTCTTGAATGGGGAGACCTGCGTCTGTAGCAAAGGAGTTGGCCGTTCCTCCATAAACGTATGCAAAGTTGAACATTTTACAATAGACCCGTTCTATTTTGGAGAACTCCGAGCCGAACATGACAATGGCTACTTCAGTATGCAAGTCACGATCGTCCTTGTACACATCCAACAAGAATGGCTCTTTTGATAAAACTGCTGCTGCCCTCAGTTCGGCTTGGGAGGCATCTGCGTGCATGATTTTATGCCCGGGAGAGGCGACATATATGCTTTTGATTCGGGTTCCGTACTCACTGACCTCTTTGTCGTTTGTACGTGGGATGGTCTGCAATGCTGGATTACGAACCGACAGTCGCCCCACCTCAGTGCCGTGGATTAGGAAGTTCGCGTGGACACGTCCCTCAGTCGTAAGCATGTCTTTCGAGATTAGATTGGCTAGGTACGAAGACCTGAGCTTCGCAACGCGCCGATGCTTCTTTAGAGCCTTAAGGAACTCCACACAATCCTTCCTGCCTCGTACCCGGGGATGAGCAAGGAGTGCCGTGATGGCTCCCTTGTTAGTAGATCTGGCCTTCACTCCTCTACCAGTCACTACGGGCATCTTGAAACGATCGTATATGATCTTGGAGGTCTGCGGAAACGAGCGTGGATTGTAGCCTTGAAGCTTTGCAACCCTTCTTAGTTTGCTCTGAAGTTCCTCCTGATCATTCCCAAACGCATCCAACTCCTCGTCCAAGCGTTTTCGGTCTACCGCCATACCATGCATTTCAACATCTACGAACATCCTCGCTGCTTGCATAAGGAGTTCTTTGAAGGGACGTTCGTATTTCCCCTGCGCTCGAAGGGCCTTGTCAAACTCTTCAAAGAGTCGAAACGTAAAGCCTACGTCCAAGGCGCAATAACGACACAGGTTCTTTAGCGGGACTTTGCTATACCAGTCATTGCGATTTCTTAGGTGCTTTTGAACTAGACTCAATTCGTAGTCCGGCACACCAAACATTTGCTGAACCAGCTTCTTCAATGCATGAGTGCCTGGACGCTCGTCTAATACGTAGTGGGCGATCATTGTGTCGAAGGAGACTTGCGATCGAATGCCTAATTGGTAGATTAGGAACTTGTCGTCAAACTTGGCATTGTGCCCAACCCAAAGGATCTCACGATTCTCCAACAAGGCTCCGACATAGGGTTTGCCTGCACCATACAAAAGCGAGCCCGGAATGACTACAGCCTTTGTAGGACTCCAAGCAATTCCCAAGCACAAGATCCGATCCTTCCTCCAGTTGACCTGATCGGTTTCTAGGTCGTAAGTCATCACAGGCTCGTGAGCCAGGCGCTCACAAACACGCTTGACTTCCCCACGATCCCTGAGCACCTGATGCTTTATGTCATCCGCAAACACGTTAGGGGGTCCTGCAAGGGCTCGCCGCATCCCATCCATAAAGTCTTTGCCGTGACGAGAGGGATCGCGAAGCACGCCGGCAGGATGGACCAAGTACGTTGCCAGGCGCTTGCTGCCTATGCTTGCCAGTGTGTACCAAAGGCCGCGAACAGTCGTGACGCCCCCCTGTGCATGTGGCGAGAGAGCATCCTTGGGGACATTGCCTAAGCCTACAACCAAAGTCTCTTCCGGCAACTCATCTATTTCCTGGCGCAGTCTAGGACGGCAACACTCTATGGCCTCGGGTGGTGGCTTTTGTGCTGCGGACGGAAGGCAAGAAACGGTGTTGAGTGTAGTCACAGAGTCTTTTGATACCCCAAAGAGTGCTAGCGTTCTCCACAGGGTGTCGCCGCTTGGGCCGACGAAGGGTTGCTTCTTGATCACTTCCGTCCGTCCTGGCGCCTCTCCAACGCACGCGAGCACAGGGGTAGCAACTTTGTGTGACGGTACAAAGGGCCTCTCCACCAGAGGACAGTTCTCACATATCGTCAGAGGATGCTTACGGTTTGCCATTTGCCCACCCCGTCATGTCTGATATGTTTTGGGCAACTGTGGCAAATAGGATTTTGGAATCTTCCATTGCCCTGAACCTCTCTGAACTTAGATACTCGTACGGGAACTTGCGACCGCTTGTAATGCCGCAACTGTGTACTGCATTTGCTTCGGGTATAGAAGTGTCTATCGACCTTAGCCACGGAAACCTACGAGCAAGCCACAGCACTTCAATAGAGTCATTCCAGACACCTAAGAGGTGTACTGAAGGGTGGCCTCGTGTGCCTATGAGAGGCCACCGCTTTTTGAGTTGCGCAAGGATGTGCGTGCGACCACCAGGCAACTGATCCAAGTGTTTAGGCACGCCTATGGTGGTCAGGACATACTTTTGTATCATCTCAGATGCACAGTGTAGCCACTCTCTGGCGGTGCGGCCTTGAGGTACCAGGAATCGCTTCGTCTTAAGAACTTGGGGAGCGTACTCACGTGCGAGCTCGAGAGTCTCATCATGCTCGTACATGATGTCCGGAATGACTATCTCGTCGGCGTCCGTACAGTACGAAGCCGTCATCAGCCCGTCGAAGGGAATCGCCCCACCACTGCCGGACAAGGCAGCGCCGTTGTCAAGTATTAGCTTAACACCTTCTGGCCTCATTTTGTAAAACTTCCGGTACTCCTTGTGTTCTAGGACTAACGGAGCCTCGGCCATGTGCCACTCAAAGCCGCGAACCAGCCTGTGAAACGGAGGGGATACAATGGGCGCGTACTTCATGTCAGTTTACCTTTCCAAGCCTGCCCTAGTAGGTCTCTTGCGCTTGAGGCTGAGCTTGCGTTTGGGTTTGGGTTCGGGTTCCTTTTTGGCTGTGGCAGACGC
>SDBT01003921.1_pt1 | contig 25540 bp, 45 predicted proteins | sample 2277101 | NCBI WGS metagenome assembly SDBT01 (sample SAMN10404973, study PRJNA504765) | marine sediment metagenome | isolation source: marine sediment core GS10_PC15, 103 cmbsf | place: Arctic Ocean: Southern Knipovich Ridge | collected 2010 | reverse complement strand
TAACATTAGTGGCAGAAATGAAAAGGGTATCTAGGAAACAAATTCATTTTATAGATGAAAAAGCCAACACACTATTTTATAATGTAAAAACATTAGAACAGTGGGAATCTCAATTTAATTGGCCTAATAATCAAACAACTCTCATATCTGTAGAAACTGGCCAGGTTATTAATACATGACCAGAGTAGATACAGGTGCACAATCACCTATCTTAAATTTTGGTGGTAACGGTAGAAATTCAGTAAGAAGTTCTACAGGAATAGTTTATGTTATAGTTGAAGATGGTAACGGTAATATACAATCATGGAAAGGTAATGCTCAACCACCTACATCATTTACCGAACAAGATGCAGCAGGCGCACCTGTTAATACAAATTTTCATGGTGCTTCTATTGCTATAGATTCAGCAGATATTATCCATGTAATTTATTATGATCATGATAGACCTGCCATGCAAGCAGATCCTACTGTAAGATATGCAACTTTTCATACAGCAGATGCAGCAGCTAATCAAGATACATGGCAAATAGATGAAGCAGCACCAGACCTGGATGATGTTTTTGATGAAAAATTCATGGAAACAGGATTAGATATAGCAATAGATACTAATGATGATCCACACATTATTTGGTCAGATACAACCAATAATATGGGTACTGGAGAGGATTCAGCATATTATTCTAATAGAATAGGTGGAACTTGGTCGTCAAGAATACTCATAGCCCAAACTACTAACTCACCAACAGACATAGTGATTTCAGTCAGTATTATGATTGGAATACCTACTGCTGCTGAAGCAACTGATAGACCAATATGTATAACTAATACCCAAGATGGTGTAAATAGAGTAGAGGCTTCTCATGGGAACGTATTAGATGCCACCTCATTCGTACAAGCCACAGATATTACAGTAGGTGCAACTAATGAAACACAAAATGCTGGTAAAAGTTCAGGTGCTATAAATGATAGTGGTATAATTCATTGGCCTTTTACAGAAATAACATCAAACGATTTAATGTATGTAGAACATCTTCCTGCTAATTCATGGACTAATTGGAATACACCTGTAACAATAGATTCTACTAGTAATTGGCTTGATACAACATTAGCAGCAGTAGAGGATGATTTCTATCTAATAGTAGAAAAGACAGATAACAATGACCTTAGTTTATTCATACATCAAGGCTCTACTTACTCCGAAGAAACTACTCAGTTTCCAGAGGTAGGAACTTTTGATAATGTAAGAGTAAAGTGGTCGAGGTATAATAATAATGAAGAAGCCATACAACTAGATTTTGTTTTTAGAGATGGTGGTAGTAATGTATTTTGGAATGAATTTCCAATAGGAATTGGAAATCGGGAGATTATGACTGTTCTTAGAAACAGTGATGAAAATATTCAAAGGCAGATATTAATTACAAAATTAAATCAGAGATCACATGAGCAGTTATTAAAAGCAGTTCACCCTAAAGAAAAATACACTACATGGATAAATAGCTTAGCCCCACCAATAAAGAATGTAGATGAAGATGAAGAAATTACTGAAGCAATCAACTTAGCGTTAAGAAGGAATGTTAATGAAGATGAAGAAATATCTGAAGCTATCAATCTTGCTTTACGAAGAACTGTAAATGAAGATGAAGAAATTTCAGAGGTAATAGATAACATAGTAGGAAAATTACAAGTAATAGATGAAGATGAAGATATTACAGAGGCAATCAATCTAGCACTAAGAAGGAATGTAGATGAAGATGAAAATATCACTGAAGCTGAAAACCATTTATTAGATTTACTACGGGTGATAGATGAAACCGAAGAAGTTAATGAAGCCATTAATTTAGCATTACGAAGAACAATAGATGAAACAGCAAACATTACTGAAGCAATTAACTTATCACTTCGTAGAACTATAGATGAAGATGAAAATATTACAGAAGCAATTAATCAAGTAGTAGGCCAAATAAGAGTAGTTGATGAAACTGCAAACATTACAGAAGATGTAGTAGTAGTTGTAGTAAAAGCAGTTAATGAAACAGAAGAAATAGAAGAAGCAATTAACTTAGCTCTTAGGAGAAACATATCTGAAACTGAAGAAATAGTAGAAGCGATTAATTTAGCGTTAAGAAGAACTGTAGATGAAACTGCAAATATTACTGAGGATATTGTAGTAGTTATTGGTAAGACGGTTGATGAAACTGTCAATATCGAAGAAGATGAGAACCATGTACTAGGATTCATTAGAGTAGTTGATGAAGATGAAAACATAACAGAAGCTATCAATGTAGCTCTCAGAAGAACTATTGATGAAACAGCTAACATTACAGAATCTATTAATTTAGCACTTAGAAGGAATGTAGATGAAACTGAAAATATTACAGAGGCTATTAATCTAGCTCTAAGAAAGACAATAACAGAAACAGCAAATATTACAGAAACAATTAATCTTGCATTAAGAAGAACAATAACTGAAACAGCTAATATTACTGAGGCAATTAACCTAGCTCTAAGAAGAACTGTAGATGAAGATGAAGAAATATCTGAAGCAGAGAACCATGTACTAGGATTTGTAAAAGAAGTTCCTGAAGATGAAGAAATATCTGAAGCAATCAACACTGTAGTAACTGCTCAATTAATAGAAGAAGTTCCTGAAACAGAAGAAGTTACTGAGGCTATAAACACTGTAGTAGCAGTAGCAGCAACAGGAGTCAATATTGTAGGAACCCACGCTGTTCCAATGATAGGTAGAGGAGAGAGATTCATAGATGTAGAATATACTTTCATACTCAAATCATGTTTAGTAAAAGCAGTAGCAGGACAGGCAAGATTTAGATCCACAATAATATGTCCAACAGGAATAACTGCTAAGTTAAAATCAGCATTAACTATTAGCTTTGAATCTCAATATAGATTCAAATCAGCTTCATTAATAGAATCAAGATCACACAAATCTAATCTAGTATCAGCCATATTGACTAAATTAGATACAACTGTAATTCTGAAAGGTAACACTGTGAATGAGAAACTCAAAAAAGTTCTATTACGCAAATTGAAGGAGATGTTAGATGAAGAAGATGGTAGATGAATCGGATAGAGTATGGATGAATATAGATTTACACGCTAAATCATTAGGAGACCACTGTGTAAGAATCACTAAGCTAGAGCAGGAACATCTATACTCAGCAAAAACTAAGAAGGATATTGTTATTTATCTCTTGGCAGGCATAGCCATAATTCAATTTGTAATAGGTAGGTTATTATGACAGAAGTGGAATTTAACACAGCCCAATTAGCAGAAATTCTAATAATGATGGAAAGCTACTTCAAAGATAAGACTTTATCACCAGCCCAAGATAGGCTTAGAAGAAAAACCAAATCAATGTATGAGCAGGAATTGGAATGGGATCAAAACGAAAAGTAAAACTTCTAGTAATGGCCATCTATTGTGATGATTGTAAAATAGAATGTATTACTACTGAAACAGGTATCTTATGCCCATCATGTGGAGCGTTTATCTCAGATGAGCAGATGGATATGGAAGCCTAAAACTTCTCTTTTAATTTTATTTTTTAACTAGTTCATGGAAGTATCTGGTAGATTACAACATAAACAAATTATTGAAGCATATTCTACAATAGATGAACAAGCCAAGATTCATGGTGTAGCATTAATTCCTAGAATTTCAAGAAACAATAACTTATATACAAAAGCAGAATTGAAGCGTTTTGATAATGTAACAGTTCCATTAAATTGGGAACATAGACCAGATAAAACTATTGGCAAGGTTACATTTCATTATAATGAAGATTTAGAAACAGTATATTATGAAGGAGTTATTACGGATGATGCAGCGGCAAATGTAGCTAGAAACAAAACACTTTACACATCTATAGAGGCTGATCCTACTGATATGAAAGAAATCTGTAATGCTCCAAATGATTGTTTCAATATGCCATTTGGTTTAATTCCTAGAAAACTAGCATTGACTGAAACTCCAGGAGTTCCTGAAACCTCAGTAACCGTTATTGAAAGATATGTAGCTGAAATTAAAGAGTGTGAGATTGATAAAGAATTAGAAAGAAAATATGGTAGCAAAACTAAGAAAGAAGGAGCAGATGTATGTAATCCTATTGACATTATATTAAACAAGTGTGAACCTTATCCAGATGGTTCTGTACCAGACCAAAAAAGAGAGGCTAATGATGATTGTATATCTAGAAAAATAAAAACAATCAAAGATGAAAAACCTGATATGTCCCAAGATCAGGCAGTAGCTATAGCAATTTCAAACTGTAAAGAATCAGAATTAAAACATTATATTTCTCATACAGTATTTGGTTTATTAGAATACTGTCCAGACTGTGGTGAAAAAAAAAAGAACAGATAGGTTTTAGTGGAGATTTCTCTAGAGCCCAAATAGGTAATAAGAAAAAGAAAAAGAAAGTAAAAGCTATTCTAGTTCCTATAGGTAATCATGAGTTCTATTTTACTGATAAATATAGTAATTGGCAATCACTTCTAGAAACTAGACCACTTAGAGAGGATATTAATCCTGATAAATTGGATAAACTATGGAGTGAGTTAAGTAATTCAAAAAGAGCTGCATTACTTGATAAAATGAAATTAGATACTAATCTATCTAAATCAACGTTTAATGATCTTCCAGATAATGTGAAAAAAACATTTACAGATACAAGTAAAGATGATTTAGTAAAAACACTTGGTTTAATTGCTGGCGCTGCTCTTGTAGGATTGTATCTAAATATTCTTGATGCTCCTATAGATAAGCCAGTTACACAGATTAAAGATGAACCAGTAGACCCAGTTCAACCAGGTAAAGCAGATAGGGAACCTAGTTTTACTCACCCATCTAGTTTTGTAGGAAAAGTTACTTACTCTCCTGACTTTCAAACAATGGAAATCAATCTAAGTGGAAAAGTTTATGGCTTCTGTAAAGTCCCAGAAAGAACGTTTGATTCCTTTGAAGGAGCTGGTTCTAAGGGAGTATTCTTCAATCAAACGATAAAAACTCAGTTTGATTGTTAGTTAATTGTTCTATTTAGTTTAATATTTAAAAATTTAACCATGCCATGCGATTGTGAAAAAAATCATACACATGAACAAGATAATGGAAATGGTGGAGACCCAAAAGATTGTCCAGAGGGACAAAAGTTTGATGCGGATGCAGGAAAATGTGTTCCTTCTGAACGTGGGACAACCAAAGCCACAGTACATAATGGCGATAACGACAAGGATAAAAACAAGAAAAAAGAACAACTAGGAGATCCAAAAACTGCTTCAACACAACCTGATATGCCAACAACCGATAACGGTGAAGGCACAGGCGATGTTCAGCAAGTAGACCCTACAACTTGCCCAGACGGTCATTCATGGGATGCAACTCAACAGATTTGTGTTCCTACTGACACTAAAGATCCAGGTGATGGACAAACTTCTGGAACTGATAAAACAGCTTCAGTGGAGAAATCATTACGGGTTCTAAACGGCAAAGTAGATGGATTGATGAATCATACAGCAAAAAGACCAACAGCTCAAGTAAGCTCAGATGATAGACATTTGGATATTCACCAAATAGCTAAAGAAATGTTAGAAGCAATAAGAGAAGGAAGAAACTATGTGTTTCATATTCCACTCGAATTTCTCAGAGCTATCAACGTAGCAAACACCAAACCAAGCACAGGTGTAAGAGAATGTTACAGGAGTATGCCTCTTTCTATTCTAGAAGCGTATAATCAACCAAACAAGGTTATAAGAGAATCATACGCTACTTTGAAAGAAGATGTAGTAATTACTGGCACTCATGCTACCCAAGATTTGGATACAGATGTAGGAATTATTCCAGGTGGAATCTCATTCGTTCCAGTATTTCAATTTGCTAAAGTAAAACAAATTGAACAAGGAATGGATAGAGCAAGATTCTTTACATCAACACTACCAGCTAATGGTTCACAAACTGTAGGAACAACTCCAATGGAAGGAGTACAAACACTAACCTCAATAGAAGTAACACCTAGTACAATTACAGGTGTCTTTCTTGTAGGCGATTACAATGAGATTGAAAACAGTCCATTTGATCTATTACAAGCCGTAGTAGAAGGAAGTTCCGCAAGCTATGATGATTTCGTAGCTACGGATATGTTAACCGTAGAAAGCGGTGAAGCAAACTTAACTCCAGGACTATGGATTAGAGGAGATACAGGAGTTACTATAACAGATAGTGATATTGCAACAAATACACTAACTGAAGAAGGAGTAGCCTTTGGTAGAGAATATCTAGAAGATCAAGGATATCTCAGAGGCGGAATCAAACCTGTAATGTGTCTACACCCAAGACAATGGAGAGAATTAGTAACTAGTACCGAAGTAACAAACTTAGCTACTAGAAGCGTCCCAGATATTTGGTTGAAAGCTCAACTAGAAGAATTTATGGGAGTTCAATTGGTTGTTACCAACGCAGTAGAGAATTTTACTGCACAGACAAACAATGCCTTTAACGCAATAATGTTTGTTCCAAAACACACATACGGAATAGGCGTAAAGCGTGATGTTACCGTTAAGTTCCACGATATTGGTGAAGATAACCAAGTTCGTGTAAATACAACATGGAGAACTAAAACTGGCGTTTTAGATGAAGCCTCAACAGTGAGGATTTCAACTACAGCACCATAATCAACTCTCTATTCCCTTTTTTTTTATTTCTGTTCAAACCAGTGATACATATCCTTATATACTATTTACACTACTGTATATTATGAATACACAACTCAAACTCTCTCAGAAAGAGAAAAACACTGTAGCACAACAGTTAGAAGAACTTTTTGAGAAAGAAAACAAATTAATCGAAGCACTCAATAAAGAACACCAAATAGTTGATTGTGATAGATTACTCACTGTGCTTTATCAAAGAAGTGCATTGAAGAAACTCCTAGATAACGCTGTAGTTATCTAATAATTTTTTTATTATTTTATTTTTTATTGTTGTAGATTTTGAACAGACAAAACTTTAAATATACATTAATGTATATAGTATTATGGAAGAAAAAAGATATACAATCCCGACCAAGAAATTAACAAAGAAGGAATTGAAAGAACTAGATAAAATAATGGGAAGGGATGAGAAATGATAAATAAAATAGGACATGATAAAGATGGCTATTTTTGCAAAGAATGTAATCATTCATTTCCTGATACTGTTTATGGAGAAATGGATCTTAGAAGGCATATTGAACATAGGCACACGCCAAGATCAGAGGTAAAGAACTAATGAATTTTGATACAGACGGAAAAAGACTTTCTGCAAGTAGAACTCATAAAGAACAAATTGAAGATGGGTTAAAAAAATGTAGAACAGTAGCAAGAATACTTAAAGAGTTTTATCCTAATGAATTGCCAGCACTAGAGAAAAATTTCATAGTTCCATTCACTTCTAGTAAAAGATTATGTAATTCAGTAGCATTATCTGGCTTAGCACATTATCATACTGTTAAGCCTCATAGAATATGTATGCAACAGAAATTTCTAAGAACTGGTCATGATTGGGATAGTGAATATGAATATGGCCACCAGAAAAGAGGCACAGGTAGATATGTAGATGGAACATTAGGATATATTTTACTAACGTGTCATGAATTAGCACATCATAGAACAAAAGGCCATGGCGCTAATTGGTATGCAAAATATCATAAATTCAGAGATTTCATGATTCGTATGTTGGTTAACGGACAATATTACAAGTCCCTAACATGGGTAGGGGGTGAAAGCGTATGAGAATAGCACAAAATCTAAAATTAGATAAACGATCTAAATCTAGGATTGAGGCAGTAGTCCATAATACTAGAGTTTATCTGACTTACAATAATCTTCATCTTAATCTATCAACGATTGAGGCTAGGAGATTATTTGAAGTTCTAGATAAGGCCTGTAATATACAAGCCTCTAAAAGGCTAGAGAGAGCCTACAAGAAACAAGAGATGAAATAATTCTCTTGTTCTATTTTTTTTTTCATTTAATTATTGAAAATAGCAGTTTGCACAGCATGGGGTAATGATCCTTCAGTTATCAGAATGATAGAATCAATACCTAAAGACTGGGATATTTTTTTAGTAGAAGGAAGGTTTAGTTACTCAAAACTCCCAGAATTTTGTGATCTTGAACTTGTTAAGAAAGTAATGAAATTTCCTAACGTAAAAATACTTCATAGATCAGGATTAGAGTTTGATGTAAGGAATAGGTATCTTGAAGAAATGAAAGGATATGATTTTGCGTTAATGTTAGATACTGATGAACATATTATAGAATATGATCATGTTGATTTTGAAAACAGTGTTAAAGACCTAAAAGAAAGTTATCATCTAATTGATGTTTTGTATAATGGTCAATCTAAACAGCAAGGAAGGTTTTTTGTTAAACCATTTAACTGGAGATACCATAACAGCCATAAATACATCACAAATGGTAAGATAGTTAAAGCTGTCTTTGAAGCAGATAGTATGATCAAAGGAATCAAAGTAATACATGATGATAGTATAAGATCAAAAGAACTACAAGAAACAATAGAAGAATATCAACAGCATTTATGGAAATTAGAAAGTGGAAGAAATTTAAGACAGGAAATACCTCAATATGATTAAACCATTATTATTTATGCCTAGTCCTAGAGATATTCCAGCAGTAAAGAAATTATGGCATGAAATACCTTATGATAAATTTATTGTAAAGTACAAACAAGAAAAACAAGCCTATGCTTTAGGGAAAGAGTTTTTTCTAAAAAATACAGATTATACTCATCTTATTATTTGTCCTGATGATTTAGAAGTTACACCTGAAGCTGTAGAGCAGTTAATCAGTGATGTTAAACAATTTGGATATGAAACTATTTCAGGATATTGTAATCTTGATGAGGTATCAAAAGATACCTATGCTATTCAGCCAATGGGACGTGATTTTAGTAAAGATAAACCACACACTACAAAAGAATCATGGTATTCAAAAGATAACTTACCAGAAGATGATATAATTCAAGTAGGTCATACTGGTTTCGCCTGTCAATTAATTTCTAGAAAACTATTTGAAAAACTTAGTTGGATAGGTTCTTCAAGTATGGGTGCAGGAAATTTTGATTGGCAATTTTCTAAAAACTGTTTTGATTTAAGCATACCTATCATGGTAGATACAAGAGTTAAGCTTTGGCATAGAAGAAAAGAACAATATGATAGGGTGAATAAATATAAACATGGAGAAGGATTCCCAGATGGTTATTCATTTCTATTAAAATGAATGTTGAAAGCCATAAGTACAAACTCATATTAGGAAAACCTGAACCTATAGGAATACTAAAAGAAAGACTTGCTTTAATGCCAAAGCATTTTTTCAGTGGAAATTCATTCCTTGATATTGGTTGTAATAATGGATTCTTTACTCTGATTGCAGACTGTGATTATATTGAATCAATAGACCCAGAAAAGAAACATACTGATATTGTAAAGACACTATCTACAGGAAAAGTAATCAATGTATCATTTAGAGATTATAGACCAATTAGAGAGTTTGATAGAATTTTCATAGGTAACACTCATCATTATATCTATAAAGAATGTGGTAATTGGAACTGGATAAAAAAACTATCTGCAATATCTAATGGTTTAGTGTTAATAGAGGGGCCTACTGGGTTAGATAACAAAACTGCTGATGAGATATTAGAAGGAGAGATAAGAGATGATTTTACAGAAGAAAAATTTATGGATAAGATGAATGAGTATTTTATTCTAATAAGTAAGGTTTCATCTCCCTATTCTACTAGAAATAGAAGTATAATGCTCTTTGAAAGTAAAAAAGTGCAAAAAATACAACTAAAAGACATTCCAAAAGGCATACCACATAGAGAAAATGAATGGACTAGATTATTCAGTGTTAATAACAAGATGATAAAAATTACCAAACAAAAAACGGATGATGAGTTAATTAGAATACGAATAGCTTCTAAATCACCAGTATCTAATGGTTTGTTAGAAGAAATCTATGATGGAGATCAGTTTGTTGGTTGGACTGAGGTTTTTAATGGACTTCATCATAAACAAGAAGATAATTTAGATGAAATATTGAGAGAGCATGAGGATTATCTTAATAGTATTGGTTATATTGATTTTGATACAGGATCATGTAACTTTCATAAGAACGGTAAACTGTTTGATAAGAATCAGGTATTTCATATTTCTCTTATCTCTTAAATCTAAATATCCTCATGGCAGGCATTTATTATGACCAAGATAGAACTAAAAGACTGTTAGAAATTGATTTAGCCGATACTGCGGATGATGTATTCCTAGATGAAATAGGTGCTGTAGCAGATCAACATATTGATAATATTTTAATTGCTCATGATGAGAAAATACCTCTACAAGGAACAAATATCTTAAATGATGTCAAACAAATGGCCGCATTATTTACAGCTTCGGTTTACAAAACAAGAAGAGGAGATAAAGATACTGCAAAAGTGTTTAAGGATTTATTTGATACATTATTAGAAGGATTAGCATTTCAAAGAGGTATCACTGGTGTAACATTCGTAGTAGAGAGATTTAATTCAAGATTCATCACTGGTCAAGAGGATATATTTGCGTTGTGGTAACCAATGGATATAGAAATTAACAAATTCTCTAAAATGATATGTGGAAATTGTGGAAAGTCTATTTCAGCATTTTATCTTTGCCAGCGTTGTAAAACTGAAGAAGGAGATAAACTGAGAAGCTAATGGCCATTGATGTAGACCTATTTGCAATAAAACAGCGTATTGTAGATATACTAGATTCTAATACAACACTGTTTGATGCTACAGGAGCCAGTGGGAAAGTAAGAAAGATAGAAGCTGGCGCTCCTAGAATGACTGATAACCTCATAGTAGAAACTACTATACCACATATTTGGGTAACAAATGATGCTATAATTGATGATATTACAATAGAAAACATTGTTCAAGGAAACGCTCCTCAGTTCACTAAACATAATATTAGCTTAAAAATTCTATTGTTAGCTCAGGAGAAAGACGGTTTCAAAGTAGAAGAAGTTCTAGATGATTTTGTTAAACTAATCAATGAAGAAATAACAGAAAACTATGATTTAAGACAACCAGCTGGAGCAGAATCCACTTCTGTAGCAGATTCTTGTATAATTCGTAGAGTAACAGAAATGGGTGCAGCCATGACAGGTAAATCTAGGCAAGGTAGAATTATTTCTCTAAAGTGTCTAGTTACTACAGGATAACATGGCTTCATTAGGCGCTCTTACCGAATTAGTTAATTCTTCTGAACTTACTTTAGAAGTTGGAGCAGACATCTATGTAGCCTTAACTAATTTACAATTACATATAGGTAGAACAGAAGATAGAATACCTACAACTGATTTAGGCGCATTATACGCTTATGGGAAGGGAGATAACTTCTTTACTGCCACTTTACAAGTTACAACTCCTGAATTAGGAGATGGTGCTGGTTCTCTTAACTCTTTAACAAAGATTGATGCAAACGGTGATATGATTTCTACTCTATGGAAAATTGTAGCTAGAGATTTATCAGGATCTACAAAAACATTTGCTGCTACTGGTGTCTTAAAAGAATATGATATGAAAAAGGGAGCTACAGGTTATGTGGACATAGATATTTTTGTTCGTATAACAGGTGATACAATCACCATAACATAGGTGATATTATGGGACAATTAACAGAAGCTATCAAAAGATTGATACTAAGCCTACAAATTACTTCGGCAGGTGGTGATTCTCCAAAAATTAATGAAGTTTTACAGATGGATCCATCTATTGATATAGATGCAACATTAGATGATTTAAAATCTACTGGAGATACTAAACAAGATAAAATAGTAAATGATGCAGTAAAAAAAGTAGATAGATTTGATAAGGGTAACGTAGGAACTGTTCAAAGATTTTCTTCAGCTCAAATTGGTAACCTACAAAATTTTGTAAGTAATCCAGCAGGATTTATTATTCAAACATTCATTAGAAAATTTGCTAAGGGTGTTGGAATAGCAGCTCTAGCAATAATTATCTTTGAAGCTGTAAAATTTGCTATTTCAGAAATGTTAAAGCCTGGTAGATTTTTAGATATAAGATTCAAGAGAGATATATCAAACGAAATAATTTCATTTAGAAGAAGGGAAGAACAACAGAAATTAAAACAAGGTTTTTCAAGTATAATTATAACTTCATCACCAGGTTTAAGAGGTGGGCAAAAACAGTTTGTAAATACATTAGATTTGGTTAGGAGAGGTGAAGTTCCTGATAATATAGGACTTGCGCCAATAATATCCGAAGCTGCAGGAGAATCTTTATCAAAAGCTAAAGGTAAAAGACTGTTCAGAGCTGGTAGATAATGGCAGGAGAAAATGGCGCTATATGGCAAGTTCAACTCTCTGCTGCTAATGGATTAGAAGCTACAGCAGGAGCTATTAACACTGTTTTGTTTAATTCTTCTACAAAGGTTCCTTCTGATGGTGCTTTTGGTTCTGAAACTACAGTAGATTTTAGGAGAGCTGTTCCTGAAAATGAAGGTGTAGATGTAGATAATAATGAACTTCAAGATATGGGAATATCAGGATTAGACATTACAATAGAAGCTGTAATAGGTGATGCAGATAATGATGTAGCAGCTAACTCTGTAAATAAATTAATCAAGTGGTTAAAAGATGGAAACACTCTAAAAACTGGTTCACCTATATACAGCAAAGGAAGATATGGTTTAAGATTAGATAACGCACCTCAATGGAATGCCGTGCCTGATAATACACCTAATACTTTTGGCTATCATATTAGAAATATAAAATTTGTATATTTAGGAGAAAGAGTAGATTTGGTAGGTGTTACAATAAATCTATCATTAGGTGGCGAAATACCAAATGCCATCTAATTACACTAGTTTAATTGTAGATTGGTATGATCAAACAGATGCTTATTCTACTACAGTAAATATAACACCTGATGTAAAAAGTATTCCTTTATTCACTGATACAGGAACAGGAGAAGTTAATTCTGCTACAATAATAATAAGATCACTTGATGGAAATTATAATACAATAGGCTCCACAATCTTTGCAGAGTTTGACAGAATAAGAATAAGGGTTACTGATTTAGGTGGTAATACTTATGATAGATTTTTTGAGATAATTAATATTATTCCATCACAAACAAAATCAGAAGGAACGCTTTTAACTTTAGAATGTTTGGGAATAGAATATCATACTCAACAAATCCACATGGTAAAACCATATTATTTTGAAGATTCTTTCACTCTAATCAAATCAATAGGTGATATTTACAATGCTAATAGAGGACTAGAACAGCCTAAACTATCTAATCATAGTGTAGTATATACAGAAGGAAATGGTTTTGGTGTAGCATTACCGTTTTACAATGCTAATAACTGGGAATATGGTATCAATGAAGATACAATATACAATAGATGGATGGATCAGGTTGAAGGAGCTGGCGCTGCTGTTTCAGCTGGTGGTGCTTTAACTTTCTATGAGCTTAGTTTGCTTACTACTGCTGTAAATGCTATAAGTATGAAGTTAAGAGAATCAGGTGATAACTCTACAGTAGTTACAGTAGAAAATTCAGTAACTACAGGTGTAAAAGTAGGCGAACAAGAAGGAATGTTATCTAATCCTACAGGAACAAATTTGTTAGCGTGGGGTAGTGCAGAGCATGGGACTTTACCAGTAGAAAATTCAAGATATGATTCTGGCATACTTAAATTTCTGTTTAGACCTGAATGGATTACAGCTATAGATTATAGAATTGATGCAAGAGTAAAAGTAACTCCTACTGATACTACAGCTCCAAAACACTACAAAGCTTTAACAGATCATACAAGTAGTGGTGGAAATCAGCCGCCTTCTAGTGATTGGGAACAAGTAGATATGGGTGATGAGTTTGGAGACCTGATAAATTATTCTAAATGGACAGATAACGCTGCTGTAGATTGGTCAAACATGGGATGCGACCCACAAAGAACAATATTTACCACTGGTGGTTGGTATGATATTAATGTAGTAATTAATGATGATACGTTTTTTAGAACTTGGGTTGATGCAAGAGCTAGAACAGATGCAGAATTAGATGCCTTAGCAGTAACAGCAGGAGATGGTTATTCTTTTGATGGAACAAGAGCTAACTTTCCTAGAGGATTTAGAATACTTGTTGATTCAGGAGCTGGTGCTCCTACTGGTGAATTAGCTAATTTTGCAGACATGGTAGTAGAAGAACAACCTACTAACTCTGTAGGTGGTCAAACTTGGAGAAAATTATATAATTTTTCTAAAGCCAGCGACCAAGTACAAGTAGCAGTAAGACATGAAGGAAAAGTTTATGCTGATACAATTACAGGAACGGATGCTGTTCCAATTCATTCATGGGGTGATATTTCAGAAGCAACTTACGGCAACGATTGTTTCCACCCATATTCTACATTACCCGTTAATGTAGATGGTATTGATTTAGTAATCAATCAAGCAGACGGAACAAGAAAAACAAGATCAGAGATAACAGATTCTACAGAAAGACCAGACATAACAAAAGCAGGTGGACAGTTTGCACAAAATCAAGAATCTGCAATAGAGTTTGTTTCTGTAGCTGCTGATGTAGGAACAACTGCTGCTGCTGGTGCAGAAGATGAATTAGATCCATATTACAGAAATGCTATAGGTTTCAATATTACATTTCCATTACCAAATAATAATTTTAATGGTGGGAATAAAGTTGGTCATTTCTATGGTGGTGGAGCTGTAGCATGGGTTACTTCTAATTCTTATGTAGTAGGAACTAAAGTCCATGAATCAGGTAGTTTCTATAACTGTATTGTAGCTCATACTTCAGGAACTTTTGCAACTGATTTGGCAGCAGAGAGATGGCTTGTACTTGTAGGTGGTGAACCAGCTACATTGGATATCCAAAACCAAAACTATACTCATGATGGCCAACAAGGTTTCAATACAACAAAAGATCCTGTATTAGTTACCAATGAAACGTGTGAGGACTATGGACAAATTAATGCAGTAGCTTTTTGGTTAAAATATTCTGTAGTAAGTTTAGGACAAGAATTAAATGATGAACATAGATTTAGAGGTTGGTTTATTGATACAAAGGATAATGTAGTTTATCAGGACTTTGTTGTACGATTCTCGAATAATTGGGAAGACATTCGTTTACCAATATCTGGCTTTAGAACATACAAAGGTAGAAAACCTATTTATGGTTTTGATGCTATAATAGCTGCATTTTTCCCACCAAAAGAACTAGAAGTAATTAACATATTTGAATGGAGAAATATCAAGATGTTTGGTGTTCAATTACAATCTCAATATGATAAGTTTGGTAGATTTAATCCTAATGGACAAATACTTGATGAACAAGGAAACAGTGTAACATGGTCTAATCTTTTAGGCAGTACAAGAACTTTACAAATGGATGGATTTAGATTCATAAAACCTCTATTAGTAACAAGTGGTAGAGATGTAGATAGAAACTTAGAACCTGACTTTATACAATTTCCTAACATTACAGTGTATGATCAATTAAAAAACGCTGTATTATCTCAATTAGAAATAGAAAAATTTAAGCATAAAGAATTTACTATAGAATCTTCTGGTGATGAAATTTTTGATATACCATTTGGAGATAGGTTTAATCTTAAAAATCCTGATATTGTATCAGAGAGTGATGGTGGCGCTAATCAAATTGAACTCGTTAATAAAAGAGGAGAATACTCTATTACAAAACCAACAGGTGGTAAAGGTGGACTAAGAAGAAAAATGAATGGGAGTAAAATATTCACTTAGATATGGGTAAAGCAAAAAGATTTAATTCTTATGATGAAAGTATTTCTCAGCAAAGAAAGACATTAGAAAACTTTGGAGAAGCTAGACAAAAACGTTCAATAGGTTCTTCATTTAGAAGTTCACCATTAGAACCAGATGTAGTTACTCCTATCTCTGCTACATCACCTTGTCCAGCAATATGCACGGAACATAGTTTAGGAAATGTTTCAGGTACAGTAGATGTAGATTGGAGAGTAGCTGGTTTTTTCAGAGCAGTATTAACAGGAGATACTATACTTAATTTTACAAATACACCTAAAACTCCAAAATGGCAGAATGTTCTTGTAGAAGTTCAACAAGATGCTACAGGTGGTCATAGTTGTGGATTTGCACAGGTTATGAATAATGGTTTTGTTCCTAATGTAATAACAGGAGCTAATCGTTATACTTGTTGGCAAATTTACACTTATCAAGAACCTAGTTTAACAGATGTTTTTCAAGCTTTTGATAAAAGTGGAAGTCAGGGGCCAGATGTTCCAGGTGGTGGAGATAGTTTTCAAGGCTTTGCAGGCTATGGACATTTTATACTTTCAGCAGATCAAACAACTGATATTGGAATAAATGATCATATAGAATTTGATACTGTAGTAGATAGTGAAAATATTACAGTTACAGCTGGAACTGGTCAAGCAAGAGGTATTTTTTCAGGCTTACGAAATGGTCATACTTACGAACTAACAGCTTATCTTACTGGCACAGGTTCAGGAACTACAATGAATTTTGCTGCTCAATGGTATGATAGGATAGCTGCTGCTGCAATCGGAACAGAAGGATTAGCTATTTCAGTAACCGAAACTGCTCATGAGAATGATCAGCATATAGCAAAAGCATTTTTTACAGCTATAAGTAGTAACAGCAGTTTAGAGGTAAGGATAACTGCTGCAACAGCATTGTCTAGCATAACAAACGGTTCTACATCTACTGAAGGAACTTGTAATGCTACTATCAAAGATTGTGGTGTTTTAGAATCTGTAATTAATTTACCAGCCCCTGAAGAAGAAGGCGAACTTGATATTAAAGAATTTTGGTTTAGCTCTGGAACTCCAAACTCAACAGCAAACAGATTTGGAAGAATTGGACATACGATAAATAGTAATACAACAAGAACTGGTCAATTTGATACAATGAATAAAGGTGGTGTGATTAAAGCTGTTATATTCAATGTAATAAACAAAGGTGCAACTGATAGAGATTTCCAAATTCAGATAGATGGTGTAGATGTAGGTCAAGTGTTTGTATTAGCTGGAAGCACAACAGGTTTGAAAGAGTTCTTAAATCTCAATATACCGTGGGAAACAGGAGATGAAATCGGTCTTAGAACATCTGGTGGAAACTCATCCGCAGATGATTGGAATTGTACAATGACAGTGTGGTGGTTGTAGATGGTTCAATGGTATTTATCCTCTCAAGGTAGAGTAGCATTTACAAGTGGAACATCCTTTACAGCAGCTACTAGAAAATTAGTGGTAAATGCAACAGAACCTATTAATCAAATTGTTTGGCCTTTTGATTCTACATCTTGGAAAGATTTCAATGTTAAATTAATTTCAATAAATCAGAATGGAATTTTAAGTGTAAGAAGAAGATTAAATGGAGCAAATGTAGGTGTAGTTGTACAATTTGATAATACTGATCCAGCTGGAACAGAAAGAACAGATTTAACACCAATAGCAGTAGTTAAAGGAGATAGAATTGCTATTAGTTATTCAGATAGTAATCTAGCAGGAACGGATCCATTTTTTCAGACAAACAGTTATTTAGAATTTGCAGATGGGTTGTTTGGATTTTGACATTTTTATTATCACCTGGAACATGGGCAACTCATATTACTGATTCTTCTTTAGCAGCTTCAGGTTCAGCTTCTACAACAGATTTCCAAATAATGGCACTTCATGATAATGGAGTTGGTGGTGGTGTAGGTTTAGCACAAAATCATACGGGGCCAAACCTTGAGTTAGTATTACTTTATTTTGCTGCAACTACAATTTCAAATACTGATTCAACTGGATTTAGTTTATCACTTAGAAGAAACGGAACTACAGATGTAAGTTCCATTGATTTTGATCCTGATGAAGTAGGTAGGAGATCAAGAATTTTACATATACCAATTTTAACATCTGATTTTTTACAGCTTAGAGTTCATCACCGTCAATCTTTTTCTGTTACTAACTATTCATTAATGGTAGCTGGAAAGCTTAGTTAGTTAAATAAAACTAATAGAATCTTTAATTACTTGTATGTATTTAGTGTAATCTATGCGATTTGTGAACGAACCACAGAATGATATTCTTCAGATTCTTTGTTTGCATTGTGGTGGGAGTAAGCAATCGCATGGCGTATAACACGGTTTGGAGAGTGTATAACCAATAACTAAAAACCCAGATAATTCCCATTGTCAGAAAAAAAAGACTTCCACTCTCCAAACATTTACTCATGGTGAGAAAACTTCACCAAGATTATTAAGAAGAAAATGTGAAACTTGTAAGACTATTATAATTTTAAGACACCATCAACAAAAAAGATTTTGTAGAATGTGTGTAAATGAAAGAACTTCAGAAGCTGGAAAAAGAACATGGGCAATAAGATTATGGACTACTAAAAAAATTAGAGGATTATTACCAGATATAGAGCAGAATACATGAATTTTATAGAAGTTTTAATCTTAGTGTTTGTTCTAGATGCAATAATACTAATCTCAGGTTATATTATAGCCATGCACTATTATCCAGAGGGTTGTTGTAAATCTTTAGGATCTTATATCATGTTAGGTTATATGTTAAGTGTGATTCCTATAACTCTATATGTTTTATTGAGGGAAGTATTAAAATGAAAAGACCTGAATCAATAGAAGATGTTTCTAGAAGATGTGAAGAATGTTTTACTAATTTTCAAAAACAGATCATACTTCATCCAGTAGAGAAAACTCCTAAAGGATTTGATAAATATCTAACATGGGCTAACGAAGATAATACATCTCACACACTATCAAAGGATTTTAGTTTTCTTCATGTATGGAACAAACAAGAAGTAGAAATAGGAAAACAATCTGGCACAGCAGGATTAAGAGCATATAGAGAAAACATAGGTGGAGAGAAAACACAGGATTTGATAAAGAAAGATTTGTTAGATGAAAAACCACCACTTCCTTCAACTAGTGGAACGGTATCTGAAACCATTCACCCTCAACCAAAAGAACTAAGTGCAGAAGATTTTGCTCTAGTAAAGATAAGAGGAGAAGCAAAAACAAACCTGATTCTTATACTGGCTCTTGATCAGGAGATTGAAGCGTTTTGGAAACGAAACAATTTTCCTGATAACGGTCAAAAGAAAGGATTATGGCTAAAAGAATTAATCTCAATGAGTAAAATTTTATGAAAGTTTTAGAAGGAGATGAAAAGAGAGAGTATGAACAATTTATGAAGTTTCATGTAGATATGAAAAAGATTCATGAAGTAGGTTACAAATCATGTATGGCTTGTAAAGCTCCTATAGGTTTTGATAAGATATGAATTGTCCAGGCTGTGGTCGTCCTTCTCATGAATTAGAAGCTCATTCAACTTCATTAAAAATCTGTGGTAATAATTCATGCAGAGTAGAAACCTTCTTTGCAGAAGGAAATGGCTAGTAGAAATTATGTTATAGGTAGAAGGTTTGAGTATAGAGTTCAAGCTTTTTTTAGAAAACTAGGCTACTATGTAATCAGATCATACGGTTCTAAAGGTTTGTTTGACTTAATCGCTGTGCCACCTAGAGATGAAGCTACACAAAACAAATATCCTATTAGGCCTTTTCTGATACAATGTAAGAATCATGGAGTGTTACCAAAGAAAGAATTAGACAATTTAATCAAGAATGATAAATGGCAAGGTTTGATAGTAATAGCTTTCTCTCAGAAAAAGACTAGAAAATTGATGTTTAGAAATCTATCAGGTGTAGAATATGAACTGTGAATATTGCTCATTTTATGATGGTCAAATTGGTTCTAATTGTACATATTTATTACATTTAATTTTAAACCATGGTGAGAAGTTTGTTATGAATAATCATAAAGTTTCAAAAGAATTACCACGTTATGAAGGCAAACAAGTTTATAAAATGACACCAGAAAAATTAAAAGTATTACAAAAAGTTTCAAAAGAATATGTTAAGAGAAAGTTTCAAAGAACTTGCTGTAAGACCTGTTTGGTACCATTCAGAATAGATGAAATAGTAATTACTGCTCCTGGTTCAAGATCATTAAGGCATTTAAGCTGTGCCAAGAGAGTGCTTTATGTCTGAAATAGAGAGAGTAGAGAGAGAGAGAAAAGATGAGGCAGACTACTATGTAGAAGAAACCGAAATAGATGAACATGAAACTCTTACAGAAGATGATATTGATCATGGTGTCTATAATGAAAGACAACCTGTAGAAGAAGAATCATGGAGTGGTGGTTTTATTTTAAGGAAAGGCAAAAAACAAGTAAGACTTCCAACACAGGATAAAACTAAACTAACTACTTGCCCAAGATGTAGTAAAAGAGAATACTCAAAAAAATTAGCAAGATGTAGATTCTGCAAACTACAATTATTTCCTAATAGAGAATTTACTATAAGAACAGCTTTAGAATTAGCATTGGAGCAAAATGAAAAAAAATCGTAAGCTGAAAGAGATTCTTGCTATAATGGCAAACATTATATACAAAGAACAGGAAATAGATGAAAGTAATCTAATTGAAAGATTAGAAGATCATTACGGAGTAAGTTTTTGGACTTACGATAAAATAAAGAAATTTTTATTAATACGTTATGAAGATATAAAATTTAATGGTAGGCTTCGCTGCTACTATGTAGGGCACCTAGACTCCTCTCTCTCTACTCTCTCTCTATCTGAGAAACAAGAGATGAAATAATGGCTGAATGTCCTAAGTGTGATGAATCTGGCTTAGCATGGGTTAAAACTACTAATGGTAAGAACTGGCTCAAGAGAGATTTAGGAGAAGGCCAAGTAAGCAAGGAATGGCATACTTGCAACACTGAGCAGAGTAAGCACATTAGTAAAAAATATTGCCATGAATGTCAAACAAAAGTAACAGATAATTGGTTCTGCAAAGGATGTAATAAGATAATAAGTGTGGTTGATGTGCATTGAATCTAACTAAAGATAATTTTAATTATTTGGAAGGAACTACAGGCAAATTAAAAGGGTTAGTAGGTCTAACTAATTTTCTTACAATAGAACAAGTAGAACAAATCTTAGAGAATCAAGAGATAGTAGAACGCCTAAAAAAATATATAGTTAGAGTAAATAAAATTGGATGGGATGATGCTTGTATATCACCTGATATTTTTGAAGAAATACTAGGAGAAGATAATGAAAGCTAAACTATCTGAGAGTGGAGAATGGGAAACACCTGATAAATTGTATGATATGTTATGTAATCAATATCAAATTAAACCAACCTTAGATGTGTGTGCCACTAAAGATAACACAAAATGCTATAGTTATTTACATAAACCATTAAGCCTATCTGATGCTTCATGGAAAACTAACCCAAGTATCAAGGCAGTTTGGTGTAACCCACCACATAAACTGAATGAGCAGTTTGTAAAAAAAGCGTATAACACTTGGTTCAATGATAACATAACCGTAATGATGATCTTACCTGCCAATGCTATATGTACTAATTACGCTGAGGATTATATCTTAGATTCTGCTGAGTATTATCCTATTAACCGAAGTTATTGTAGATTTCTACATGAGGGAAAAGAAACTGATGGTTCTAGAAACGGTTATTTTGTAGTAATATGGAGAAGTATTGAAAACTGAAAGTGAGCATTGGCTCCTTGATATGTATGAAGTGGATTCTAAACTATGTAATGATATGGAGTTTTGTGCAGAAGTAGTAATAGAAGCCATAGAGAAATCAAAAGTTAAACTATTACAACTAGCTACACATCATTTCTTACCTAGTGGTTTAACTATAGTTGCCTTGCTTGCTGAATCTCATATCTCTATTCATACATACCCAGAGGCTAATTATATAGCAGTAGATGTTTTTACTTGCGGAGAGAATCCAAAACCTAAAGCAGGATTAGATTACTTTGTAGATAAATTTAAACCAAAAGCCTTTCAAAACAGACTGATAAGTAGAGGGAGCTTTGAAAAAGGATTATCTTAACATAGTATCAAAAGAAAATTTAGAAGCTTCTGATAATAATAGAAAGGCTCTGATAGCCAAACTAGGTTGTTTCCCTGTATCTATCATAACTAAAGATATGTTACCAATACACAATGTAATGTTAGATGATTATGTAGATGATTCATTAGGTAAAGGCTCTTACTACAATAAAAAAACTGGTAATCTATTTGAAAGAGGTAAAGGCTTATCACAGTTTCCATTACCACTTGCTAAGTTTGTTATAAAATTCTGGTCAGAAGAAGGAGATACAATGTTTGATCCCTTTAATGAAAGATTGCCTAGAGTTCTAGTGGCTAACTTTCTTAAAAGAAATGTAGGTGGTCAAGATATATCTATCAAAACATGGGAGCACAATTACAAATCTCTGAAAAACAAAGTAATACAGGCTTCAATGTTAATGCCAGATGATAATAAAATTATAGAAGATAGTAATGATTTCCTTTTTGTAAAATTTGCTGGTCAACTAATACAAATTAGAAGAGGTGATTCAAGGATATTATCTCCTACTAATGATTCAGTAGAGTTAGTTTTCACTTCACCACCTTACTATGATTGTGAGTTCTATGGAGATGAGCCAGAGCAAGCTGGCTGTGATGGTAAAAGCTATGAAGATTTCTTAGATGTTATGTTAATGACTATGAAAGAGTGCTATAGAATACTAAAGAAAGATAAGTACATTGTATGGAATGTAGCAGATTTCAGAAAAGATGGTAGATTCTATCTGTATGGTAATGATTCAATCAATCTATTATTAAAAGCAGGTTTCACACCACATGATATAGTGATCTTTGAGTACGGTGGATTTCAAAAGATATTCACAGATGATAAAATAAAATTCAAACGCACAGGTAAAGTTCATGAGTATTGTATAGTGATGAAAAAATAATGGTTTGTTCAAAATGCTTCATGTGGAAAGAGAAAGATCAATGTGATCATGAGGCAGGGAAATATCATCAAGTATATGTAACTAGATTGGAGAAAGATGAGAAGGATTAAAGCTCATATTCATAGAGCAAACAAAAGAAGAACTAGAAACTCAGATGCAGAAAAGATTGATGATATTCAACAGCATTTAAACCAACAAAGATTAAATTTTATAAGAGAAAGAGAAATCTACAATCCATTATTTTCTACTAGAAATCATGTTAGAGTTCCTGATCTATCAATGAAGTATAAAAATAAACTAATTGTAATAGAGCTTGATGGTGGTATTCATAGCAGTTTAGAAACTCCAACAAATAAAACTCTAAGAAGAAATGCAGATTATAACAGAGCAGGAATTATTTACATCTTAATAAACGAAGAACAAGCTGAGAAAGAACAATTAGAACTACATAATTTAACTTGTTATAGAGTAAGAGAAGTTCTTTGTAAGCTCGAATCAGCAGAGATAGAATGAATTTAGAAGATAAAGAACTCAAATTAGAAGAAGATTTAAAATCTACACTGATAAGATGTGCCTATATAGCTGGCTTACATCAAGCTCTAAAGGATGAAGTAAAATATATCAAAGAGTTAAAAAAAGAAAACAGAGAGAGATTAATATCTAAGGCAAATGAAGTGTTATCAAAGAATTGACTTTCTATTGTAGAAATATATGCACTAGATACAGAGCAACTAAACCATCAGGTATAGGAAGATATTCAATAGGTCAAAAAAGATGTAATGTATGTTTTATTTTTGTTTATTGGGAAGGAGTAAGATGTCCATGCTGTTCTAATAAACTAAGAATAACACCTAGGAGTAGGTTCTACAAAGAGAAAATGAAGGAAGAAATAAAATGTTTTGCCACCAAGTAAAAATTAAACTGGAAAAGAAAGATGATACTATACAGATAAGGCCTCTAGGAGATGTTCACATTGGCAATCTAGGCTGTGATGTAGAAGAATTTAAAAAAAGTGTTAGATGGGTTCTCAGTAACAAGAATCACTATACTATTGGCATGGGTGATTACATAGATAACGTAATGGCTTATGCTCAAGGTGGTGTGGATAAACGATACAATCCTGAAACAATGGATAGAACTACACTGACTACAGAAGAACAAACTGATAAGTATATAGATATTGTTAGACCGATGGCGCCACAAACTGCTGGATTATTAGCAGGAAATCATGAATGGAAAACAATCAATCAAAGAAGATTCATTAAAGATTTCTGTGTGGCATTGAACTTACCTTATCTAGGTAGATTATGTTTCTTGAACTATCAGATTTCACATAATGGAAAAATACTTAGAGATTTCTTAATCTGTGCTATGCACGGTGGCTATTCTGGTATGATGGCAGGTGGTGCAGTTAATAGAATGAAGATGATCAGTGGAGATTTTGATGCAGATATTTTCTTGATGGGACATAATCACGATACATGGACTAGAACAGGAATTAAGATGAGTTACAATAAGAAAACTAACTCACCAATAGAGAAAAAAGTATTGTATGCTAACACAGGAACTTTTCTAAGAGGCTATCAGAAAGGAGTAGATAGTTATGTAGAGATTAATCCTAGAGAGGCTAAGAGAGTAGGCACTATAACAATATCCTTAAATGCTGAGAGTGGGAAGATGTATGCTCATGAGTAATTGGACTTGCCTAAAATGTGGCACTCATAATAGTTTTATTGATAATGTAGTTAGTCATATTCAATTAAAAAAAATTCATGCAGTAGAGGATAAGGGAGATGCTAAATGGAAAGAATATTGTAATAGATGTAGGACTAGAAGAAAATGAATAGACCAGGCAAGATAGTTAAAGCTAGTACAATAAACGATCTACCAGTGATAAAAGAAACGGAACCAAGAGTGGATTTTCATATCACAATACCTATAACTTTGTATAATAAACTAATGGAAAGCAGTAAAAAATCAGGCTATAATAAAGCTGAATTAATAAGATATGCTATGAAAGCCTATCTAAAATAATACTATTTAATAGTTCTATGTGTTTATATACATAAGTGTATATTACTCTTAACATGAATCAAAGAGAAAGATACTTAGAAAAGAAATCAAAAGAGTTAGGAGAGAAATCCAAACTATCACATATACAGAGGTTAAGTGAAAACTAATGAACAGATGCCTAACCTGTAATGATAAACTAACTGAAGATACAGTATTCTGTAGTGAGGGATGCTTTTTGATCAGGAAAAAACTGTTTGATGAGGGTAGGGTATAATGGAACACACTAAGAGAGCAGATAACGATACAGGTCAAGATAGAAAACACAATGCCTTATGTGAATATGCACATGAGAAAGTGTGTATGTGTTGGTGTAAAGGTAAGTATCATGGTATTGCGGTGATGAGTGTAAATGTTTAAACCAGGTTATGTATGTATTCACTGTGATTTTAGAACAGTATCTAGAGATGAACTAGAAGATCATGAGAAATGCCATACGATTGATGAAATGTTTGAAGCAGAAATGACGCCAAAAGAGGATTACACTAATGAGTAGTATGCA
>SDBT01003920.1_pt1 | contig 25543 bp, 18 predicted proteins | sample 2277101 | NCBI WGS metagenome assembly SDBT01 (sample SAMN10404973, study PRJNA504765) | marine sediment metagenome | isolation source: marine sediment core GS10_PC15, 103 cmbsf | place: Arctic Ocean: Southern Knipovich Ridge | collected 2010 | reverse complement strand
GTTCAGGTTTTCCTTCTTCAAGCAGTGCTAATTCGTTTTTTTCTCCGAGGTTGCATCCTTGTGCTTTTAAGAATGCATTTGCCGGTAGGCCAGTGAGGAGAACTTTGTCTGCGGTATTATTTTCAAGAACACGTTCGATTGTTACAATAACATCAGAGAATTTTGCTCCTCCAAATAAAAAAATACATGGTTTTTCAGGATTTTTCACAGCTTTTTCAAGAGTCGTTAATTCTTTTTCCATAAGTCTTCCTGCACAGGATGGAAGTACGTGGGTAAATCCAACAAGTGAGCATTGTGATCTATGTGCTGCTGCAAATGCATCGTTAACATAGATATCTGCTAGGGGATAGAGGTTTTGTATAAGTTCTGATTTTGCATGTTCTTCAGCAGATTTTTTTTCTGTCTCACCAGGGAATTTTCGTACGTTGTCTAAAAAAAGAATATTCTTTTTTTCAAGTTTTTTAATTGCATTCTTTGCTTTTTCACCGAAAATGTCATCAACAAATTTTACATTTTTTCCAAGTAGTTCTTGCAGTGCTTTTGCATGTTTTTCCATGGAAATGAAATCCCAGCTTCCCATTCTTCCCTGATGGGCAAGTATTACTATTTTTGAATTTTTTTCGATAAGTTCCTTAATTGTCGGGAGAACCAGTTTTATTCTTGTTGTATCTAGAATTTCAAATGTTTTTTTATCAAGTGGCAGGTTGAAATCTACTCGTAATAAAATAGTTTTGTTTTCAACATTAAAATCATCAATTGTGTTGTATTCTTTCATATAGAAAAAACCTCCATAAAATTCGATATCCTAACTATTTATTTAAAACTATAGTTATTGCGGGAGAATATGGGGGGCGATATGAGAAAAATAATATGAAAAATGACGGAAACTACGTTATTAAAAATTAAATCTTACTGACAATTATTCCTTCTGTTTCTACATTTTTTTTTTGGAACATATAGTTTATTAGATCAACAATTCTACAAGAATAGCCCCATTCATTATCATACCATGAAAATATTTTGGCAAGATTTCCTTGCCCACCTACAACTGTTGTGCTTAATCCATCGATAATTGCAGAATGTGGATTTCCTATAATGTCAACGGAGACAAGTGGTTCTTCACTATATTCCAAGATGCCTTTCAGATTACTTTCAGCTGCATTTTTCAGTGCATCATTAATTTCGTCTCGTGTCACCTCTTTTTTCAAAACACACGTAAAATCAGTAAGAGAACCATCTGGAGTGGGAACTCGAACTGCTAATCCATCAATTTTTCCTTCCATCTCAGGGATAACAAGAGATACAGCTTTTGCTGCTCCTGTTGTGGTGGGGATGATCGAAACAGATGCAGCTCTTGCTCTTCGTAAATCTTTATGTGGAAAATCTAAAATTCGCTGGTCACCAGTATAGGAATGTATTGTTGTCATGATTCCTTTTTCAATGCCGAATTTGTCATTTAGTATTTTCACTGGTGGCGCGAGACTATTGGTTGTACACGATGCATTTGATACAATATTATGTTTATCAGCATCATATAATTGTTCATTTACCCCGAGTACGATTGTTATGTCGGGATCTTTTGCTGGTGCAGAGATAACGACTTTTTTTGCCCCTGCTTCAAGATGTTTTGAGGCTCCTTCTCGATCTCGAAACACACCGGTGGATTCTATTACCACATCGATGTCATATTTTCCCCATGGGATATTTGTTGGGTTGACCTGTGAGAAGAATTCTAAGAAATTTCCGTTAATATCTATTCCGTTTTCTTTTGCATGAACGTCTCCATCGAATCTTCCGTAGATGGAGTCATATTTGAGAAGATGCGCAAGTATCTCAGTATTGCCAAGATCATTTATTGCAATGATTTCAAATTCCTTGCCATATTGAGTGTGTTGAAATGCTGCTCGTAGAACGTTTCGTCCTATTCTTCCAAAACCGTTTATTCCTATTCTGATCATCCTCATCCACAATTACAAAAAACATTGTTATCTATATAAGCTTTCCGAAAAGATGGATATCTTTTGAATCAACAATTTTTACAGGGAAAAACTCTCCAAATTTGACATTTTCTTTGATTATCACTGGTTTGTAGTTTTCCGCCCTTCCAATAAAGAATTTATCTTCTTTTTTTATGATAAGAACAGTATATTTTTTTCCAATATGCTTTTTATTTATTTGTTTTGAAACGTCTTTGCAAATTTTTGTTAACTTTCTTGACCGATCTTTTACAATTTCAGTTGGTATCCTTTGCTTCATAGTTTTTACTTTCGTCAGTGGTCGTGCCGAGAATTTTGTAATGTTTACAATATCAGGTTTAACTTTTTTTATTAACCTAGCTGATCTTTCGAATTGTTCTTCAGTTTCCCCTGGAAAACCAACAATGATATCTGTTGAAAGAGTTATATCAGGATACGTTTTTCTAAATGTTGATATTATTTTCTCAAAATCATCTACTTGATATTTACGGTTCATCTGTTTTAGAATATCGTTATCTCCTGATTGAACAGGGAGATGAATAAATTTATATATTTTTTTGTGACTATAAGCATTGAGTATTGAATCAATATTTTTTTGTGCTGTATATGGGTTCATCATGCCTACTCTGATTCTGAAATCTCCTTTTATTTCGCAGACATTTTTGAGAAGGCATCCAAGACCATCATCTGTATCCATTCCATATGATGCAGTATCTTGTGCAGTCAATAAAATCTCCTTACATTCTTGATTGATGGCTTGTTTAACATCTGAAATGATTTCATCCTTGGAAAATGATTGTAAACGCCCTCTGGCAAAATGGGTAATACAATACGTGCAAGAAAATATGCATCCTTTTGCTATAGAAATCGGTGCTGAAAGCTCTTTAAAATATTTTGGAATATTTTTCTTTTTTTCTTTTCGAGAGGGAATTTCTTTGCTTTCTATTATGTAATTAGTATATTGTATATCTTGAGGCGATAGTAAAGAAGCGTTTGGAGTAATTGATTTAATTAATTCTGATTGTACTTGTGGCATACATCCTGCAACAATGATTTTTTTATTTGTTTTTTTAAACACTCTCAGCCTTGAAAGCATGCGTTGTTCTGTCGTCCCAATTACTGTACATGTAAGGAGAATGAGAACATCGGCATCTTCTATTTTATCAACAATTCTGTGTTTTTCTTTTTTTAAGATGCCTATGACTGTACTTTCATCGCTTTTATTTGCAGTACAGCCATATGTTTCAAGATAAACGTTCATGATTAAGAGCGGTTAAAAAAGATGATTCTATTTAACTGCTTCTGTTAATCTTTTCAAAATAAATTGTTTATCAATATTTGATAAGAAATATCCCGCTCGGGGTCCTTTTTCTTGTCCAAGAAGGATCTGATATAGAGTTTTAAACGTGGTTTTTATCTGAATATCTTTTTGTTTTGATATCTCATAGATTAAGTTATGGATTTCTTCAGGCTCCCATGTAATTTTTTTTATTCCTTCTTTCATGCTTGACAGAAACTCTTTTTGTTGCCTTGAGAGAGTAATCTTTGGCGCTTTCTGTTTTATTTCAAATTTAACTATATCTGGTGCAAAATTCTCAAGCCAATATTTTACATGCTCTGTTCTTTGTTTCAAATGTGTTTCATCTTCTTTTTTCAAATCATCTGGAATTTGCCCTGTTCGTAATAGAATCTTTTTTACGCCCTCCCAGTTTTTCCCTATTTGAATAAGAGTGACTAAGTGTCGATATGGTAATTGATAAGGTGTTTTCTTTGGGATTTGATAGGGCTGTGAGATCTTATATTTTTTTTTTAGATCTTTCATACCTTTGGTTTCTTCTTCTTTTCCAAAGTATACTCGTTCTTCTTTATCATATTCATCTACAAGATTTAGTAGGCCAATGCCTGAGTCAAAAGTGATATGCCTTTCAGGTTGATTTTTCATAAGTAAAAAACGTAGAACTTCAGGAGGTGTCATCATAAGCATTTCTTCAGAACTTAGTGCTGTTCCTTTTGAACTATGCATAGCTCCTTGACCTTTTAGAAGAATAAATTCGTATACAAGTAGTGCTGGATGCGGATAATTATAAATTTCTTCCACAATTTTTTCGCCAGTATCTCGTGCACCACCAACAGTAGCAAGATCTTTTCCGCATGGTTCAAATGTTACTCCTAGCATTTTCCATCGTGCAGGCCAATCTACCCGCCAGGGGAGTTTTCCAACACCACCTTTACGTATGTCTATTTCTCCTTCGTATCCGCAATCGCAGAGGTATTCAATAATGGGATATTCATAAAGAACGGGTTTTGCGGTATTTATCCGTCCACATTTCTCGCATAAAATGTTGAAAGGAAGCCAATTCTTTGGAAGTTTCCTTTTCGATATTGTTTCAATTATGGTTCTTATTTTATCAGTGTTTTCAAGTGCTATCTGAATGGCTTCTGTATAGTCTCCGTTTTTATACATCTCACTAGCACGATAGATGTGAGGATTGACACCAATTTCTTTTAAAGAATTTAAAAAAGCAACCAGATAGTGATCTGCATAGCTTTTATGTTCCCCGCAAGGACATGGGATATCTGAGATTGGTTTTCCCACGTATTGTTCATATGTTTTGGGGAGATAGGGATACACCTTGCGTAATGGATCAAAGTCATCTGCAATATAGATCAACTTGGCATCTCCACTTTTTTCAATAAGGCATCGGAAGACCGCATCGGTTGTCAGAATTTCACGCATGTTTCCGATATGTATCGGACCCGATGGAGTAATGCCTGTTGCAAGAACATGTCTTTTTCTTTCTTTGAGTAGTTTCTCTGCTAAAACATCTGCCCAATGCATAAAAATCACCTGGTTACTATCTGATTTATAATGCTCTTGCTCGAATTAATCCGCGAAGTGGAACTCCACCGACTTCGTTTGCTGCTTTTTTGTTGACCATGCAGACACAAAGAACTGGTTTTCCCTTTTCAGCTTTTGTTGCCTTTATCGCATTTTTAAACGTTTCACCAGATCCTACCACATCATCAACAATGACAACATTTTTTTCTTTTACTGATGCATAATTCGAAGAGAATGCACCGACTTTTTCATGATGCGGTCGGAATAGTGCTAGTTCTAAACCTAATCCATCAGCAACAGAGGCTGCAAAAGGAATACCATTTATTGCAATACCAACAACAGTATCAATGTCAAGATCTTTTTTCTCAGATTCTTCAAGAATAATATCACTTAATGCATCTGAAATAAACCCTATTCTAGATGGATAAATTCCAATAGAGCGCCAACCGATTTTCACGTCACCTATCGGTTTTTTTTCTTTTCCTTTACTTAAAAGCCATAGAACTGTATCTTTTGAGACGTTCAGTTCTTCAGCTATCTCATAATTAGTTAGTCCACTCTCTTTGTATTTTAATGCCCTTTTTTTGAGAGAATCTATTTCTTTCATATAGTTTTCACCCTCTGAAAATAGGTATATATCTTCGATATTTAGATGTATTGGTCGATAGATATATGGGGCTCATGGATGTTCAGGGACATAGTAAAACTAAAATACTAAGATACTATGTAATAAAAGTGATAATATATGGCAAAACAAAAAAAAGGAGAAGGATTTCATTCCGCAGCAGGACTTATTAGATACTTTGATGCAGAAGAAAAAACTGCACTAAAGATACCGCCATGGTTTGTTATCGCATTATGCATAGCAACAGCTGTCATACTTACAATTGCTCATCTCAACTGGCCGTTATAAACACAAATCAAGGTTTTTTTAATTTCTTTATAGTCAACTCTTTTGCTTTCTCTAAAGCATCATCTATTTTATCTTTTTTTGGTCCACCACATTGCGTAAGCTTTGGTTTTCCACCACCACTTCCACCAAGAATCTTACCTATCTCAGGAGCAATATCTCTCAGATCAATATCAACATTTTCAGAAGCAGATGATGTTAGTTTCTTCCCATCATAAATATGAGCTACGAAGTTTTTTTCTTTTGTAATTGTTCCAGCTAAAGCGATAGAATCAGACTCACTTAACCCAACAATTATTTTTATTTTTGTTCCAGGTATCGTCTCAGCTTGATTTTTCAAAGTCTCAATCTTATCTAGAGATACTGTTTTCTTCGTCTTTTGCATTTCTTTCCAAGTTTTAAAAAGATGTTTACAAGCTTCTCCTAAATCTTGCACTATTGTTTTCTCTTTTTTTTTTGTTTCGTTTAGAAATCGCTGTATTGTTTTTTCGAGTTGGTATGCAGGAACAGAAAATATCTTCGAAGCCTTTTTTAACTGTTCAGAAACATTGTTTTGTTCTTTAATGTCATACTTTGTTTCAAGAACATCGACAATTTTTTTGAAGAGTTTGTTTTCTTCTTCTTGATATTTATCAACCATCTTTCCAGCAGCAAAAATAATTCGATTGACACCATCTTGAATTCGTTCTGCTTTTACAATACGTATTTTTTCAATTTCTCTTGTATTGTTGAGATGCATTCCACCACATGCCTCAACATCAATACCGGGAATATTCAAAACACGTATCAAATTTCCAGGAGGAACGCCACCTTGAAACAATCGAAAACCAAAAATGCGTTCAGCATCATTTCTCTTCATCACTTTTTTTTCTACATCGACTGCTTGTTGGATGAATTTGTTTGCCATTTTTTCAATTTCTTTAATGTCATTTTCTGAAATTGATTTGTAATGTGAGAAATCAAAACGTGCCGCATTGATGGAGAGTTGTGAACCAGCCTGCCAAATATGCTCACCAAAAAGCTTCCGAAGTGCACCATTTACCACATGAGTTCCCGTATGATGTTTCATTAACATATACCGATGATCCCAATCTATTTCTCCATGAACTTTTTCACCGACATCCAAATTTTTATCTATCACATGAATGATTGCATTTCCTTCTTTTTCAACATGTTTGACGGTGACTTGCTTTCCATCTACTATAAAGATGCCTTTGTCTGCTGGTTGCCCCCCTCCTTCAGGATAAAATGCTGTTTTATCCAAAATAACTTCAGTCCCATGTTTTGTCTTATTTCTCCATAAAACTTCGGCATCAAATTCTTTTATGTAATGATCTTCATAGTAGAGTGCTTTTGTTTCTGGAAGATTTGCTCTTATCTCTTGTTGTATTTCTTCCTTTCTTTCATGTGAATGAAGTTCAGCAATCATTGAGTCAAAAGTATCCGGAATCTTCACATTTGCTCCTTCTTTTTTAGCAATATTTTGCACAATATCCGGAGGCATCCCATGGGTATCATACAGCATAATAAGCGCGTTCTTATCAATTGTCTTGCTTTCATCAAGAATTCTTTTAACGAGCCCCTCTCCTTTAGTAAGCGTTTCAGAATAACGTTTTGTTTCAATATCTAAAATTTCATCAATTTGATTTTTTCTTTGTCGTAATGATGGAAATTCCTTATCAAGAAGGCCTAACTGCATATCAACAAGTTCTCTCAAGATGACTTGAAGCTTTAACTTTTCAAGAAAACGAAGAGATCTTCTGATAATGAGTCTTGCGAGATAGCCAGCTTTAACATTTGATGGTACAATACCATCTCCAAGCATAAACGCGAGGCATTTTGAATGATCTGCAAGGGCATAAATATGTGCCATATCAGTAGTATTCTTTGCATTTTCTAACAAAAAGTTAATCATTTCTGGAAAAACAGTTTCGTAGATTGTTTTGGTTCCCTTGGTGAACCATGCTATTCTTTCAAGACCATAACCAGTGTCGACAATATTTAATGGATTTTGTGTATATTTTTTTCCTTCAATAATTGTTTTTCCGTTTCTGTCTTCTTTCATGTTCATGAAAACAAGCGTTGCAATCTCAAGTCCACCAGCAAGCACCTCAATACAAGGACCTGCATTTCCACCACCTATCCACATTTGTTCCTTATAATTAATTGTTTCTCGTGGGATTCCAATATATTTTTGAAAATACTCATCACAATAGGCTACTGTTTCTTCCTTCCAATAGATTTCATCAATGTTTTTATTAAAGGCATGATGTCCCATCATTTCAAACATGGTGAGATGGCGACCACTTTTTCCCACCTCTTCGAGATCGTTAAGTCGGATGCAGGGTTGGGATAAGACAAGAGGATTGGAGGGTGCAGGAACTACTCCAGAAGTGATATGTGGTTGAAAATCGGCAATAGATGCAATAGTTAGGTAGATGTCAGAACGCCATCGGGCAATCACGGGACAGCGATTTCCTGTTTCAGGATACTTTACTTTATTATGGCCATGTTTTTCAAAAAATGAGAGGAAACTTTCTCGTACTTCAGATAGAGAAAATGATTTTTTTGTTGAGGGACTTTCAATAAAGCTAAATTGTACACATGGTTGATCGCCGCAAAGATCAGTAGAACTATTCAATGTCCAAAAATAATTTCCGCATGATTTGCATTTCTTACGAACATATCCGTTCTTGTGGAAGAACTCTAAGTCACATTCCTGTTTTAATATTGATTCTATCATATTTCTAATTTGTCAGGAATATTACAAAGCTTTAAAGTTTTATCTCGTGTACTATTTTTTAAAAAATACTCAATAATGCCCAATACTTTTATATGGTAGATACACAATAATTATTTTGGGGAAAATATGAATAAAAAAATTACTACAACATATATAGTTATAAGTTTCATTTTTGTAAGTTTTGGAATTGTTAGTGCCTATGATAACAAACCTTATGATCCTGAGAGAGATGATATTTCAAGAATAATGAGAAATGGTGATGAGTATGGTATTCAATGGGTGATGAACTATGGCCCTGACCCGGGTTGGGGGGCACGTTATCAAGGTCCACAGCCAATTGGTGATTGCGATAACGATGGTGAAAATGAACTCTTGATTGGCGGCAGAGATGGAATGCTTCGGGTTATGGAGTGGAATGAAAATAAGCAAACCTATGATGAAACCTATACTATTCATGGTCCGTATTATCATTGGATGGACTTTCTTCAAAAAATAGGAAAGGGCAACGGTCCAATGGACCCAGGGGGATTTGCAATTGGTGATTTAACAGGGGATGGAAAAAATGAAGTGGCTGCAACGTGGATGGCAGGTGTCCATAAATATTTTTTAGGGAAATATCATCTCATCGGATTTAATCCATGGATTTTTAGAAATGGCGGTGGAAATCCAGATTGTTTAATTGGTGATTATGATGATGATGGAAAAAATGAGCTTATCATGAGTGGTGGCCCTATTGTTGAGGGTGCAGAAGTTCCAGAAATTGTAATTTATGAATGGCGAGGTGGGCGGCTTGTCAAAGAAGCTGAATGGGATGATCCTGGAGTAGATGGCTATATTTTTTATGCAGGTATTGGTGATGCTGATGATGATGGGAAAAATGAAATTGTCTGCGGTAATGCAAACAAAGTTATCGTTCTTGACTGGAATTCTGAAAGTAACGAATTTGATGCAACGGTTATCGGAACGTCTCAAGGCTGGGAAGGCTATCCTTTTGCAAATATTATAAAAGATAGTGATATGGATGGAAAAAATGAGATCCATGTGAGTTATTTTGGACCTAAAATTACTATTTTTGAATGGAATGGAGTGAGTTATGAAGTAAAATATGAGAAAGAATGGCCAGGGGAAGGACTTCTCATTGAAGCTCTTGATGTTGGTGATGTTGACGATGATGGTATTCCTGAGGTATGTGCTGGTACAGATATTATTCATATTCTTCAGTGGAATGGTGAAACATATGAGGAAGAAGCACTTATTGATGATACCTTTGGTGATCTTGCGGTTCTTAACATTGGTGATTGTGATAATGATGGAAAAAATGAAATTAGTGCAGGTTCAGTAATTGTCGATTATGGTGAAGATTTTATGTCTTGGGTTTTCAAGTATGGGTGGGAAGAACGTACATAATTCCCTCATTTTTTTCTACAGAAAATATTTTAACATATTGCCGATGTATCTATCGACATAATTAGAAATAAGATTTGTTTACTGGTTTAGGGATTTATCATGAATGTTAGAGATATATTGGCAGAAAAAATAGCAGGAGAAATAACCTTAAGTCCTAAGCCGGGACAGACAATACGAAAATGGCGTAATGCATTTGAAATTTCTCAAACAGAACTGGCAAATTTTTTAGAATTATCTCCTAGTGTAATCAGTGATTATGAATCTGGAAGACGGAAATCTCCCGGTATACTCACGGTTAAAAAGGTTATTGAAGCTTTTTTGGAAATAGATGAAAAGAATAACAAGGGAAAAATACTACGAAAATATCAATTTATTGTAAAAAATCAGGATGGAATCTTGGATATCATGGAATATCCTTATTCGATTCCTATTAAAAAATTCATCAAAGGGCTTTGTGGAAAACTTTTAACATCAAAAATGGATATGAATGTGAACATAAAAGGATTCACACTTGTTGATGGTATTGAGATAATTAAGACGATTAATTCAACAAGCTACTCAACTCTTTATGGATGGAGTACAGAAAGAGCCTTGGTTTTTACTGGAATCAGGTATGGAAGAAGCCCGATGATTGCAATACGGGTTCATCCCGTGAAACCATCTGTTATTGTGTACCATAACCCTGGTGCAGTCGATCCTCTTGCAATTCAACTTGCCGATCAGGAAAGCATACCGCTTGTTGTGACAAATATGGCACTTGATGAATTACGAAAAAAACTTGTTGCCTTTGGAAAGGAATAAAAAATGACGGATCTACTTGGTCTTTGTAGCATATGCGGAAAACCAAATGCTATGTTCACCTGTCATCTCTGTGGAAAACTAGTGTGCAATAGTTGTTTTGACAGATTACATGGCGTATGTAATCAATGTGGGATAGGAAAAATTTAGCCGGTATTAGCACATAAAATATGATGATGGTGACTTTTTATTACATTACTTTGTTAGAATTCTTTCAACTTTTTCTTTCAGTTCAGCAATGTTGAACGGATTCACAATATATTCTTCTGATGCCAGACCACCCATGCCAATACTCATTTCATCTCCTTTTGCTGTTAAAAAAACAATCGGTATGTCATTCCATTTGGGATTTTCCTTTATTCGCGCAGCGACATCCCAGCCACTCATTCCAGGCATCATAATATCTAAGATTACAATATCTGGAGTTTCTCGTTCTAATTTATTTATACAATCATTGCCATCTTCTGCTTTAGTAACTTCATAGCCACTTATTTCAAAAATTTGGCTAACAGAGGTTCGTATATCTTCTTCATCATCAACAATCATAATCTTTTTAGACATTTTGCATCATCTCATCTTGTAGTAATCATTTTTAGGCGCAATCTATGCAGAGAATCAGTTTATGTTTTAATAGTGTTACCTAAATCTCATTACCTACTAAAATAGATTGTGTAAAAAATTGTAGTTTGTGAAATAAGAATGTTATATTTGTTGCTAATGATCAAGTAATTTTTGTCGTAATAATGATGACAGAGCCATTTACCTCATTTGTATCTCGACTTCCCGTTGAACATTCCGCACTTGCTGTTATCTTTACAGCTCCAAGACCAAGTATCAATGTGTTTAATGTGACGGTAACTTGATCTCCTGCAGGTATTGAAACAAATTCGCCATCATTGTCAACATGGATGAAATCAAAAAATCCTCCGTCTACTTTCATATTCCATGAGACCTCATCTGCAACATCAGTACCAATATTTTTGATGACAAACGACAAGAATAATCCTCCAGTGATTTCACCTATCTCAATTTTTGGTGTGGGTACGGATTCATCCTTTGTATACATGACTACAGATGGATCTCCGAAAAGATTTGTTTGGTAAAAACACCATCTCATTCCATTTGAATTTATTGAACTGATATAATATTCCTTTGAGTAATGATTTGTTTTACCAATTGTCTCCTTATTTTCTTCGAAAAGGCCTTTTACAAAAGATAAATGGAATTTTTGTGACAGTCCATTCGTAGATCCTGGTGAATACCATCCATATCGAGCGTTAAATACGCCAGCAAATGCTGCATGTTGTGTTTTTACGGTAAAATGTTCGCCAATGCAATCTCCCTGATCAAAAGCACCTGGATAACAACCTTGTGTATAGACAAAAAAGAGTTTTTCATTTTCAAGTCCATCAACTTGTGAATTATTAAGTTTCATTACATAGTTGTCGCTTGAATGACCAAGATGGTTTATCATATGAACATTTGCCTCAATTTTATTTATAAGTTGGCTTGATGACCAACTACCATCTTTGTCATATAATTTACCTGTATTATAGATACTTTCAGGTATTGCAGAGTTAATTAGTGCATCCATGGAGTCTCCACCCCATGTTGAAGCATCCAATTTTTCACCAACCATTAAGATTTTTCTTGTGTATGCCTCATTTTCATCAGTATTCAGATATGCTAATGTTTTTTCAACAAAATTATCAACCTCGCCCGTGTTTCCAACACAGGCTCTCCCTATATATACCTCGGCGAGAAGATCTACATCGCCACCATCTTCACCATCATAACGTTCACCCCATTTAGTATCTCCATCATAGTTGTAGGTTCCGTCTAAACATGCGTAATACACATCTGACGGTATATGATCACTTGTGCTACCTCCGTTTACTTCTGCATACAGCTTTCTTGTTGGGATGATATTACTATCTCCTCCGAGAAGTACATATTCTATCCCAGAATTGTTATAGGCATCTCTGATATAATTGCGAATATCTTCTTGAGTGCTACCACCGACGTCAGTCAGAGTTCTAATCAACGTACTTACACTATTAAGATTGTGATATTCTTTTAATGGTATAAATGAATCTTTTAATGCATCGGTTGTGAGAATGAGAAGATCGTAATCTTCTAAGGGTGCAACATGGTTCTTTGGATAAGAAGATAGAACGGCAGGATTATCAATTCTGCCCATCATCTCGTTCTCATCGATTCCGCCACGATACAAAGAGTTTTCATCTTCTGCAGCAACTGTTTCTACAGTTACATCGATAGTTTCATAGAAAAATGCTTCTTTTGTCACTGGGTTATATTGAACCGGGAACAAATTTAAGATAAGAATTAGGTATCCTCTAAATGAGTATGTACCAACTTTTTCAAACAATGTGCCTGGAAATTCTGTATTTGAAGTATAAATCTCCTCATTTTTTATGATTTCAACGTTTTCGGGTACATGTCGTTTTGATAGGGGTAATGCTTTATTTGAAGGAGTAATATCGAAATCATTGCCAAGCTTTATTCTTTTTCCAGGAGTAATTAGTATATTATCTGGGTTTTCTTTATACGGTATTAATATATTTGCTGCTACGGAAGGTAATATAGGTTCACCTGGGTTTCCCGTGTTTTCGACACCAGAAATGATTATTTTTGATTTTTCAATAATTATTGGGTAATTAAAGGTATAGGTAATTGTTAACTCGTCAATATCATTTTCTGCCGAAACAATGGTTGAAAAAGATACTAAAAGTACTACAACCGAAAGGATTATAACGTTTAATTTCTTCATATTTCCCTCTAATAACATATAGCTTTTTATAATTTATATAGTTGTCGCACATTGATAATATTGCGATATGAATATAAAATTATTGAAAATTGGTGGAAAATATCCATTTTTATACTCGCCATTAAGTTACTATTCATCACCAATATAAATTTCGATACGATTGATCGGATGGAATCAACATTTGATTTTATAAACAAAAATACGAAGTTTTAATAACAAATTTTTTATTTAAAAAAGATGTGAAGTTGTTAGTTTAAAGCGGAGAGTTAATGAATATTGAGTTAGAACAATCAGATGTAATAAAACAATTGTTACAATCAATTGTTAAAGTAATTAGTAGAAGGTCTTCAGAAGATTATGCACTTGTGATGGTTGGAAATACCATAAAAAAACTACAAGAAAAATATGATTTTCTAAATTACATAAACATTAAAGCTACGAGATACTCAGAGATCGAAAATATAGTAACTATTGACTCCTCAATAGATCTAGTTGAACCTGAAGAAATAGGAAAAGCAATTCAAGAAATTGTAGGAATAATTGTTAATGCAATGGGTAAAAACGCAGGATTTTTCTTTATAAAGGAGGTTAAAAATAAAATCGGTCCAAATTATGAACTGAGTATAAGAGACATGGGTGTTGATTTTGATTTCATGCAATTTAGTTTTGAAGTTGACAAAAAACAAACGAGAAAATTAAACATTGAAACTTCTGATGTTTTCCGCCGGGTTCTAAAAACACTTATTGTTCTCATAGAAAAAGAAAACGGAAAATCCGGTGCGATATCTATAATTAAAAAAATTATTGAAGAATATGCAAATAAATATGATTTCCTGAAAAATGTCACAATAATTGACATACGATATACCTTTGGAGCAAATGAGATCAAGGTCAGTCAAGAAATCGATAAATTAGAGCCGACCCATATAGGCAAAGCAATCGAAGATATTATTGTTGGTGTACACAGATCTTTGGAAGAACTGGGAAAACCATTACCCGCCGATGAATTTAAAAGACAACTTACCTCAGAGTATCGAACAAAACTAGAAGAAATGGGTGTGAATTTCAAGAAAAAACAATTCGGGCATTCATTAGTATATAAAAACGTAATAAAGGCATTAATTGCTGTGTTAAGTCAAGCAAGCACGCAACGCTATGCAGTTTTTGCTCTGAATTCCTTTCTAAAAAAGATTGATGTCAAATATGATTTTTTAAAACATATTAAAATTATTCCCGTAGAGTCCAATGAGTTATGTAATGTTAGCATCATGATAAATCTTGATGATATTAGCGAAACAGATATTAGAAGATCAATTCAAAAACTCTTAGAAGAAATTATCGATTCATTAGGTGAAGATTTAGGACAAAGATTTATAAATGAGTTTAAAAATTGTTTAGAAAAAAACTGTCTTTCACAAATTGAGGAGATAGGAATAAATCTTCATATACTTCAGCTACGTCAAGAACTGCTTAGAAAAACATAGGATGGTTGGAATGAATACACATAATTCAAAAGAAAAAAACAGCTATAAATCCCCTCTTGTTTTTAACATATTACTTTATACCTACCAATTAGAGAAAGGTGCATTACTTGGATGAGGAACCATTTGAACTTAAGAAGTTTTTATTCGGGAAAATTAGCAGAAGAATAACACTTCTTTTTCTCCTCGTAGGAATCATTGCTCCAACAATAGGCATCTATTATTTCTATTCGATCTCAACTTCTTTTCTCCGTGAAGAATCAGAAATATTTTACACACAACTTACCCTGCTACAAAGTGCTGCTGTGCTCATTATTGTACTCATTGCAATCGATGCTGCAATTATTGGTCTTATGGTATCGCGATCAATTTCAAAACCAATTGTTGCCCTCCACAAGGCAACTCAAGAGATTGAGAAAGGAAATTTTGATGTGAGAACAGATATCAGCACAAACGATGAAATTGAGCAATTAGGTCATGCAATCAATAAAACAACAATAGCATTAAGCAGAATGGATGAAGAAAGAAGACAAATCGATAAAGCTAAAACTGAGTTTTTAAGTATTACTTCACATGAATTACGGACACCTATTACGCCTATGAAAGCACAGCTTCAGATGCTTGAAAATGGATATTTTGGAAAACTTACCGATAAACAAAAAGAAAGCGTAGAAATTATCTTGAGAAATGCAGAAAGACTTGACAGAATAATTGAGGATTTTTTAGAAGTCTCGCGGATAGAGGCAGCACGATTAAAATTTGCATTTAGAAAAACTGATTTAAATGAAACAATAAAAGAAACTATCACTTTTTTAGACGGTTTTGCTAAAGAAAAAGATATCAAACTTATCATCAATACAGCTGATCTACCAATAATTCAAGTAGATCCTGATCGTGTAAGTTAAGTATTACTAAATTTAACACATAACGCTATAAAAGTTTCAAAAAATAATGATAAAATCGAAGTAGCTGCAGTAACAAAAAAAGATCATATCTTATTCAGCGTTAAAGATTACGGTGTGGGAATGACTCCTGAAGATAAACTGCGTGTGCTTGAACCGTCTTATCAAATCGAAGGGCATCTTGATAGAAAACATGGTGGTACAGGATTGGGTCTTGCGATATGTCGAGGTATTGTTGAATCGCAAAAAGGAAAACTCTGGGTTGAAAGCACGGTAGAAAAGGGGAGTACGTTCTATTTTACTATTCCTCTTAAACCTGTAGAAGAAATTGAGCCAATAAAAGTACTTTTTTCATCAAAAACAGAGATAGAAAACAAAATAAAAGAAGAATTTACTGAGATATTAGGGCCTATGGGTCTGGTCGAATTTGATGATTTAAAAAACAAACATGCAACAGGAAGAAAAGATATTGTAGAATATATCGACTCATTGCAAGAATTGAGTATTTTAAATAATACTAATGCAGATAAATTCAAAAGAAACATTGGGAAAATCTTTGGCGATGAAACTATTAAAGAAAAACCTGATACCTTATTTGAAGAACGAGGCGAGGAGACGTTAAAAAGGTGAAAAAATGAGACTCAAAGTACTACTTATTATGATGTGTCTAACGATTTCTATGATTCCTGTCGGCATCATTGGTGGTTTTGTAAATTTTGAAATTGCGACAGCGTTTCTTGGTCTCATTGTCGTTGTTACCTTTGTCGTTGCGCTTGTTATGACCTATTTTATTTCACGGCCTTTGGAAAAATTAACAAAAGGCATAAAGGAGATAAGCAAAGGAAATCTTGATGTTGAACTGGAAAAAAGCGAAATATATGAGATTAATAATCTGACAGAATCGCTGAATAGAGTCATGACAAGTTTAAAACTTGCGATACAAAAAGTGGGGGTAAAAAAAGGGGAGATATTTGAAGAAACACTGAAAGCAAAAGAAGTAGCTGAAGAAAAATATCAAGATTTATTAAACAATATTGATGAATGGGCGTGGGAGACCGATGTTAAAGGGGTATACATTGCTTGTTCTGCAAAAGTTGCCGAGACATTAGGATATACAGCAGAGGAAATCATAGGTAAATCAGTTTTTGAACTTATGCCTTCTGAAGAAGCGAAAAAAGTTGAGGCAGTGTTTAAAGATGCTAGTAAAAAACAGGAGCCAATACATAAACTTGAGAATTATTATATACATAAGGATGGAAGTAAAGTATGTGTCTTTACCAATGCTGTTCCTGTGTTTGACAAGGAGGGTAATTTCAAAGGATATCGCGGGGTACATAAAAATATTTCAACCCATATACAGTCGGAACTGAAAATTGAAGAGTTGATTCAGAAAAATAAGAGACTGCGGGAGATGAGAATTAAATCCCCACATATGTTCAAAGAGGAGTATGGTATTGGAGAAAAACTTACCATTACAGAAAAACAGTCTAAGGATGAATTTGATTATATGTTTCTTTTTGATGAAAAAGCAAATATTGTTGAATGTAGTGAAAACATCGATAAAAAACTAGGTTACAATAAAGTTGAGATGCTGCATCTTAATCTTTCTGATTTTGATTTAATGGAAAATAAAGATGACATTGAAAAGAAAATAAAACAAATCAAAAAACAGGGACATGTCCGTCTTAAGACTATTCATAAACGGAAAAACGGCTCCTCAGTTCTTGTCACTGAGAAAATCAAGTATATAAAAGATAAACATATGTTTCAATGTACGGTTAAAGAGGATCCTTACTAATAAATGACTAGTTTGTTCCGTTGAATGATTTTTTTTTATTATGTGACCATCAACTATTTATGTCATTTTTATATGAAGGAGTACTTGATATTATGATAAAGGCATCGAAGCGTTCAGATGGAGTTTCTTATGCAATAAGAGATGTTGTAATTCCAGCAAAAAAATTAGAAAAAAAAGGTATTAATGTTTTACATCTCAATATTGGCGATCCAAACAAATATGATTTTGATACACCACAACATATGAAAGATGCTCTTTATGAAGCAGCAAATGAGGGACATAATGGGTATGCCCCTTCTGAAGGTTATTTAGAACTTAGATCTGGAATTGTTGAACGTGAACGAAAAAGAAATAATGTTACGTATAGTCCTGATGATATTTGTATTACCACAGGTGTTACAGAATCTCTTCAAATTTTACTTAATGCAATGTTAGATCCTGGTGATGAACTATTGATTCCCGGGCCTACTTATCCTCAATATACCGGTATTACAAAGTTTATTGATGCCAAACCTACCATATATCATTGTAATGAAGAAGAAGGCTGGCAGCCGGATGTAGAGGATATTAGAAAAAAGATATCAAAGAAAACAAAAGGTGTCGTACTCATTAATCCAAATAATCCAACTGGTGCGTTATATTCAAAAAAAGTGGTAAAAGAAATCCTTGATATTGCAGGTGAATATGATATACCTGTTATTTCAGATGAAATCTATGATGATATAACATTTGATGGTAGATTACATGCAACAGCATCACTAACAAGTGATGTTCCCGTGATAACATTTAATGGATTTTCTAAGGTTTATCTTGTTCCAGGATGGCGGGTTGGCTATATCTTGTTTCATCATTCTGGTGAACTTGATAATATACACGATGCATTTATGCGGCTTGCTCGTTCGAGACTTTGTGCAAATTCTGTCTGCCAACGTGCATGTATTCAGGCATTAAAAGGCCCACAAAATCATATTGAAGAAGTAAATCAAAAACTAAAAAAACGACGTGATTTCGCGTATAAGAGGCTCAATGAAATCGAGGGTATTTCAACAGCAAAACCCGATGGTGCATTTTATATATTTCCAAAAATTGAGGCGATGAAAAAAGGAATTTGGAAAGATGATAAAGAGTTTGTTTTAGATTTGTTGCATGAGACACATGTTTTAGTTGTCCATGGGTCAGGTTTCTGCTCCACCTATGGTAAAGATCATTTTAGAGCAGTTTTCCTCCCGCAACTAGAAGTACTGGAGAACGCCTTTGACAAACTAGAAGAATTTATGAACAAAAAAATCAAGACAAACTAAATAAAGCAGCATCTCCCTTTTTTAGACATAATTTTTGAAATAATAATATAAATCAATAAAACATTATCCCTTTTGAGGTTTGACGATGGAAAAAGAAGAAGCACCCGAAGTTGAAAAAATGCAGTTGCATGAATATAAATCAATGGAGACAAAACTGTATGGAGAACTAGTTAAATCTTGTCAAAGTTATGGTACTAAATTAAGTATTATCTCTGTTGTCGGGATTCTTGATATTGTCAAACAAGAAATTAAGGATTTGGATAAGGAAACATTTAAATTTATGCAAGACACTTTTTCTGAGGAATAAACATATAATTTAATATGGATATTTTTACTCTTTTTTCTATTTTTTATCACATTCTTTTTATTTTTTGTTGTTTTTTCCTCAGACCAATAATCTAAATTACCAAGGAACCTTTGATGACTTGTTGATGAAATAATGAAATTCTTTGTCATTAATTAATATCAGGTATGTTAGAATTTTTCGTTCTAAGTTTCTGACCGATTATTTCTCTTCTATGATTATAGTAAATGAATCCTTATCTTTCATTGCAGTGAATGAATCTTTAACTTTCTCTGATGATGGACATTCTACAATATTTCCTGCTTTATCAATAGCAGTTATTCTATATTGAAGAACAAGATGATTATCTTTGTAATATTGTTCGATTTCTTTGGCAGTAATAAATCCTCTAAACAATTCTTCGGTATATTTCATCGGCTTCTTAACGGACCATTCTTTTTCTTTAATTCCTTTTACGAATAACATTACTTGTACATCCTGTTTGCAAGTTACGTCATCTTTCACATAAACATCAAGTCTATTATCTCCTAAACCACCGATTCCCTCGCCTAAATTCACAACAAGTTTCCGTTCATTTGTTTTAAATTTAATTACAGGAGGAATTGTATCTCCAGGTGATTCCCCAATAGGGTCAGGGTCACCAAATGCATAAAGACTACCATTAGTTGATGCAATGTAGACGTTTCCATTTGCAATAGCTGGTGAAGAACCAATACCATCAAATGGATATTCTCCAGTTGTTTCATACTCCCATATAAGACCAACTGTATCGCTGGCATCTAAACAATAAAATGTCCCATCTCGTGAACCAACAAAGACCTTTCCATCAGCAACTGCAGGTGAAGAAAACACCCAATCATCTGTTTCATACTCCCAGTATTTATTTGTTGATCCATCTTCATTGCCTTCTGCATCTAGGCAGTAAATATTGTTATCATAGGATCCTACGTAGACTCTACCATCTGCAACTGCAGGTGATGATAATACTTTATCTCCTGTAGTAAAACTCCAGATGAGGCTCTTATCTATTGCATTGATGCAATACACATTATGGTCCCATGATCCAAAATATAACCGTTCATCAATACCTGTTGATGAATAGCTGATTGGACCGCCGGTTTGAAAATCCCAGATATAGTCTCCATTGGTTGCATCTAAACAATACATTTTTCCATCAATTGAACCGATGTAGACTCGGTCATTAAAAACAGCAGGTGAAGAAGTCACTCGTTCACCTGTTGTATAACTCCATATCAAATCATAGTTAGAACCAGGATCATCAGGTATCCCCGCATCATCGTCATCATCAAAGGGATCTGCATCTAAACAATAAACATTCTTGTCATGTGATCCAAAATATACATAACCATCAACAACAGTTGGTGAAGAATATATAGAACCGCCTGTTGAATAATTCCACAGCTCAGTAGTTGTTCCCAGATCAGGATTTCCCTCTGCATCTAAACAATACATTTTACCATTAGTAGATCCGATGTAAACTTTACCATCAACTACTGCAGGTGAACAATAGCTGCTAGAAACAAAATCACCACTAATAATATGGGTCCATATTGGTTCTCCTCCATTTTCAGCGTCAAAACAAAACATGGTATATTCACGCCACCAAGTTTTCGCTCCAATGTAAACTCTACCATCAACAACAGCAGGGGATGATTCAAGGAAGATGCCATCTAGGTTATAGATCCATTTAGTGTTGTTTGTATTTGGTGCAGTTGATGTTGAATTTCCTGTTTTATACGCATCATGGTGAAACATTGGCCAACCATCTGGTATTAACCAGCCATCTGGTGTAATAAACGGGTAAATATCCTGTTCATTGCCACTGGAAATTGCATATGGTGTATCGATAATTCCATCACAACCAGATATGTTTTGACCCAATCCCGAAAATATGTCAAGAGGATTTGGATGATCATCCCAATAGTTACCACCAAATGGGTAACCGTTATCCCATAGATTGTTTCCAAGGTTAACACATGCATTTTCAGTATTTTCTATAAAATCATTATGATAGAAGAGATTATCTGATAATATGTATTTTGAATATATGCCTCGTTGATTGTTTGAAATTATATTTTCATAAAATACGTTTTCATCGGAACCTTCAATGCGGATGCCATTACAATTATTCTGAATAGTGTTTCCATTGATGGTACTTTTGTCAACAAAATCCATGAGTTCTATACCACTCACATCATGATTAGTAATAATATTATTTGAAATGGAGATACTATCAACAAATAACTCAACACTAATACCCGTATCCTGGCCTGAAATGATGTTATTTAGAATTTGACTACCGTCACACATTTGATACAAGACAATACCAACCATGTTATTATCTACTATATTGTTATCAGAAATCTCTGTATTATAACATTGGATAAAAAGATAAATTCCAAGGTTTCGATTATGTAAAATGTTGTTTTGAGTGATGATGTTGTTTGCACTTGGAATGTTTCCACTTATTTCAAGACCACAATTATTCTTTATAATATCATTTTCTCTAATGATGTTGTTGTTACAATTCTGTAATAAATGAATACCATGTAAGCTATTGTTGATTATACTATTGTTTGAAATAACATTATATGATGAAAACTGCAAGACAATGCCATTGTCGATATAGCCGGGTGTATTTGTTATGATATTATTTGAGATAACGTTGTAATCAGCATAACTATGGAGATGAATGCCGTGGTATGGATTATCTTTAATGATGTTGCCTCGTATATGATTATTATCTGAAAGAACATAGATGCCTGAGTCAGCAAAAGCATATATGCCAAAGGAACCTCCCACCCAATCAATCAGATAGGTACTTCCAGCATTTTGAATCGTGAAACCTTCTAGGACAACACTGTCAGACGAAATATTAACAACATTGCCAATTCCTCCGCCATCAATAATTGTAGATTCTTTGTTTTCACCAAAAATATTGAGTATTTTATCTACGATGACATTTTCATAATAGGTTCCACTGTACACAAAAACTGTGTCGCCATGAGAAGCGGCATCTATAGCATCTTGGATACTACTGTAGTTTCCCGGTCCATCTCCACCAACATACAACGTATTTCCATCAAAATTCAATTGAGGAGCTTGCTCTACTCCAACTGTTCCTGTAGTCATAATAATATTTGTTGAAAAAAACAAAATAAATATTCCCAACGTTATCATTTTAGTTACATTCTTTTTTCTTTTCATTTTTTTTTCGTATCATTATTTCTTATTTATTACTTTTTTTCGTTCTTCTTCTTTTTTATTAATTACCAATAATATGTGAGTCTAATCTCCTATATTACTTTAGTCAAGAAAAGAATCTGTGCACCCGTGGTAGTCTCTTCTGTAGATTCTCCTTCAGCACATTCCATTCTTGCAATTATCTCCAATGGTCCAAATCCTAACAATGCAACCATTCCAGTTGATATGTTTACTGATTCACCAACAGTAAGGCTTGCAATAGTACCAGAAAACGTTTTATTGATACGGCCTAATATTCCACCTGTTGCGGTAATGGTCCATTCGACATCAGTTGCCATTGCGTCTCCTTTGTTTTCAATAACTGCATTTATACCAAGTGAGATACCGCTTTCAAAGGCTATGTCTAATTCTGGTTCTGGGCCTGCATTAACAAATTCAATCTTTAGTGAACAATAAGTAATATCACCACTGCCGTCAAAGCCTGTACCATGGACTTTTGACCCAAACTCGTTATCATCAAAATAGTACAGATATATCTGTCCCCAGTTATCTCCAAGATCGGTAATCTGATCACAGATGTAGGGGTAGACGGTTATTTGCTCTGAGAAATCAAACTCTTCACTGTAAATATCTGTGAGTTCAATAGGGTCATACCACGTATCTCCATTATCAATTGAAATTGAGAGATAGATAATTGGGTGTTCAAGGTAGTTTTGATCAAATTCAGGGTCATCGGCAGCAAGCTGCGCATACGTTCCATCAACCCACATCTGAACCATCCAACCGTTCTCACGGTTAACTGCCTGTTTCTGCGTGTTTTCATGGAATAGACCCGCATCAGTTGATGGGTAGGTACTCCAAGTTACTGTTGGATAAATATACTCTTCATCCCATGGAACACTATGGCCAGATAATGCATCAGTACCAGGTAATAAAGGTACTTCATGATAGGTAAATTCACTGCCATCCCAAACCGCTTCTGCTTGAGGCATTATCGATGGGAAATAATAACTACCAGCAGGATCAGTATAGCCATATGATTGAATGAAACAAAGATGTATGTCTCCTTCAGAGTCATAAAGAGCTGTATAATGATGACCTCCGAAGCCTACGTCAAGTTCAGGAGGAACATCTTCAAATCCAGGGTTATTTACTAAATAGAGATATGATTGAGGACCGTTTGTATGTAGATTACTGTAATCCCAGGTTTCCCCGTAATCAAGTGATTCCCAGACAAATATTCCTTCATCACAGGGCATATCTCCAAGATCCCCTTCAATCCAGAGGGCTTCTCCCATAAATGCAACACGACCTGGGGTACTGTAATCAATAGCAAAAGCTTGGAATGGACGAACTGATTTAACTCGCCAGTCAGTAAATACTGTTACATAATCCCAATTGTTTATATCAAGAAGGACAGAAAGATCTGCATCAGGGACATTCTCAACATCAATATACATGATTCGTACATCTTCACAAGGATTTCCACTTGGAAGGTTTGTATAGTCATTTGCTGTCTGGTACACCCGGACATATCCTTCACCTAGTGGAGATGGACCGACTTGTATGATAGGCCAGATGTATTCCAGGTTATTTGTTGCAAGAATTGTTAAGGGATCTTGCCAGTCTCCAGGTGTTTCTGCTGCATCGAAATCATCATAAGATAGTGCTGTTTCATAAAGACCGCCGTCAATATTTTCATGCCAACTCACTATAGGATCACCTGTTGCTGGATGAATACCAATTCCACCATAACCTTGCCATTCATCATACGAAGTAATCACATCATAATCCTGAAGGTTACAATCGGAATCCATATATGCCCAATACTGCCGACGATTCGCACTTGTACTTTCCTGACCAAAGAATGTCAGATATTTTCCATCGCCGTTATCTGTTTGAAGTCGAACGGGATGACTACTGTAACTCCCGGGCATATAATCATAATATGAGGTCATAATAACTGTTGGATCCATCATAAACTCATACGTAGGAGTCCCTTGAGATGTCTGACCATGACTTGGATTTAAATTTGTTTTATAATCTATTTTGATAGGTGTTTTTTCATTTCCACTTATTTTCATAAAATCAAATGCATTTTCCTCCAAGGCTTGCACATTGATATCTTCATAATTTTTTTCGTTTATGGTTCCTGCTACCGATGAGAGGGCAGCGAAAAGCAGCATAGTTACTAATAGTCCTACAACTTTTTTTTTCATATATTTTTTCCTCCATTCATATCTTTTTTTTAATATCATCAAATTCATCCTATTACATAAAAAAAATAGGGGGGTGGATTTACTATCTAACTTGTAAATCCTAATACAAAGACATATTTTCCAAGAACTAGTCCAACAGCTGTTCTCGCATCAGATGATCCATCAGCACATTCTGCAGTTACTGTTATTTCAACTATTCCTAATCCTTGAATTTCTTCATTGGTTGTTACGATTTCTGTGCCGTCAGCTTCAAGTGTTTCAATTATGTCACCTGCTGATACATCGATACCTGCGAGAAATCCTCCTTGAACTGTGATATTCCATTCAATATCGTTTGCATCGCCATCACCGATATTTTCAATTTCTGCATTAACGACATTTATACCGCCACCAATTCCTCTAATTTTAAGGATAGGCTCAGGATCTGGTTGTTGTTCTGCTTCATCAACATGTATTATAAAAATATCTGAATAATCAGTATACTCCAAAGTTTTATCCCTAACTTTTACTCTAACCATATAGTACCCTTCTTCGGTCCATATATGATTTGCTTCTGCTATCTCTCCAGAATGATACTGACCAACAAGATCAGTGGCCCCATCTCCCCAATCCCATAAGTAATAAAGATAATCTGCATCACCGTTTAAATCAATTGTTGAAGTTGTAAATGTTATTTCATCATCAATATCTCCTTCAGCAGGCCCATTTGGTTTATCTGGTACATCCGGCATAGCATTTTCTATGTTTATTATTCGAGGATCTGAAAAGTTAGTAACAATTGGGATACTTGTATTTCTAAGCCGATATGTTACATCATATGTTCCTATACTATTCCATATGTGTGATGCA
>SDBT01003919.1_pt1 | contig 25546 bp, 50 predicted proteins | sample 2277101 | NCBI WGS metagenome assembly SDBT01 (sample SAMN10404973, study PRJNA504765) | marine sediment metagenome | isolation source: marine sediment core GS10_PC15, 103 cmbsf | place: Arctic Ocean: Southern Knipovich Ridge | collected 2010 | reverse complement strand
CTCCCTTTCCAGCTTGTCTCGAAGTCAACATCGACCCCGCAGTAATCACACACAGCCGCATTGATCCTCGAGAAATTGGGCTGATCATAATTGAACGCGCAGCAATCAGCAGACGATGGACGCTTGGCAACCCCATCGACATAGTGATTAAATTGGTGCGACAAGAACTTCGCCCCCTCTGTACGACTCATGCAGTTACCCCTTAGCGCCCACGAGTATCCCGCTGCAAGCATATTGCGCACAGCCAGAACATACAGAGCATCCGGCCACACATGCAGATATGCATCGATCAAGCTGGCGATCCTGGGCTCCTTGAACCCGTACACCGCAGGCCCATCCTTCTCACGATCAGCCTTGTACTGCATCAGCTCATCGATGTAATCCTGATTCGGAATCGGGTCTTTGCTCACGTCTCGGAAGGTCAGCCCCTGCCGCACCAGCTCACGCTCATTGATTGCCAGAAGCCGCTGACACTCAGCATGATCTCCGCCATTCGACTTCCACATGGGTATGCCAGCATCAGCGAGGCATTGGCTTAGGTAGCTGGTCCCGCTGCGGTGGATGCCTGCGATGATTATGGTTTTGGGCTCGGTCATGATTCGTCCTCCCCGAACCCCTTTATGGCAGAAGCGGCGCCATCCTTACTCGAACCTGCCGCACACCACGCATCCGAGCATGCTTTGTGAATCGCATTCCACTGGTCATAATGTTCGGTCAAATTCTTCTCTGTGTAGTAGTAGAACGACCACTTTGCCCCGCAGCCACATTCCAGAACTGAAAGATGATATTGGCTACTCACGATACAACCTCCGCCTTGGGCCTTTCCTCTTCGCCGTTAGGCCCGTAGTCCAGAAAGTCGTCCGCATTATCGACCCACACCTTGCAGCATTCTTCGTGAACATAGACGGTCGACCTCTCGCCACCATCATACCAGAGCCAGCTACGATAACGCTCGCCCACGATTATCGGCTCATTACACCACTCGCAGGGATGGATTTTACCGCGTCGCTTTGTGTGCTGAGTAGTATTGCTACACCCGCTCATACCGCCCTCCGAATCTCAAGCATGTGCTGGCCCCGAGGATGATCCCACTCGCCAAGCACCGTCACATCCCAATCCTTCGACCACACCTGATTGCTCCAGAAGCCCTCCGGCTGGTGGTATGGGTCGCGGTCGATGTATGTCGTGCGCGCCCCAGGTTCGTGCGTGACTGGTCCTGCGCCTTGGCCGGGGAAGTAGGTGGCGTAGAGGATGCCAGCGGGACCGAGCAGCCAGTTCATATCGCTCATAATCATATCAATCTGACCCGGATGGCAATGGGTGAACACGCTTTGACACACAGCAAAGTCATGCCGAGCCGTGATTCCGGCGCCGTACATCTTGGCTGTGCTGAACAGGGTGAACTGCTTGGACATACCGAGGCAGGAATTCGCCACCTGTATCTCGTGCCTAGCAGCGTCCAGCATAGACTTCTCTTGATCGATGCCCATGTAATTCCCGCAGTCCAGATACGGCACGAAATACACAGCACCCCGCCCACTCCCGCAGCCATAATCCAGCAGCCGGCTATCAGGCTTCAACCCGCGTGACACCATGAAATCAAATTGCAGCTTCCCGATCTCATCCCATGCGCCGCCTATGTGCTGTCTGTGGGGGATGGTGGTCATGTGCTCACCGACTCAGCCTGATACAGTGCTCGCCCTAGCACCGTCAGTTCAAATCCCGGCCGATGGCGTTCAGGGCAGACAGGCTGGCAGTCATCGTTGAACACCACCACAAGCCCCATTGGACTAGCCACACCCTTGGCGATCAGCCTTTTCATAACGTCAAGCCTGAGACCCCTGCCGGTCAAGCAGCATTCAAAGTATTCGTGAATACCCACCATAGTCTCAACCGCCCGACGCTCTCGCTTTGTCAAATCTTGAAATGATGATGCGTATTTCATCCCTCACCCCCAATCGAATCCATAAGCCGCATTATGTGGTCTGTCTGCTGGCGAATCACGATGTCGCCGGCTTTCAGCCTCACCATCGCTGACTCAAGAGCTTGATTCGCGTCGGCCAGCAAGTCAGAGTCGCATTCCTCTACGCGCTGCCATACCTGACCCTTCTCCGATTCCTCCCTCATGCCCTTAGAGAGCTTGATTAGAAAATCCTTGTGGTGATCATGCAGTGGTTCGCCAAGTGCAATACTGACGACTACCCCAGCAGCCGTCACCTCATCATCCTCTGTGAATGGGAGTATGAATTGCGGCCCATCGCATGCGGTCACGACTCACCGCCTTCGACTAGCTGGCCGTAGGGGTTGCCATCTTTGTCGATGTAGTGCTCAAACAGCCATTTAAAGTCACGCTCGGACCCCGAACCGTCAACAGAATGACACACGACGGAGGGAGCGCAATCCGATCGAAAGAACGCCCAAACCTTGTTGATTGGGCAAATCTCGCTCCAATACCCCTCCCACACAGCAGGCGCCGTATCCTTGGTGTGCGGGATGTACTTCGGCTTGGGCTTCTCGTAAACCGCTTCAATCGCCTCGTCAATAATCTTGATCAGACCGCGCAAGTGTTTAATAAAATGGTCGCCCTCGTGACGCCCCTTGCTGTGCAGGTCCACAATCTGAGTCATGCACTCAGCCTTGATTCGCTCAAGGTCAGTAATGCCCTCTTTATCCGACAAGCTCATATATCTCTCCCAGTTAGTTTCACAATCAACACTCAATCATATTAACATAGGATCGGGAGGGCGCAACCTAATTCATCGAAGAATATACGATCGGCCCATCCTTCAACGCAATCTCGGGGATATATAGCAGCTTGTCCTACGTGATGCAGGCGATGGCGACCTCGTTGGTCTGGTCGATCGTGACCTGTGCCGTTTGCAGCGTCTTGAGCAGTGCCAGCCGCTTCTCGAGGCGCTTGCCCTGCACCCGAAAGCATAGATGCATGAAGGCCATCGCTGCTATCCCGCCGAGCGAGAAGTATCCGAGCGGACCGATCATGCCGGAACCCATGTGACTTTGCTGTCGTTACTGGCGTCGAAAATATTGTAAGCCAGGGTCGCACTACAAGCGTCGTTGTAGGTGTCGAACTCAACAGACTTCACGACCTCCTTGTTTTTGGCGTCACCCACTCGCCACGACAACACCTGAAACGCCCACTTGTCACCGACCTTTTTCAATACGCCCTTACACATCACCCCTGAGTATATTCGCGTTTTGTCCATCATCGCACCCACAAAGCCTCACGACGCTCGCGCTCTTTCTTGCCTTCGTCGTTGCAGTAGTGGATCGCCAGAGCTTCCGGCCACTTCTCGTAATCCCACCAGATCACGTCGTATTTATACGGAACCTTGGCGTGTAGCTTCGGGTCCATGCTTCGGAGCATGACATTGAATGCGGCGTTCCCGATCATCCGAGGATTGGCGTCTGTGGCTGCTACACGCTCGCAGGCTGCCTCGTACTTCTTGGCATAATCCTTGCGGATATACAGCATGCCAGCGTTGCTGTGCGGGTTCTCGTCGGTGTGTTCGCCGTTCAATCCGAGCAACTGGAGCAGCGGCCCGAAGCCGTTGACCTCACATGGGCTGCGCATCCACAGGAGGGAAGCGTCAGATTCCTTGGCGATCGGTGACAGATCAGCGAATACGTCGACATCGGCATCACTGTATAGGCACTCATCCAGCTTGAACCGTTTGAGCAGGGAGAATCGGAGCGCGTTGTATTGCATGTATCCTGGCGCCTCCGAGTCCTTGAGCACATACGATACCTTCTTAAAGAATGAGATAATCGGCAGCTTCTTGATCTCTGCCAGCTTCGCCTTGTCCGAGTAGACGACGATCATGTAATAATCGTTCATCGGGATCACAGCGCCATTGTACGAGCCGAATTGCTCCTTCGGCATCGCCTTCGCTGCCAGGTTGACGAATCGCACGAGGTGAGTGTTCAGCCAGTTCTCGTCTATGATGGTGACAATGTTCATACGGCTATCTCGTGTTTGCTGGTTCCGACTGCGGTGCATTTGACAACCTTGACAACCCGATTGTCACCGAAAACGTCCCTAGCTGCGTGGCCCAGAGTGATGCCGACGACCCCAATATCATCGCGCTGCACATTGTCGATCTCGACAACGAGTGTGTAAACAACTTTCATAATGCCCTTTCTGTTTGGTTAATCCCTATTTGCCCGAGGCGGGTTTCTTCTTGGCCGGAGCCTTCTTCGCCGGAACGCCCATAATCCGATCACGCTCTTTCTGCTCAACAATGATGTCACCCTTGAAGCCCGTTGCCTGAACCTTGTGATGTATCTCGTTCGGGAATTGACGGAAGCCATGAAACGATGATTCTGCAATGTCGGCAGTCTTGCCGTTTAAGTCTGTGACGGTGATGAACTTCATATGTGCCTCGATTTAGGGTTGCGTGCTGTCGTGCTCTGAAAGCCGGATTATATGACAACCTCGTCGTCAACGTCAAATGGTTTCATCGGTGGCGGCTCAACCTTCTCATCGGGTGGCGGCAGCATGTCCATTTGGAATTTCAGCGTCTTGGGATCATATTTGTGCGTCGTCTGTAGCATAGCGCAGAGCGTGTGCAGCTCGTTATTCAGCCAATTCGCCATGCCAGCAGCGCAGCCAGTGACCTCCGGCATGTGGGTCTTGGGATTCCATGAGGCTCGGATGCGGCCTTCGGTGATGATGGGTTTCGGGGTGGGCTTCGGTTTGTTCTTAGACATACGCCATTCCTTTTTCGTCGATAAAAATACACTTTGCTCGATACGGGTGGTCAGCGAGCTCGATAATTGAATGCAGTCGGGGCTTCTCTCGATAGGGCCACGGCTTCACCTCATGATAAATCGGGACCGCGGATCGCCCTGCTGCGTTTACAGCCACAGCCGGCATGATCGCTGCGGCCCCGATAGATTGTAGGAATTGGCGGCGGTTCATGCCTCTCCGGTCAACTCTAAGATTCGATGCTCCTGCCGCGCAATCTCATCATGACACTCTTTAAGGCTGTCGTTAGCCGCTTTCAGCAGCGACCAATCAGGGTGAAACTCGGAGGACTGGTGCTTGGCGAGCTCGGCCTCAAGCTCCACGACACGAGCGTCAGCGTCCATCTTGGCAATCAGGTGGTCGGCAGCCATGTTATAATTCTTCTCATTCAGAACCCTCCAAGCCTCGCCACCATCCCACAGCTTCTTGATTTTTTCATCCTTCTCAATGATCTCACCTTGAAGGAATATGGCTGTGTCCGTACCCGCATCGATAAATAACTGCTTCTCGGCTAGGGCTGCGTCGATTCGATCGGGTAGGTTGTTCTCGATGTGGGTCAAGATGTCGTTCACCTTGTGGGGAGCCAGCTTTGGACCGCCCAATATATCGCGCAGAAATGCCAACTCTTCCCGCAACGCCTCACCCGCTGTCTGTTCGTCACTCATCATTCGCCCTTTCTGTCATTTCCAGAACCAATCGTCAGAATCATCGGCCATTGTTCTCTCAGGTTCGTCCTCATCATCATATGATCCAGAGCCCACACTATGCACTCCAGGCGCTTCTTCGTCAAGGGCAAGCTCCAGATAGGCTCCGATGATCGCTGCGAGCTGATCGTCGTGACCCTCCCACAGACCCTCAAGCTCGTTGAACAGCGCCAGATTCCAGTTGCCTCGAACGACCTTCACATGCCCACGCTCGGCTGCGGAGGCGAATGGCCCCACGATCTGATCGAGCCGACCCGGTATCTGCACCCCCATGAAGTCGTGTCCCTTGAGCACGTTGCGGCCGTAGTGGTCGATCTGCGCCTTGCCTGCTTGAGCTGGGTCTTGCCACATCCTGGCCGGCACAACCCCCTTGCCATCGATGTCAGCGGTGTGCTTGATGCGGTCCTCCACATCCTTCGGGTTCTTCCGAAAGCGTCGCATATCGCAAATATAGAAGATTCCGTCCAGCTCCCCCAGCAGAGCTCCGGCTGTGTAGTCGGGGTCGCCGCTGGGCTTCTTGCGCTTGTTCTTCGCCTTCTCAGGATCGGTGCCGGCCAAGTCCCAAAAGCGCAGCATGCGGCATTCCTTGGGCCATGTGTCCACCACCTCGAACCACGCAGCCTCGAATATCTCCCCCTTCTGCGTGATATTCCAGTTCCCCTTGAGCAGAATCTCGCGCTCCATCTTCGGCAGCATTTCGAGGTTGGCCCTATATGCAGGGTCCGCTTTCTCTAAGATTTTGTTGTCGGCCAGGGTCGCAGGGATGAATGTCACGCTCTTGACCCGATGCTCGTCGACCCCGTTGCGCTTCATGAGCTCCTCCTTCGAGTTTGCCCACACAATGTCGTCGCCCTCCCGAGTCATCCACCGAATCACGCCTGATCGCTCGGGAATAGCGAAGCCGTCAGCCCCGATCCACCAGTCGATGAAGGTCCGGACCCACGATTCAGCGTCTGGATTCGTGGTGGCACGCACATAGCCCGGTACGCCAGCCCTCGATCGGAGCCGTGAAAGCATATAAAAGAACTGCAATTCCGTGAAATGCGTCAATTCGTCGTACCCGATCATCGTGATCTGTGACCCCTGCCAGTCTAATCGGTCGCCCTCGTACTGCATATGAGCCAGCGTGACGACCATTCCACTCGGAAATGTGTTGCGATAGCGTGGAATCTGCACCGGATGAGCACCGAAGGGATGGTACATTTCGACAGATTCAGGCCATAACCCGCCCGGAATAGTGAGCTGGGGGGAGGTGCGCCGGAACAATACAGCCCGAAAGTTCGGGTTATCGTAATGCCTCAGAGGTTCGAGCAGGAGCGCATAGGATTTGCCACCGCCTGCTGCACCGCCATAGATCGCAATGTCAGCCGTCGTCTCCAGGAACGCTGTCTGCGGCCCCGGCTGCGGCTTCAATTCTGTGAATATCGTTTCTTCTGCCATTGTCAGGTAATACCAGATTTACTACGTTTCGAGCGCCTTCCGCATCGTCGTCGTCAGCGAAGTTCCCGCCATCCTTCAACCCGCAGACCATGCTGAGATAGTATTTAGCTGCTGGCACGCTGCCCCGCTTGACCGCCTCAAGCAGCTTGGCGATGCACATCGCCCGAGCAGAAGCCCCGCCAGTCTCGAATGCGTCGTTGAATTCCTCATCGACCTTCTTGTAATTCGTGATGGTGCCTTCGCTGATCCCCAGCCAATCCGCGACCGTTCGCTGGTACAATCCCAGCTTTGCGAGATTCATCGCCACCTCACGCAATTTCGGATTCTTCTCAAATATGTATACGTTCCCCCCCATTACACTGTCAGCAAGAATGCACTCCCGTTTCGAATATCTTGTCAGCATCGGCTCCGACCAACTTCGCATACCTTTTGACGATCACATCGCAGTATCTTGGGTCAAGCTCCATCATGCGACAATCCCTGTCTGCCTGCTCACATGCGATGAGCGTGGTGCCGGTCCCACCGAAGCAATCTGCTATGATTTTGCTGCTATCACAGAGCTGAGTCATGACATACACAGGCAGATGTATCGGAAATGTGGCCCCATGTATCTGCGCGAATTCGTTGTTCCTCTGTGGTGATGCCTCATAAACCGTCGACATGGTACCATGCCATGACGAGAAGGGAACCGTGCGGCTGGCGTCGTGTTCGCCCAGCATGACAAGCCACTCGAATCGACTGCTGAGCACCCCGGGCGCCATGGCTGGTTGCGCATGTCCCTTGTCCCATGTCACGATGTCACAAAGGAAATCTACGTTCTCAGCGATCCACCTCATCAAATCCCGTTTACATCCCGCAAGCGGCTGAACATTGACGATTTGACAGTTCGACACGTTTCGCCATGCCTCCAGGAACCCATCGAGCATGTCCTTATAATCGACAGAATCGACGTATGACAGATATGCGTTTCCATCTTTTGACTTAGAATTGCCACTCAATTTGAACGAATCGCCCAGGTTATACGGTGGGGATGTGAACAGAACGTCTGCTATATCCTCACCCATTAACCGACCCACGTCGTCAGAACTGGTCGCATCGCCACACATTAACCGATGTCGGCCAAGCTGATATATGCGGCCGGCTTCTGTGATTGCGTCCTCCTGCACCGGTGGCACATCGTCGGGGTCCGGGTCGATCGGCGGCATCATGGATGTCATGAGCTCCTCCAACGAATCCGAGTCGAACCCTGTCAAATCCATGTCGAATGCGCCCGTGTCCAAGTCCTCCATCAAATCCTTGAGCACCGACCGATCGATCTCTGCCAGCTCCGCAATGCGGTTGTCGGCCACCATGTCAGCATGCTCAGCGGCTTCGTTCTCGTAGTCCTGATAGTCGACCGGAACCTTGAGACAGCCACCCACACGCGCAGCCATGAGCCTGCCATGACCCTTGACGATGAATCCTGACAGCTTCGACACGGTGATCGCCTGTCGCCAGCCCTGCGCCTGAATGACCTTAGCCAAGAGCGCGATCTGCGAATCTGGATGCGTGTTCGGATTCCGAGGATGTGGGACAAGCTTCTCGACCTCGACCATTTCGTCGTGTGCGCAGTATACTTTCGGGTCAGGCATCACCACCTCCATTTAGGTATAAGATCAGCCCGAATAACCGTTAGCACCACATCTTCAAGTGTCGCTACAAAAACCACGCCATTAACACTTACCCGATACCGCATATCCCGATTGTCACACTTGGCCTTGCTTCTGTGCTCGTCGATTACCGTCCGCATCTTCTTCGTGATCCTACGAGCCGCCGCACTATCCCACTCGTCGATCACGATTAGACCTTTAAATCTCTCGTGGAACCTCTTGACTGCATGCCTGGTCATCTTCATTTGCGTGCAAACCTCATCCCGATAAACCCTATAAATCCCACGGCCACCCACGCCTGACATGCCCTGTCGCTGAACCCGAGCTCCTCTGCGCTGATCATAGCGACCACGGAAAACGCCATTATCAACCCGAATACGACCTTCAACCCCACCACGATGCAGCCTTGAGCGTGATTCACCTTCGAGAACTCCACCCGCTTATGCCGGCAGCGAGAGCACAGAAAGCACGTCGCACCCTCTGGCGTGGTCCACGGCCTAGCCTGAACCCGGGTCAATATCTTGAGGCAGTCGTCGCATTTTGGGAAGGCTTCGCTCATGATCTATCACCTTTTTTGCTCCGAACCTTGTACTCGGTATAGTAATCTCTAACCTCTGGCCGAACGTAGCCGCCCTTAAAGTTCCTAATAAACCTAATCAACTTGCTGTCGCCGGTCAGCCGAAACCCCTTTATACCTGACTTGCTCATGTGCCATCCCCTGACTCAAGTATCAGATTCATCATATCCCGCAAATCCTCCAGCTCGCTGCGGTTCATCATATCAAAATCTATCTGGATGTTCGGGGTTCTCCCCTCATAACGCCCTGTCAGCGTGAAGAAATACTCGTCACCATCCTGCACGGCCAGATGCAACACCTGATCCCCATTGCTGTCGCTGGCCCTCAACGTGACATCTATGCACTCGAAATCGCTCACTCCCCACCCTCCCGAGCCTTGAGCATTGCATCGGCCATCTCGTAAACAAACGAGGCATCCCCCGGCTTGCCGCTGCCCGTACCACCCCTCGCCATCAAGCCGGTCAGCGCAGCCATAGCGAACTCATCCCGAAGGCGCTCGCGGGTCATGGTGACGACTCCCTCTGGCACGTTGGGAGGCGGGTATGGCGCTAATGTGGCCGGCAGTGTCTTTGTGAACGGCATCTTTATACATGCATGATTCTCACATGCCCCACCCGTATTGGTCATATACCCACAATGATCGCATTTTCCGTTACCCATCCTCTGCCCCTCCTGTTGATTTCATCGTAATATAACCATCTACCTGCACCGCGTCAACTCTGCACTTTCGGCACGATCGTCTTTTGCAGCCTGGGGCCACGATTCCCTGCAACGTAGATATGCAGGGTGCAGTGGCCATAGAATCCCCACAGCTTCCGAATGATGCGCCACCTCTCACCTTCGAGTCCCTTAGCTTCACAGGCCTGGAGCTCGCCGTTCTCCTGGTAGCTGAAATCGCATCGCCACGAAATATCGGCATCGGTGAGCTTGAATACATGCTGGAACTGCAGCTCGGAAATCTCCCCCGCACGCTGGCGAATGCAGAGCATCACCGCCACATCACGCTCGAGTTTGCTGTCGAACGACCGCCCCGAAAGCTCCTTGAAGTTCAGATTCTCCGACCGGATCGCGCCGTATTTATTCGCAGGCTTATAATTCTTGATGCCGGTTCGCTTGAGGGGCGTCTTGCGGCTTAGGGGTGAGCGTTTCACGGCTTGTCCACCTTGACCATATCGTACACCCACACCCACGGATTGCTGTCGAACTTGTATTCGGTGTCAGCGTAGATCGAGTCCCACAGTCTCGGAAACCTAGACAGGGCGAATCTGACTTGAGTTTCGCGGGATAGTTGGTCCTCTGGCACCAGCCCTTCCTTGAGCGCGTCGGCCTCGCTAATACTATGCAACCTCTCAACCCGTATCCGATCGATGCGCTGGTAGGTTCGGGCTAGCGATTCCCACATGTAGCATGGGTCAAGCAATTCCGATCCCGCGTGGTGTGCTCCAGCCCTGCAGCCCTTAACCCACGGCTCAGCCACATAAACGATGTCGCCGACTTGGTGGGGGCAGTCGCAGTTATACAACATCTGGCAATGGTCATGGATGCTTGCATTCTTATTACTGAATGTGGCCCACGTTCGTCCATTCACCGATAAGACCTCGCCCACATCCACAGTAGCCATCCCCTCCGGACGGATTAGAGGCTGCGGCTTAATCGGCCTGCGCGTTTGATGGCTGGCCAGCAGCGTCTTTGCCACGGTGTCTGCATTGTAAGGCGTGCACTTCATCACACCACCCCCATCACATAGCTGCATATCACGATTGCTGCGAACGGGATCAGCGTCCCGAATACGATTCCTGCCAGTGTTATTTGCATCGTTCCTCCTTGGTTTCAGTTCAAAATGGAAGGTCGTCGCCATCCAACACATCGGGCTCCGGCGCCTGCTCCTGCTGCTTACTGCCCTGCGCCTCAATCCTCCGAATCTTCCACGCCTGCAGGTTGACATAGAATTTCCCATTGTACTCATTCCCGCGAATGTTCAGATCAACGGCCACCCGGTCACCCACCTTGTACGGGTCGATCAGGTCGGTCTTGTCTTTGATCAGCTCCAGCGGTACAAATTGCGGGTACTTCTCATCTGTTTCAACCACGAAGATTCGTTTTGAGAACCCGCTTTCGAAGGTTTCCGTCTCGAATATCTTGTGAATGTGTCCATCTATTTCCATGCTCATGCCCTACCCTTTCCGTTCTTTAAGCTCGACCACCGCGGCCAGCTCTCGTTTTATCCGTTCCAATTTGGCAGTCGCCCTCGTAAAATCTCCCTCTATATGCTCCACAGCCATATCATGCGCCTCTTTAAACGTGGTCCCGTTGCCAATAAGCAACCCCTGCCGGCGCACCCTAAACAAACCATCCCGCTTGTAGCAATCGATGCTCATACAATCCCCATCCTCTCCGCTTCTTCCTCAATCAATCGCTGAATAGTCCACGACTTCCGCGTTTTCTTGATCCTCACAATCTCATCCAGCAGCCGGCGTACATGCGGCTCGACCGACACACCGATCGCCACCTTGCATACGAATTTGTCTTTACGACGACGGCCTATGACTGGGTCGCTCATACTGAACCCCCGCCAAAAATGAAGGCAGCCATGCATCCAGGGTCGTCAAACTCGCCATCAGCATCAAAATCCCTGATAGCTCTTACTCCAGATTTCAACCGCGCAATCTCGGCCACACTCGCCTCGGCCTCAGTACGCAGCACCTCGATCACCGCATCCTTTCCCGCGATTGTCTTGTAAGCCTCGTTCCCCTGATCGACAGCGAGAGCAATGTGATCCCTAATCTTCGCATCACGATCGGCAATGGCCGCTGCGACCCTCTTGGCAAACAGCTTAATCACGACACCCTCGACACCATTGCCCTCGGCTTCGCGTTTCTCTGCAATCTCATATATGAAGTCCACTATTGGTTGATCACTCATGGCGCCCCCTGATTATCTGCACAATCCTCACACATGCCGCTTCTGGCGAACTCGCTCGGCACCTTACAATCGCACCGCTCGCAGTCCTCCACCTCATCATCTGTATAGAACTCACCGTCAATCTCGATCAGCTCTGCACCGCTGCCCTTGCACGCCGTACACTTCGACGATTCCACAGGGCCATTCATTCCGACACCTGATCCTTTGCACGTTGAACATATGCTCATGCCTGCACCTCCCTCTCTTTTCTCATTGCCAATATTCCCAGCACGTTCTTCAATTCATCCGCACCGAACACCTCTAATATCTACGCCTCGCATGCCTGGGCCTCGGCACCCTCCAATAGCTCTAACTTATCAATCGCCCTCTCGAGCATCCGATCCCGGTCCTGTGCATCCTTGTGAATGCTGGGCCGCGTGCTGGATACGCCCTTTTTATATTCATCCTGCCAGTGTTCGCCATTGAGCCAGGTGGTCGGCATCTTGATCTTGGTCCTGTCCACCTGATCCTTTGCGCAGATCGCGGCGTACTGCTTCGCCTTGTCGATGATCACGGCAGGAGCAACCCCAGCTTTTAATGCCTTGCCGAATGATGTCAGAGATTTGGCCCTCCCCTCCCTTCGAGGATAGACACCCCAAAACAGTCCAAACGCTTTAGCTGTTGGACACTCCTCGCCCCCCGTTCCTCGAACCTCGCTCCTCGTTCCTCGCTCCTCGGGCGGTGATTGACTGGCAGATGTCGGGCATGTGTCCGTCATGTTTCGGAACCCTTTGGGATCAGGATACTTAGAATTGTTACACCTCTTGCGCTGCTTCCACTGCTGAATTTCCATGTACTCGCGCCCATCGATCTCGTAAACCTTGATGATCCCCTTCTGACCGAGTTGTGACAGCGACTTGCTGACAGATGCCGGGCTTGTGCCACCGAATGGAAAGCATGCAGAATTCACCAGCCTCGGGTCTGCGTGGAATCGACCGAAGTCGTCGGCTGCTGTCAAGAGCAGGACGTATAGCCGGAAGGCTGGATCGGTCAGTTCGGATATGGTCGGGCTGGTACGGATACCCTCCCGCAGTTCTCTATTGGGCATATCTACCTCAATTAAAAAAACGGGGCAGCCTGTGCAATGAGACCATTATCCCGGACGGGATGGAAGGGTTTCGGCTGCCCCGAGTTAAATTGATTAGTGTCTTGATCTGCATTGCCCCTCAAACATAATCGACCACCCCACAGAGCGCAACCGAAATCGACAACTTTCTTTTTTGTGTTGCGTGCCTATCCTAATATGGTATTGTACGCGCATGAAAGGGCTGCCCATCCATGCAACGATCTCCGAATAAAGAGCCATTAGTCACTCACTGTTTGACCCTCCCCAAGTCACAATCCGACTTTATCAAGCAATTTGCCGTCGATAATAACCCAGGCGGTGGCCGTCCCAACTTCGGGATCGCGGCATCTAGCCTGCTTGTTAAGGGTATACGGGCCGAAAAGCGCCGTTTAAAATAGTTCACATTTCCCTCCGATTCCCCTTGCTCATTATAATAGAATGAGCCATGATTGCTTTGCAATGAAGCAATCAAACGAGGAGGGTACGATGAATTCAGATACACCAGAAGAACCACTACCAATCGCAAAGCGCATTCAGTCAGTGATGGCGGCAATGCCTGTGATCGAGAAAACCCAAAGGAATAAGCAGCAGAATTATAACTTTGCTGGTCGAGACGATGTGGTGGGAGTCGTTCGAACGCTGCTTATTGATCACGGCATCATCTTCACCCTTTCACGATTGGACGGTGAGGGCGATCGGTTTGAGGCGTCCTACATAAGCACCGATGGCGGGGAGATCAAGTTCAAGCTGTCCTCATTGGGCAAGCATGTGAAAGCCCCTGACACGCCACAGGCACACGGCAGCGCAATCAGCTATGCCGAGAAGTTCGCGCATCGCACCATGTTTCAAATCGAGACTGGCGAGCACGATCCAGACCACGGCGACGAAGACAGCGACAAGGGCAATGACACCCCGCCACCGCCACCCGCCGAACCTAAGAAGGCAGAGCTCAAGGGTCGTCTGACTCCAGGACAGGAGAAGGATTTGCTCGAGATCAATACCAAGCTCAAGATCAGCAAGGAATCGAAGGTTGCCATTCTGGACGCCTGCGATCGTGACCTCGACAAGTATTATAAGGTCATGCAGAACATCGCTGACGAGGCAGACAACCGCGCCACGATCGAATTCAGCGACCCCATGACGCTCGACGAAATGCTGGCATGGTGTGACGCGCCATCGAAGGATGTGGCCAAATGACTCCGACATTCTACAGATACACTGGGCAAAACTTGTATGATGGTGGCGTGAGGATAAATCCTGAACGATTCTACGGCATCAAGGAGACTCCCTGTGGCTGGTGGATTTCTTCGCGGCGGGTTGCGGATGGATATGAAGGTGATGCGATCGAGTATGTGAAAAAGTTTTACGCTCGTGTTCGCTGGGTCAGCAACACCAGCCGCAAGCGGTTTGCGTATCCGACTCGGGAAGAAGCACTCGACTCGTTTATCTGGCGCAAGAGGCGGCAGCAAGATCATGCTCGGGCTTCGCTCGCTCACGCAAAAGAGTGCGAAAGGCAAGCCGAGGGGATGCTGGCTGACATGAAGGCGGTGACACCATGAGCCGCCATATCCGAAAGGCTTGTATGTATGCGGTCGAGCATTATGGCGTCCCGGCTTGTGTAGGGCGGCGGGTGTGTATTGCGGGAAAGGCTGGCGTGATAGCAGAGGACAGGGGCCACTATATAGGAGTGAACTTTGACGCTGACAAGCCGGGTGTCGTTTATAACGCCCACCCCACATGGAAAGTCGAATATCTAGGTATTGGGCCGGTTCGCCGCATGACGCGGAGCCAAGCCAGATACAAGCGGTATTTGGAGTACGGCGAGGGCTTCGACTCGTTTCTCGATTATTGCAAGTGGGATTCCTACGCTTTTAAAAAGGGTGAGTGGGTAGAGGGGGCGTTCGCATGAGCACCCTCCACCTATTCCTAGAGAAAGATGCGTACAAGCTCCACCAGAGCACGCACCGCGACCCGAGGCGTGATGCATGGAACCGTCGTGCTGGGCAATGCATGATGCACTTTGCTGCTGGCCGCTGGTGCATGTGGCCCGAGGATCAGATGCTTGACCGCGAGATCACATACTACAATCCGCACGAGTTCATTCGCCGCCACCCCGAAGCCGAGGACGTTCTTCTGGCGATTCAGGAGGGCGGGAGCATTGACTGTGACCGCGGTGAGAATGTGATGGGCATGACCGCTGGCAATATGGATGAGATTCAGACAGAGCTTGCGGCGCGTCGTAGCAAGTGGGCGCTGATCGAGGCGCAGTATGAGTCGGACATTGATTTCCTCGCCACGACCGGCCGCTATACGGAAGCGGAGATCGCGCACGCTCGGAGCAGGCTGTTTGCCGAGGTTGCCGGGAGTGGGCGCGGGGATCATCAAAGCGCGGCGTATGCGTTGAGGGGGAGGGTATGATGGATCACACAGACTCTTGCAATATTCCATTAAAGCGATGCTTTGAAACTCACTGGCCGCCAGCACGTCCCATAGATGAGGCGTTTTACGACATACAAATGTCGGATGGTGAAATCGCGTTGCGTGTTGAGTTTTGGGCTTTCGGTGGGGGCTTTGAGCCGCTAGACAAGAATGGTGTATCTGGGCGGCTTGTACGATATAGGCTGGACGGTGTGGCTTCATTTCAGAGATCAGGGGCGATATCATGACCGAGCAGATCAAGCGGATACGGATAATGCTGGCCGAGCGCCTGTTGCGGCGTGCGATGGATGATGTACTTCGGGCGAGTAAAGAGCTGGATGTGTTGGGGGTGAAGGTATGAGCGACTACTTCTCACACCTACGCACCCCTCCACCCGCGCCACGCCTGACCAACAAGGATAAAGCCGAGCGATGGACCCTTGAGAATCCGAAGGGCTGGGCAGCGTTCCACCAGTTCGCGCTCGAAATCAAGCGGGGTGGCATTGACCGCATCGGCTTCGACACCATCCGGGGCCGTGTCCGATGGGAGGTTTCGTTTGTGCGAAAGGAGCAATTCAAGATTTCGAACAGCTATTCGCCTATATTGGCACGCATGCTCATGGAGCAGAATCCAGAGCTTGAGGGATTGTTCGAGCTGAAACAGGCTAATTTGGCGTGAGTGGTGCATATTATAACGAGATCGACCCCAAGGCGGCGGCGTGGATCAGAGAATTAATCAAACAAGGCCACATCGCGGATGGTGAGGTCGACGAGAGGAATATCGAAGATGTTGTACCAAACGAGCTTTCTGGATTTACTCAATGCCACTTCTTTGCCGGAGTCGGAGTCTGGAGCTACGCCTTCCGGCTCGCTGGATGGGGAGACGAAAGACCTGTTTGGAGCGGAAGTTGTCCATGCCCTCCGTTCTCAACAGCGGGAAAAAAGAAAGAATGTCCCGAGTGTGGGGAACGCCCTATATGCCATGCTACGAAAAGCGGGATATTCCGATGCACAGCTTGCGGACATGAGTGGTATGCAGACGAGCGACACCTTTGGCCGACGTTTCAAAGGCTCATCGAGCAGTGTCGCCCTCAGCAGTGCTTTGGCGAGCAGGTTGCAGGAAAAGACGGAGAGGCTTGGCTCGACGTTGTATCGGCTACGCTGGAGCTCGAAGGATACACCTGCGGGTCGGTCGTTACGGCGGCTTGTGGTTTCGGTTCCCCGCAACAAAGAAAACGCATCTATTGGGTGGGGGACTCCGAGAGTGGGAGGGAATGGGGTTCCGAGCCACAATCCGAGACTAGGGATGGAGACGAAGGGTCGAATCGAACAACAGGCGTTTCTAGCGAGCTGGAGAGCACCGTCAGGCTCAGACGACAAGCGGGGGGTGATGCCGAATCCAGACAAGAAGGCGGGAACGCACAGTCTAGTCAACGAGGCAAATCAAGCGGCGTGGCCGACACCGACCGCGAACAACAATGGCAAGGGGGAAGACCCGCAAGCCAAGGTCGATCGAGGGATGAATGCGGGATTGACCCCAGCGGATGCGGCAAGCCTGTCCTCCTGGCCGACCCCAATGGCCTGCGACAGCAGGGGCAGCGCGGGGGTGGGGAAGAAGGAATTGCCGAATATAGCGAAGCTGGTAATCTCGGGCCCTGGACGACTAACGGCTTCTGGAGAGATGCTGACTGGCTCTTATGCAGGGATGGAAGGTGGCGGCCTGTTGAACCCGGCACATTCCCGCTGGTTGATGGGGCTGCCGAGCGTGTGGGACGATTGCGCGGTTACGGCAATGCAATTGTTGCGCAGCAAGCCCAAGCGTTCATAGAGGCATTTATTGAGGTAAGCGCGTGAAATAGGCGCTTGACACACCCCGATTCTAATATGCTATTATATTTACATGATAGCAGAACACGACATTATCACTGATCGAGCGCAACACCGCATCGATTTGCTGCGCGACCACATGAAGCGGAAAGCCGCTTTGCGTTGTGTTCAGGAATGCCGGAGTTTCTCTGTATGCACACGCTCAAACCTGCTCGATGTGTATCCGACCGACGAAATCCCTGAGAACTGGCGCATTGTGGATACCCTGCATATGGAATCCCCTGACCTGCGTCAATACGTCGATCACCGCCGCTAGAAGCTGAGCATCACGCAGGAATCCGTCACATCCTCTAGAACACCCGCCATGAGCCTATTCTCGACGGTTCTAGGCGTGGGGTTCTTCTTGCGCTTCCCCTTCGGTGTGTCCTTGTCCGGTGGCCTCATAAGCACGTCAGGCACCACAGCATGCCACGCATCCCATACAATGCGCGTACACCAGTCGCCCCGCACTTTCCACGGCAGGTTGTTGCAGAAGCGCATACACCACAACCTCAGCACTCCTAGAGGGTATGGGAGCTTGAGCTTGGTTTCGACGAACAGGTTTGCGACGGATAGCCGCTGCTCATAGGAGGCTTCTTTGACTCTGAGAACCCGAACGATCTGCTCGCCGCGGTCCATGAAATGCTCGTATTCCTCAAGGGATGTGAGCTTTGAGCAGGGGGTGACAGCTTCGCCGATGTAGAATTGACCGTTCTTCAATACGATCAGCGCCGTGTGATTTGTGTAGGAGCCGAGGATGGCACGAATGCCGTGATTGAAAAAGGTGAAGCCCCTAGTCTGGATGATGTCACCAGGTAGGAGCTCGGTTCTGTCGAATTTGTAGGTCATTACTCGAGGGGCCGCACGAACACATATTCGATGCTGCCATCCTCATTTGTGACCTGCGCGTATTCGTGGCCCCGCTGCCTGTCGATCCAGATGTCGGACCATGCACCGTCCAGATATACCCGGTGCAGGATGATCGCGTCAGAGGGCGTCAGGCGCTTCTCAGCCACCTCTCCCGCGTTCACATCATCGGCTGCGGCTTGATTGCCGTCGTCATTCCCGAGCTGTACGACCTGCGTACTGCCATCCTCTGCGACAATTACATAGGTGTCGCCGGTGTGAGTTTTCTCGCATCCGGTCGTGCTCAGCAGCAAAAACCCGAAGGCGATCGCCCCGTAGTATGCTCCTCGAAGCGTGAATGTCACGATGTTCTCGACTAGCTTGTTCATGTTGTACCCTCTCTGTTTGTGTTTACTTGCCAAAATACTCGCCTGCTGCCTTGAGCAATGCCCCGATCACTCCGCTGCCAGCCGCGACCGATGCGACCTGCCGCTTGCTGTACCCGCCTGCGCGATCGACGCGAGTGGTGAGCGTCTTGATCTGCTCATCCTGCCGGCCTTCGTTGACTTCGAGATCGACGATGCGCTTGTCGTGCTGGGTCGCCTGCCGTACCACTGTGTCCATCTTCTTGTCCATCGAGGAGGCGGTGGCATCCATTGAACCCATGTGCTCGGCGATCTTTAGAAGCTGCTCGTCAGTGTTGATTCCGGTCATGGTCAAATCCTTTTGGTTCTATGGTGATTCTGCTGCAAATAAATCGTTCGATGCGAGCGTGGGCTGCGGGTTGTCAGTGAGAGCGCCCTGCTTGTTTGGATTCTGCCCGTTGATAACTCCGTTCAGAGCACCCTGACCCACTGGCGATTTGCCGTTCGCAGCACGCAGCCATCCGTACCACTTGGCGCCATTGCCCTCGTCACGAATGCCATTGCTGAAACAGGCGACATTGTAGGCTGTCCCTGCGCTGTTGGTATAATTCGCATAGTTGAGCGTCCAGTTGATGTTCGTTGTGGATACGCCGTTCGTGCTGGTGTAGATCGTTTCATGCGGCCCGAGGTATGGCTCAAGCAGCGAATACATCTGCGCATCATTATCCGCAGGTGACCCGACCTTGATCCAGAGCACCATGTATAGTGGCTCGGCTGCGAGGGCTGCGGAAGCGGAGAGGAACAGGATTAGGAATAGTTTTTTCATGGGTTCGGGTGGACGCTCGTTGTTTGATTGAAAATCGACAGGGCGAGAGCGTCCGGGTCCGCGACGTTTATAAAAATCATTCCCTCGTCAAGACCACCTGGCCAATAGCTAGTACCCTGCCCGTCATCAAGCCCCTGATACCACCAGTCGTCTACCGTCAGAGTAGAATCCTCAGAGTCAATTGTAGTATTCATAAGGACGCCGTTTGCGTAAATACTGCATACCGATCCCTGCTGATAGTGTGCGGAAACAAGAGTCCACTCACCCTCTGTCAGCGTGTTTGTCATAGAGACTTCATCAGCCGGCACAGACCCATCCGTCACCCAAAATAAACTAATGATGTTTGTGTTTGCCGAGTTCACTTGTAGCCCCATCGTGTCCGCGCTTCCCCTGTAATAAAACGGTGCATCAAGCGTGCCTATAGTGCTCGGCTTAACCCATGTCGAAATAAATAGATTTGTCGCACCATTGGCGAGGTCTTTCCCGCCAGCCGAATAAGTGAAGTCGTTAACCCCATCAAAGCTCATGTACCCGTTTGTGTTCGCCGTGGTGAAAGTCGTTCCCCCCGTTATTCCGTTCGTGCCGCTGTTGCCCACGTTGTAGGCGCTGTCGTACTCGTATGGGAAGTGGAGGAGCATGTTGGCGGATTCTGGATTGCTTAGATTGAACGCTATCGCCCCATGACCGACCCTTGTGTTTGTGTAATAATTCTGATCTTCAACATCCGAAAACAGCCTGTTATCCCAAGCATTATAGTGATTCATGCCGCCAACAAAGCCGCCAGTACCGCCAGCCTGTGACAGACCAATGTTTAGATTACTGATCTTGGTCGTCGCTAGCTGGGCATCGTCGAACCCGAATGAGAGATCGGTAGTGTCTGCATCTACTAGGGTCTGAATATCGTTGTTTATCGTGACAAGTGGTCTGGTTCCGTTGAGCTTGACCGATAGGTGGTTCCAGACTCCGACGTACTTATCAAAAGAATCCACCCCAGTATGAACCACCCACTGAGTCACGCTATCCTTTATGCCGACCACTTGAATATAATCCTGACCGCCCCCATATCGGATCGTCGCCCTAAAGCTTGTCGCTGCACTTGCCCCGAAATACTCCCAAAGGTTCTCATCGTTTCCTGTGTCAGCGGGAGATAAAAACCAGTGTTTAACAGTCGCAACGGCGCCGGTCATCATATCAGTTTGTACGTCCGCAAAGAATTTGTCGTCAACGCCGTCCAGTGTGTACTTTGCATTCATTGTTGCAGAGTTTGTAGAGAACACGGGAGCACTCTGTATCTGGTAGAGGTTCGTTCCGGCAGGCGAGCTGTCCACAATGGCCTCGGTCTCGAACTTGTACCAAACCTTCATATCCTCAGTCGGGACTTCGTAGGGAGGCTCGCCCCCACCACCGCCATTAGAAACAGGCGCGAGCCCATCCTGATACACAGTGATCAGCCCGATAGGTGTGGGGCTGAACCCATCGGGATAGATGGTGATGAGCTCGGCGCTGGCTGCGACGCCCACACAAAACACAATGATTGCGGCCAGAAGCCTCATTATTTGCCTGTTTTAATGGTCAACGTCAGGACAGTGGCAGATGCGACAAGGTTCGTTATATCCACGACTTCGAGATTCTGGATGCCCACAATGCGATTGATCTGAAAGCCTGTGCTCAGATTGGTAGTCGTGCCGCTTGAGAATACCGTCTGCGTGGCTGTCGTGGCGCCGGCTGTCCTGACAAGCGTTCCGACAACATCATTGATTATCACGCCAGTCGTGCCAGCACTCAATCCGGACTCAATATAGACCACTTGGCCGTAGTTATTTGTCCACGCGGTCGGTGTACCTGCGGCTGGAACTTGAATATTTACAACGTAAAGCTCTCCGAAACTCACAGCGGCGAGCCCAATCATGCACAGAAACATCGTTAATTTTTTCATATCATCCTCTATTTGTGGCTCGCTGGCCGTTTCGGTATTATATCGCAGGCGCTTGTCTAGGGTCAAGACGACAGTGCTCCGACCATTATCGCGCTGTATTCCTCGAATTTGACTGTGTTATCTGGCTTTTCATCGATCGCACCTTCTTTACGGCTGGAATGCCTGCGACATTATATAGAAATATTTGATGAGCAGGCCGTTTGTCATGGCCGCATCCATCTTGATCTGTATGGATTGGTTGGTGCCTTGAAGGTTGAACTCAGAAGGGACGTGCAGAATATTTGTCGGCCCCACTATTGTTCCCTGAAATATAGAGACCTTGTGACCAGCCGAGTCGGCCCAAATCACATATACCGTTGAGGTCGTTGCCGCGTTCGTGTTGGCAATCGAAAGTCCGCCAAATGGCACATATACCACAGAGGACGTGTCGCTGTTGTAGATCACCTGTGTATAATTCGTGCTGTTGATCTGTGACGTTGTGGTGTCATAGTCAAACGGGTCAGTGAAAGAATCGCAAAGAACGAACAACGCAGGCCACATACACAAGAACAAAACCAATCGTATTTTATTTTTCATACTGCACGTATCCCATCTGCCCTATCTCCGGCAAGTATCTCGTTTATTTTTGCCACAATAGCGGGTATGCCGCCCCCGACGATGTCTGAAATTGCCGCCATTTGACCGATTCGAATTCCCTTACGAATTCCCGAGCCCGCCGTGAGTCCAGCCACTCCGTTGATCTGCAAGTCGCCTGTTGGTGCGAGGTCTAAAGCGCCCGTAATGGCTATAGCTGAGTCATCCCCCGCCGTTATGTTTACTGCACCTACGTCAGACCTCAGCGCTAAAAACCGACCAACACCATTGGCCGTTATTTGCAGGTCGCCATTGACTGTGGAGAAGGTTGCAGATGTTCTAGACGTTATGTCTACCGCGCCAAGGGTTGACGTTATGCCTACCGCACCCGTTGCGTTGACGGTGAATGCGCTTGTCGTGATGCTGGCCGTTCCTGTGTTCACCACTGTGAATGCGGTCGGGTTCCACAAGCTCGCAGGCTGAGCATTCAGAGCCAGCGTGCCGACTCGAACCTCTTGGGTTGTGCGATAATTCTTCGTGTCAACGGTAGCTGCATCGTCAAACGTCGGCCAATACTGGTTGTTATGGTCACGGTTGTTGCCTGCGATACCTACGACGGTAAGGCCGAACTTGAGACGCTTATGAAGAACGTCAACGATATTGCTCGAGTCGACGATCTGTGATGCGAATATATTGATCTCGCCCTGAATCCAGTCGCCGAATTGATCGGCATTAGGGTAGATGACATCGGCCCCGTTAGCAGTAGGGAGCCGAGCCAGCACGCGAATATCGCTTGTTCCGGGCAGTGCGCCGGAATCGGGTGCGGCGCGGAACTTGTATATTTCCAGAGCTGGCCGGCTGGTCGATAAGCCTGTGCGCTTGACAAGCGACCTGTAGGCGCCAAGTTCATCCCCGCCAGCGTCAGCGTCAGGCACGAGCCAATCGAGCGAGCCCTCGCCTGACGTGGTGGCCAGGAACGGGATTCCGTAGGTATTGATCGGCACGACCTGCGATCTGAATAGCTGCAGCTCGCCCTCGTGCGCATCGTTCACAGGACGGAAGTTGATCGTCTTTAGAAACTCTGCCGCAGCCGAATCCGAATTCGCGTCTGGCGTGATGCCAGCAACAGAGCTCGCAAGCCACCGCGCCACCTGATCCTTGTCCGGATAGATCACTTCGCCCGACGTGCTTTGAGCGTTCAAGCCTGTCGGATGCCGCGCCAACAGACGGAAATCTAGGGACGTGCTCATATCGCCGCTGTCCGCGTGATCATAGAAACCCCATATCTCAAGGGCTGCGGTGCTCGTGCTGATACCGCTTGAGCCTCTGCGCTTGGCGATCGACTTCACACGGCCAGCAGACGAGCCGACCGGAGCAGACGCGCCATACCACCTATCTGAGTCGGGGGTCAGCCACCGCATACCGCCAGAGCTTCCGTCAGGCTGTATGAACGGGATTCCATAGTTGTCCTCGTGTACGTTGCGCACGCCGTACAACTGCAGCTCGCCCTCGTGATCGTCGTCTACTGGCCGATAATTGATTGTTGAGAGAAAGAGCACATCACCAGGATTAGGGCTGTCAGCGTCGGGCGTGATGGTGGGTGTCTCGCCACGCTCGATCGTGCCGCCCTGCCAGTCCTGAAAGACTTGAATGATGCTGACCGGATCGCTGGTAGAAGGGGTGCCGCCTGTCTTGATTCTGCCAAGCCGGAACAGGGGATTGTCGCCACTCGTCTCGGTATACGGCAGAATGTTTGTGCTGGTATTCACGGACGTGAGCACGCCATCCGAATCGAACACGGATCGATACCCGACCAGATAGCTCGAATTTGCTGTGAATCCTGCAGGCTCCGAAACGCTCAAATCCTTGAGGTCAAGGTTCGTGCCGTCCTCACTGTATGGGCCAGAGGTAAGCGTGATACGCGCAGAGCCGCGACGATTGAGATTGTGCGGGAGGGGTGGCAATGGGCCAGTGTTCTTGATCGACAGCCCACCGCCTGCGGTTTTCCACGCGGTCATGTCGTTGCCGACAGTGAATCCGTTTATAAGTCTCGCAGCAATGACCAGATCGCGCCAGTTAGCAGCGGAGATAGCCTCGTCACCGGCGTGAATTCTCCGGGGATCGCGTGGCATTTAGTTCACTCCACTCGTCGTAAAGATCGTGTCAAAGCTGCCGGATGTGTAGGGGATCGCATTGTTAAGCGTGCCGCCCGGTGTGTCTGTGAGCTGATCCCATGTCTGAGCTTCTTCGCGCCAGATCAGGCGCCACCCCTGCTCATCCTGTGCAGGAAAGTCCGGAAGCCGATAACTGAATCCATGAATCATTCTGAACTGCAGCGCACCGGATGAGTTTCGCAAACGCTCGATATTTGCGCCATCATAGAGCCAGTTGCAAATCCCGAGCCCTCGAAATGTCGCATTATTAATCTTGCCAGCCTGACGAAGCGACCGCTGGAATGCACCGGATGAGCTGTCGATGTCAAGCAAACTGGAATCTATGATCTCCGTTATCTCGATGCTGCCAGTCGCTATCCGACGCTGAACGTCCGCATGAGCCCTTGTGCCAGCCGGATTGCCCAGCCAGTAGTAATCAGAGCCCTCAGTCTCTTGCGTGAATATCTCGCCCCCTGTGTTCATCGTCAAGGGAAGGTCGTTGAATGATGTGCCGGGCTGCTGTTGCTCCTCCGAGTCGACCGGGCTGTATGTGATGAGCGCCTGATTGATTAAATTGCTTTTGTTCAGCGGAGTGATCGTGATGCCGTCGACCTTCGAACCACAGGAGTCGGGGTGGCCCTGATACATCCGAGGGTAGCAGGTCGATACATGCGAAGATTCAAAGAATCGGCGCGTAAACGTCTGAGTGCTCCGCGTCTGCTTCTCCTCCTTCGGGTCAATTAACTCTCTCCATCCTGACATGATAAAGCTCCTAGCGCGTGACTATCGGTGGTCTGTCGGCTGTATTTTGATTCAACGTCTCAAGTTCTGCGAGCATTTTGTTCTCTGTGGCGAGGCTTTTCTTTGCGATGTCGATCTTCGTCTTGTCAGCCTTCGCAACTTGCAGCCCCTGCGTTCTCTTGATCGCCTCCGCAAATCCGGTGAATGTGGGCTTCGATGCCGCAGCAGCAGCTCCACCGCCACCGGCATCTGCCACCGCAGCAGCACCACCCTTATTCAGCCCAGCAGCAGACGCAGCCTTGATCTCGTCGAACCTGCGATCCGCAGCGTTCCCCCCCTCCTTGACATCATTGAATGCCTGAGCCGCAGCCTTTAATCCTGCGCCGCTGACGATTTTGCCAACGAATGCAACAACAGCTTTCATGCCGCTAAATATCTCAGCGAATAGCTCGCGGACTGGCTCGATCGCCTTGGCGAATGTTTTCATGCCTTCAGTCATTTGATCGATGCCGATCCGCAGCCGCAAGAGCATGTCCTCAAGACCACCCTCGGTCCCGACGAATATTCCCAAAAACGCTTGTCCCAAATCACCGAGGCTGTTCTTCACCTGCTCAAAACGACCGCCAATCGTGTCAGCCCCCGCCGCTGCTACCCCACCGCA